>Ga0187878_1001592_pt1 | contig 21707 bp, 26 predicted proteins | sample June2016WEW_17_1_FD_132979 | JGI IMG/M metagenome (GOLD analysis project Ga0187878, IMG submission 132979) | Peatland microbial communities from SPRUCE experiment site at the Marcell Experimental Forest, Minnesota, USA - June2016WEW_17_150 | ecosystem: Environmental > Terrestrial > Soil >...
ACCGTCCCCCGGAGGCACCGAGCTTACGATCAAGAACGGAGACGGCTGAGGCCGGGGCGCCGCAATGAGGAGGGGAAGCGGGATCCCTGGAGCGCAAGGATTGCCCGGCTGCCTTGAGGGGTCGGCCTCTTCTCGATCATCCTCGATCCCGGAGTCATCGCCTTCATCGGCCATGGAGGAAGAACAGGCTCGGGACATGCGATCATTCCTTGTGAGCAAGCCCGGTCGAGGTGGCCAGGAACTGGCCGAGCGGGGATAGGCCCGATTTGGGTCAGGGGGAGCCTGGGGGCGAGTTCCCCCTCCGCTTTCCGACTGGTCTTGACTGCGGGGAGGTAAAAAAGCCACCGCTCAGGGCGTTTTGACCTCCGCGGGGTCGACTTCGCCCAAACCCGGATGGCCAGGCGGAAAGGTGACAGCCAGTTTGTGATTGAGATCAGCGGGCCTGGCACGCGGGTCGGGCAGCTTGAGGGGGGTCAGGCCGGGAGAGGACCGCTCGAGGGTGTCCTCCGGCGAGAGCGGCCTCCAGGAGGAGAGCGATCATCGCCTCGACCTCTCGCCGCCCTCGGCCGGTTTCTCTCTAGGCCAGAATCCGGATGATATAATCCTCACAATGGAAGGCCGATCCGGGTGGGGTCGCGCGCTGGACAAGACGAGGCGATCCGCTTTCGGCCGCGTGGTTTCGCTTCTAGGGGGCAGCGAAATCAGCTCTGCCACCTGGGACGAGGTGGAAGAGCTGCTCCTTCGGGCAGACCTGGGCCCCCATCTGGCGCAGGTAATCAGCACGCAATTGAAAAAGGCGGTCCAGGAGGATGGGCTGCTCCGCCGGGAGGATCTGCGCCGGAGCCTCCAGGACCTCCTGCTGCAGTGGGTTCCTCGATCGAGCGACTGGGAACCTTCCGCAATTCCCACGATTCTTCTATTTGTCGGTGCCAACGGTTCAGGCAAGACCACCTCGATGGCGAAAGTCGCTTGGCATTGGAAGCAGAAGGGGAAGAAAGTGCTTCTGGCGGCTGCCGACACCTACCGGGCAGCGGCAAGGGATCAACTGGAGGAATGGGCGGAAAGGGTCGGGGTAGAGGTGATCTCCGGGCGTCCGGGCAGCGATCCCGCGGCTGTAGCGCATGATGCGGCGGCTGCGGCCTTGGCGCGAGGCGTGGATGTTCTCCTGGTTGACACTGCCGGTCGACTGCACACCCGCTACAATCTGATGGAAGAACTGAAGAAGATTGGTCGGGTTCTGGGCAAGGTTGTGCCGGGCGCCCCGCATGAGACTTGGCTGGTCCTGGACGCCACCACAGGGCAGAATGGGCTGGCGCAAGCTCACGCATTTCAGGAGGCCGTCGGCGTTTCGGGCGCCATCCTGGCCAAGTTGGACGGTTCCGCTCGCGGCGGTGTCGCCTTCGCTATCCAGTCCGAATTGAGAATTCCGATTCGGTATGTCGGTCTGGGAGAAGGACTGGAGGACCTCCGGCAATTCGACCCCCAATTGTTTGTGCAGGGGCTTCTCGAGCCACTGGTCGCTGAGTGAGTTCGAGCGCAGGCCCGTTTCCCCTACGATTCAAGCGGATTTAGCCCTGTAGCGCGTCCTCCGACAAGGAGGAAACGTGGAAAGTGGGCTGGGGCTTTTGGACGATGAGTTGGGAAATGTGGGGGACGAGGAGTTGAGTAGCAGGGAGCTGGCCGTTGCACCGGGTACTCGTCGCGAGACTATCGCGCATGCGGTCGCGACGTTTGTCATCGCTAAGTCGAGTGAGGGAACGGCGCGCAGCACGTGCCAGTTGTATGGCAAACGGTTGACGACTCTGACCAAGTTCATGCGCAGCGCGGGCATCACGGCCATGGACGAGTTGACGCCCGATCACCTGCGCGCCTTCATCGCATGGTTGCGTGAGACAGGCAAGCACAACGAAGGCGGGGTCCATCAGTTCTACCGCACGATGCGCACCTGGCTGAAGTGGTACTGGGACCAGTATGACATCGAAGAGCGCAACCCCATCGACAAGGTCAAAGCGCCGCCGCTGCCCGAGAAGTTGTTACCGCCCGTGGAGTTGGACACGGTGCAAGCCCTGCTGCGGGCCAACGAGCAGATCCCCAACGAGGCCAGACGAGCCAGAAACAAGGCTGTTCTACTGACCCTACTGGATAGTGGCGTACGGGCGGGGGAGTTGTGCGGGTTCGACATGGGCGATCTGGACGAGGCCACGGGCACGCTGACAGTGCGACGGTCCAAGACCAAGAAGGCGCGTCAAGTCTTCCTGAGCCAGAAGGCCAGTCGGGCCGTGCGAGCGTGGCTGCGGCACCACCCCTTGAAGGCACAGGCGTTGTTCTGCAGCTTGCCCTACGGCCAGCGACTGAGTTACAGCGGCCTTCGTCGTATCATCGAACGACTGGCCTGGCGCGCCAAGGTTCCGGCTCCACCGATCCATTCGTTTCGTCGCGCGATGGCGACCGAGTTCTTGCGCGACGGTGGGAGCGTGGTTGACTTGCAGCGGCTCCTCGGGCATGCCGGACTTGGGTTGATCCTGCGCTATGCCTCTCGCACCACCGACGACCTGCGCGCCTCGCATCACGCGCACAGCCCCGGCGATAAGGTGTGAGTGGCACAGCTGCATCACTGCACCTGCTCTATATATGTAGGCCGCCGCCACCACGGGGCGGCCTCTCGCTGTCATCCCCCCCGGTGGCAGGTGGGCCCCGTACGCTCGCATGATCCAGTAGGCTCATGTTCATGAAGTCTGACGCTGCGATGATGCGATTTTGGCACGCCGTGTGTGTGGTTGGCGGCGGTTGTAAGTCGGGCGGTGAGTGCGGAGTTGAGAGGGTGCGATTTTGCCGAGTGCCCGTTTTGCATGAGAGTAGGCGATTTGCCGCCGTGTGCTGGGCGCATAGAATTGATGCGACTGCCAGCGGGGGTTGGATCATCGAGGGGAGGGTTGCCATGTCGGGGATTCCGCAGCTTGACGAGACAGAGTTGAGCTTGTTCATTCAGGCGGGGCTGGGAGTGGTCGCGCTGGCGACGGCGATTGCCGCAGGGGTGTCGGCGAAAGAGGCCGCACACTCAGCCCGTGAGACACACCGCAGCACGCAGGCCCAGCTGCTTAGCGGCTTGCTGGACGACTACGCTTCCCAGGACATGCAAGACGCCATCAATCTTCTTCGCCGATGGCGAGAGAAGCACGGTGAGACGTTTGCCCAGGACTTCGGCAAGCTGCACGGGAGGCCCGTGAGGATCGGGCGCGCCCTTGACCATGCCCGAAGAAGGGTTGCGCACTACTTCGAGAAGGTGTGCGAACTATACAACCGTCATTTCATTGACGCCGATGTGCTTGAAGCCGCGGCGGGCCGGGACCAGGCCGGGATACACCTGGACCTGATCGAGCCGATGGAGGCCGTCATCAGGGCCGACTACGACCGCACCTCGTTCCAGACCCTTCGGCACCACTACGACATGCCCTCCAAATAAGGCAACCTACGGGCACCCCCGGCAAGGCCGGGCGGTGCGAAAGCCCCGTCAACGGCCCTCTTGGCGATTTCGCGTGCCGATGTTGCAGGTTCTGTGCGATGTGGTTTTTTTGGATGCCACAGGTCTAGAATAGAGGGTGTCGCTACCAAACCACCTAGCCAGTACATGGAGCGACTGCTATGTACCTCATGTACGTGGACAGTAGCGGGGATCCAGGGCTTGCCAATTCTCCCACGAGGTACTTCGCCCTCTCTGGTCTCGTCGTGCACGAACTCCGATGGCAAACGTACCTCGATCAGGTCACCGCCTTCAGGCGAAGGATGAGAGGCGCGTTTGGTCTGAAACCGAGTGAGGAAATCCATGCTGCGGCAATGATGACTGCCCCGAAAGAGTTGGTCCGCATTCCTAGGTACAACCGCCTCACCATTTTGCGAATGTTCGCCGACGAGCTTGCAAGCATGGCCGACATCAGCATAGTCAACGTTCTTGTGGACAAGCAGGGGAAGACTGCTGCCTACGATGTGTTCGCGATGGCGTGGAAGGCCCTTCTGCAGCGGTTTGAGAACACCATTTCGAGCCATAACTTCCCGGGTCTATCCAACCCGGACGAGAGGGGAATGGTTTTCCCGGATCACCCGGAGGACAACAAGTTGAGGCGGCTTGTACGGCAAATGCGGAGGTACAACCCCGTGCCCAACCAACCAGAGTTTGGCCTAGGCTATCGAAACATCCAGATCTGCCATGTTGTGGAAGACCCTAGTTTTCGCGATTCCCGCCAGTCATACTTTGTGCAGGCGGCCGACCTAGTCGCATTCCTGCTCTACCAGTTCGTCTGCCCAAGTGCGTATGTGAAGAAGAAGAGCGCAGAGAACTACCTTAAGAGGCTTGAACCAGTGCTTTGCAAGGTGGCTTCGCCAAGGGACCCACTTGGGATTGTCCGGCTCTAGGGAACAAAAAAAGGGGCGTTTCCGCCCCGGATGGATCCTCTGCCCGGATAACCGGGGTTTGGATCCATGATTATTATACGGCCAAACTCCTCCAATTTCAAGAGGCAGCTTCCAATGCCGCACAATGCCTGTGAATCTGATGTCGGGGAGTGGCAGGGGGTGGCATGGCTTGGCCAGGCAGCATAGCTCGAGGCCGTTGGGCGGCCAGTCGCCATTCTGTCATACGACGCGAGGATTCCAAGTGTACACAGACTCGCTCCTCGGGCGCATCTTCTCTCTACAGGACCAGGTAACGGCTAGGCACATCTCGCAGAACCCTGATCGCTTCAGTTTGTTATCCGACGCGCTGGCTCTGCTCTCCGCCATCGATATGTCCCCCGCAGAATGGGACGCAATTCCAGTTCAAATGAGGAGTCTCTTCAACTACTTCCATGCCGACACTTTTTCCTGCATCGTCAGTTCCGCACGCTTATGTTTCCATGGTTGCAGCGCTGACGCGTTCGCCCTCATGCGGGTGGCCCTTGAGAATCTCACAATCCTAGACTACATCGCCTCCAAGGGCCTCTATCAAGATGCGTTCGCTGAAATGCAACAGAGAGCCGCTCGAGGAAAACCATTCAGCGACGCCTTTTCCTATGACAGGGCCATTAGCGTCCTCCAGATCACAGACCGCCGCACACGGCTTTGGGGGCAAATGTCCGCCATGGGCAGCCATGCCTCCCCACCCCGTTTGTCGCTCGCACTAGCGAAGCGCGGCGAAGGGCATCGCACCAAGCCCGGCCTTTCCCTTGACGACCCCAACATCCCGCATGTACTCGGCGAGCTGACTTCCCTGACATTATTCGCATTGAGGGTCGTCAACGACTTTCTCAAACTGTACGCGCCACTGTCTCAAGTCACCTTCTCCATGAAGCTCGTATCTCTCGAGGCCAGATACGAGGCGCTTAAGCCAGAGCAGTAGCAAGAGGGCAGCTAACCCCTCCCCGGTGCCGACGCGCCGTGTCCCGGGCCAAGGAGATCATTGCCGAAGCGGTGGCGGCCAGGCACGCGGGGCATAGACTCGTCACATTCACGAGGAGGCGCGATGGTTGCGAACCGAGGGGCGAAGAAGGCGGCAAGGAAGTCGGCGACGCCGACAAACAAGAAGCGCCTGCGACCGCATCCCTACGCGAAGTTCTTCCCCGAGATGTCACCCGACGAGTTCACGCACCTGGTCGCCGACATTCGTCGCCACGGCCTGAGGGAGCCGATCTATCTGTACCAAGGGAAGATCCTGGACGGCTGGCACCGCTACCGCGCAGCGTTGAAGGCCGGGGTCACGCCCAAGTTTCGCCAGCATCGAGGCGGCGACCCCCTCGAGTTCGCGGTCTCGATGAATGTCATGCGTCGCCACCTGAACCAGGGCCAGCAGGCGCTCCTGCTGGTCACGGCCAAAGAGCAGGCCGGACAACTGGCCCGACGGGGCACCATAGGTCGCGGCCGGACTAGAACGGCCCTGGGGACCCTTCTAAGGACGAATGCCGAACTCGCTAAGTTGATCGGCGTTGCCGAAAGCACCGTCAAACGCGCCCGCCGCGTGATGGACCGCCCGGGGCTAGCCAAGAAGGTACTCGCCGGGGAGTGCTCGCTGGACCAAGCCGATGCCCAGCTTCGTCGCAGGCCGTGGGGCGCACGACACAGAGGCCTACAGCCCTCGTGGAAGGGCCGAGCCGACGTGGCGAGAACAATGCAGCTGGTGCGGCAATGGCAAACCGCCCTGCCCGATATCATGCGGGGGATCAGGACCGGGGACTATGGGCTGGACGCCAAGTTGTATCTGGCGATCAGGCTGCGCTTGCACATCGAGAGCGTTGCCGAGTTTGCCGACTGGCTGGAGGAGGGGCAAGAGGCAACCTTGGCAGCCTTGGAGTGGCTCGAGTAGCGCGAACCCGCTGGTGGGGGACGCCTGTACAGGCGCTCGCGGCCCGTGGTGGGGGCGTTTCCTTTCCGGCGACAGGGATGAGAAAGCCCCCGGTGTCGGGGGCCTGGTCTTGGAGGGCGCTGGCCCTTGACGTGCCAGCGCGAGCGAAGTAACCATACCACGGCGCAGTGTGCGTGACACGCAACGAGAGGCCCCCCGGTTGCTCGGGTCGGGCGCTACAGTGCAAGGAGGAGGGATGAGCAAGAGAGTCGTGCTCGCTGTGGTGGCACTGGTTGTGGTCGTAGGGGTGGCCGGAGAAACGTTCTACGGCTACCAGCAGATCAAGGCACGGGACGCATCTATCGCGTCCTTCCAGGCGGCGCTGGCACAGTCGAGGAGCGAGGCTGCCAATGCCAAGGCGCAGGTTAGTTCCCTGACCCAAGACAAGGCCGATCTCACAGGGAAGAATGCAACCCTTACAGGGCAGAACGCGACCCTGACCGATGAGCTAGCCAAGTCGAAGACCCAGGTAACTGATATGCAATCTACAAACGCCACCCTCGCCAGCCAGCTAACTCAGGCGCAAGGGCGGGTCTACTGCATGGCGAGCAACCCGGGATGGGTCTTCCATTCCACTTCTGAGGTTCTGGGGAAACTGGATACCGTCGGGGTCTGGGATTACCGCGTCAGTGACCGAACCGAAACGATCTGGAATAATTCGGGGGCGCAATACCTCTACGTCACGGCCCAGTCGGGGGGAAAATCATATGCTTTCCCGTTCCTTGTTTTCCCCGCCAATGACGTCTCCGTCCGGAAAGGGTCGGGAGTGTGGGACATAACGCAACAGTGCTGGATCAGCTTGGTACCCTAACGAAACGCCCCTGGCGATCAGCGCCATGGACAACCCGCGCATCTCCAGTCCTTCTGACCTAGAATGTGCCCCGGAAGGGAGGCCGCGATGCCAAACCAAGACAGCATTCGAGCAGGTTATCAGGGGGCGCTCCAGATCTACACCGATGAACGGGACAACATTTGGTCAGTGTCCAACAGCCTCTTACTTGCAAACAGCGTATTCCTTCTGGCCATGACGTCTGGTTTCCCAGGTTCCAACCATACTCTGCACGGTCTCTTCGCCTCGTTCCTTGCCTTTGCGGGGATCGTTATCTGTGTGGCGTGGCTGGGACTGATCAGCCGGGGATATAAGTATATGGACTTCTACATTGCCTCGGCGCGAGGATTTGAAGGCACCCTGCTCGGAAAGCAGAGCACTCTGAAAGTCGGAGAAAGTCTTGCCCAGGGGGATAAGGTTGAGGCAGATGGCCAAGGGTTCCAAATGCGCCCATGTCGGCTAGAAAGTATTCGCAACCGCTGTTTCGTCTACAGCACGGTCGGAGTGTTCGTGGCGGCGTATTGCGTTCTTGCCGCGATGGCATGGCTTGCCTAGTTCTGTCCGGAAGCAAACGGAAAGGACCGCTCGGCGATTGCTGGGTGGTCCTTTTTTTCGGTGAACGACGGAGTCCACTGCCGTAGCACAGTGAACCCCGTCGTCGGCGGCGGGGGTGATATGCCGCCGCCTGCGTCCAGCCCGCTGACGACCGTGGGCACAGAAGAGCGGGCTGGGCGTTCAACTCAACTCATCCACGTATCCATTCAGCGCCCCTATCACCCTGCCCGGCGGTTACTCGCAAAGGTGGCGGACGGTGGCCGACGTGTATGTACTCGTAAGGTATGATCGCGTGATCCGCATCATCAAGACTCGTCGGGAGCTTCCGGCCGCTCATCGAGCGCGGGCGCGGATGCAGGCTGCGCAACCTCATCCGCAACAGCGACTCCGGGTGTTCCGGGCCACGGCTCCAACGCCGGCAGCGACTTGTCGGTCTGGATCATCTGAGTGCCCGTCAAGAGGTGATCCGTTCCCTCGCGGGGCAGGCTGTACTCGAACTTCTTGGTGAACGGGTTCTGCCCAAAGCTCAACCGCTTGATCGCTGGTCCGCTGCTCCCACCCGCCGTGCGCGAGGCGCTTTCCCGAGCGATGGCCGCTCTTGCGCTGGGCGGGAGCCATCCGGCTTTGTTGTACAGCCAACCGAGAAGTGCTGAAGCGGGAGAACCTGCTGTGGATCGGCCCACGGCGCGATCGTAGAGTTTCATCTCAATCGCAAAGGCTTGGGCGGCACGAAACTCCGCCTCATAGTCGGGATCGGTTGTCAGCGTCTTGTGGAGCGCAGCCGGATCACTTCCCGACATCCGCAGGGCCTTGTCAACGCTGCTCCCGCCGTGAACCAGTTCCAGCATCTTCCGGCGCTGCAACTTGGTCAAAACGCTCAATCTCTTGGTCATGCGATACCTATTCCTTTCCTAGTCCGTGAACGACGGCCTACGGGTCGCCTAGCGACGCCAGGGCCTCGTTTCTGCCTGATTCCCGGCCCATGGGGGCGGCAACTGCACACGTCGCCGCCCCCGCAACCCAGGAGGAGTGCGGTCGGTGGATGGAAGCACCGTTGCCGCTTTGGGAACCCGCTCGGCCCGTGAGTGGTGGCGCACAGGCCGGGCGGTGTGCATATCATCAAAGTTTGTCCGGATCGGGCAGGCCATCCTCGGCTGCCGAAGGGGGGAGTTTCCTCGATGCCCCGGCGTTGGCTGCCGACGTGATGACATTCAGCCGCCCCACGATATTGCCCTCAGGATCACCCGGCTCAACCTCGTCGGGCTTGGGCGCAGGTGCATTCGCACCGGGCTGGGCCTTCGACACAAACCCCGCTTCGGACAGCGGTCCCGATGCGACGGACGGAAACCCGTATGACGCGTACCTGCTCAACTGTGCATCCAGGCTGTCCTTTACGGCCTCGGCATCAGCGCTGGCAGGCAGGTGGGAGATTGGCGTGCTGGATGGTGCCCGGCTGGGCGCGCTGCTCGGCCTGGACGACGGCGAACTGGACGGGCTTGACGACGGGGTGGTACTCGTCGCTGTCGAGGTCGGCTTCATGTTCATGCTGGCCGCGCTCGCGCTGGGGTTGCTTGCTATTCGCTTCTTGCTGTTCTCATCTGTAGACATGGTATTTGCCTCCTACGGCAACTGAACTCAACTCAAGATCACTTCGTGAATGGTCGCCAGGGGATCGGCCCCGTCATGCACCAGCGCGATGTTGTACATTTCCATCTCGTCCACGATGGTGTGCCCGATCTCGTCCCGGTGCGCCCTTTTGGCCATGAACTCCAAGCTCACGTCCAGCAGCTCCCGATGGGCCACGCGCAGGATGGTGGAGTCGTCCCGCACTTGCAGCACGCCCCGGATCGTCTGCGACTGGGGGTCGGCCACCCACCCCACCAGGAACCCCACGGGAGCCTTGGCCCGGTCGTGGTCTACGTACACAGGCAGGTGCCCCGGCTTGCCGTCGGCGTCCTCAAACGCCTTGACCAGCGCGGGGAAGGTGACGCCCCAGCCGTCAGTTCCGGATCGGGTGCTGGCCAGCGTGACCCACATCCAGGCGCTCATCCGCCCACCTCCAACTTGCGCTCGCTCTCATCCAGGAACTGGATGCTCTGCTCAACATCGCGGTCCCACGGCGCGATGAGGCTCTTCGCCAGCCAGCTAGGCATGCCCTGCGCGCACAAGTCTAAGTAACGTGCGCATTGTGCGATGAGGAGCATGCCCCCCATCCACGATTGCATCTTCTGCTCGTGTACCTTCTTCGGCTCACCGCGCGAGTCCTGAACCGCCTTCCACAGCCGTCCCCAAGTTTTTGGCCAGCGCGCTATCGCCGACTTCTTGCTACTTAGATCGTTCATATTCACCTCGCTTCAACGCGGCACGACGGTGGCCACCGCCACCATCGGTTACAGTACTATGCACGCCCCAACTTGGACCTCAGCTTGCGCACGAGTGATAGCGGAGGTTGCCAGTGGTACTCGTCGCTGCGACCTATGCCCGGCTCACGAGTGGTACCCGTGAAGCGCCAGTCGAAGTCCTGCCCCGACACGCGAGCAGCCGACAGCGTCTTGGCCGCCTTGAGTTGGGCGTCGATGGCGACCTGCTGGTCGGCGAGTTGATCCAGCAGCTCGGCCACCGTATCCAACAAGGCCGTGATCTGCCGAGCGATCTGATCGAACTTGGCCAGCGTGGCGGCGTTGGCTGCTTCGAGTTCCGCCACGGCCTCCGCCTGCTGCTGCCTCACGGCGGCAGCGTGCGCATCGTCGTAGATATGTTGCTGACTGGCGACCTGCAACTCGGCGACGCGCAACTCGTCGCGCAGGCGGATCGTTTCATTCTCGCAGGCCCGCACCTCCTCGGGTGCAGCCTCAGCAAGCTGCTGCTCGGCCAGCACCAGCGCGGCCCGCAGGTCACGCAGGGCACCTTGAAAAGACATGAGTGCAGCATAAGCCGTGTCTTGCGGTGAAGAGTTTGGTTTGTTGTTCATGTTCTCGTCTCCTCAACTTGGTCTCCAACGAATTGCGCTAGAGAACGCCACGCGGCCCCTACAGCACTGAACAGGCAGCCACCGATGACGTTCACTCGGCCCCCTTTACACGCGATGCCGCCTGGGCCAGCCGTTGCCAGTGTTCCTTGGTCAGCTTTGCGCCGGGGATCGTCATGGCCAACTCGGCATCATCGAAGGCTTGGCACACGCGGCGGGCCGCCTCGTCGCCCTGGGCTGGGGGCACGTAGGCTATCCGGATCGCCTTGCGCTCGATGACCTGTAAGCCCAACTGCACCTGCGCCCGCTCGGCTGGCGTTTGGCAGCGGCGGCATAGGTCGCGCGCGACGAGGAAATACCTCACCCGGCCTCCTCTGTCATCACAGGCAGTCATCGTACGAACGTGGGGCGACGCGGAACTCGAACCTCACGGCCATGCCCGCGACCCAGCACGCCAGCCGGATCAGTTGCTTGGCCACGGCCAGCCGGAAGGGCCAGTCGTGATGCCCCGTGATGGCAGCGTGCAAAGTCTCAGTCCGGTGCCAAACGATCAAGTCCTTCGTTGGCATGTTGCCTCCTCCACCCGTTCAGCGCGCGATAGGGCGGTCATGGTGCATCCTCGCCCTGGCCGGGTCGGCGGGCTTTGCGCAAGTCCACCCGCCACGCAGGACCGTTAGGCTCAGCGTGCTCAAGGACCGTGACATCGGGCGCGACAGGTGTGCCGGGGGCGTGTTCGATGACATCCGGGTTACAGTTGCAGGCCCCGCCCAAGTTGAAGGCGCACCACTCGTCGTGATAGACGTCCACCCAAACTGTGTCGCTGTCCCGGCCGAGCGTCCCGTCCTTCACGCCCTGCAGGATCTTGCGCTGGTAGTTCTCTTTCGGTTCGGTGATCGTCATAGCACACCTCTATCCTTGAGGGCCTTGCGGACGTTGATCCGCTTGAGATTGAATTTCGGGGTATACATATTCTCGTCGGGGTCCAGGAGATCCTTGATCGCCGCGACCAGGTACCCCACGCTCTTGCAATCCTCGATTTCCTGGGCCTCAAAGATTTGGTCTAGGATACCCAAGGGAGTTGTGCAATCGTCCAGGTAGACCACCCAATCGTTGGGCGGTCCCCCATGGATCAAGGCACGCTCCTCGCGGTCTAGTACCCAAGGCCCATACTTGTCGTAAACAGGTCGTTTCTTCTCAACAGGCAGTTTGCTAGCCATTGCCAGCTCCTTCATCCAATCGTCACGGGTCCAACCGTACCGCCCAGCACCCAAAACCCCCGCCCCAAGGCCCCCAAAAGGTCATAGCCTTCCCGTTCTTCACCCTTCTTCGCGGCCTTCCTTGAAAACAAGCGTTTTGTAAAAAGGGCGTCAAGTTCTTCCCGTTCTTCCCTAAAAACAAGGAAGGCCGTGAAGGACGTGAAGAACTCGAAGAACTTGAAGAACTTGAAGAATGTGAAGATATGTATAGCCCTATACATCCCCACTACCTCCTTCGGACATGTCCTCGGCGACATCTTGGGCGTCCCTGTGGTTCTCGTCAGGTAGGAACCAGCGCCATTTCCCATCTCTGACCCCATCGTCCTTCTTTGGCTTGATGCGCAGGGCATTCTTCGCGCCCTCGAGTGCGCTCTCGCTTACTCCAGCCTCTTTGGCTGCTGCCTTGACTTCTTCCGCAGGCACCTTGCGGTCGCCCAGGAACTTGTCAAGCCACACAGCTGCTTTGGCAAGAGCGCGTTCGGTGGGTGCCACCTTCTTTGCGGTTGAGCTGTATTTGATGCCCGGCATCTTGTTAGGGTTGTCCGGCAGCTCGTAGATCTCGAAGCCGATTGGTTGGGGCTTGACCCCAAGGTTCGTCTTCAGCACAGACAGTATTCCGACATTCTCCTTGGCCGGGTTGGGCTGGTTGATCCACCACACCCCGCGCACGAAGTGACCGATGGCCGTGCTGCCACGTATGCTCTGAAGTGTGACGCCGCCTGTCTCGCCCGGTTTCTTCAGAGGATGGCTCGCCAGGACTGGAACCCCGGTGTCGCGGGCCAGCTCGGCAAGGTACTTCATGGGACCTGTCATCACCTCAGACTTGTTCTCGTTGCCGCCTGTCACACCGCTCAGCGAATCCATGAAGATGAACTTCGGTTTGAGGTTGTCGGTGAGACGCCGAATCCTGTCCTGATCTTTGGGCTTGAAGATATTGGCGTCATCGAAGCTGCCATGCACATTGATGAAACCATCCAGCGGAAGGCCGAGGGCTTTGGCCCGTGCGCGGTTGAGATTCTGGGCGGCCTCGCCCTCAACCCAGACGACTTTGCCGGGGTCGCCTTCGTACGGTGCGCCATCAGGCCACGGCCAGCCAAGCTCGACGACCCCACTGAGGTAGAGAAAGTTCATCGATTTGCCTGACCCACCGTAGCCTACAAGCAGGAAAGCAAAGCCTCGCGCCACCCAGTTGTTCCAGACCCATACGATCCGTGCCCCCTCGCCATCGTCATCCGCCCAGGTTGTGACTGGCTCCTCGTCGCCCGGAAGAAGGATCTTGGGCTGCGCAGGCTCGCGCCCAGCCGGGTGCGCCTCCACCGTGCTCTCGGCCTGTGCGGCGGTGCTCGGAGTTTCGGGTTTCGGTTTCCCAAAGCCAAGCGAGTCACTCACGCCCTTGATGGTGTCCTTGATGGTCTGGCCTATCCCGCCCTTGCGGGCCTCGGCCTCGTGTGCGGGGTCAGCCTCGGTTGGCTTATCGTTGACCGGGGTCACATCTTCCTGCTGCGGTGGCAAGGCATCGGGCTGGGTCGCCTGCTGGGCAACCTGGGCCTCAACGGCTGGGACCTGGGGGGCCTGTTCTATCTGTACGGGGGCTTGCTCGGGTGCCCGGACCAGTGCCAACTCCTCGGGCAGGATCGGGCCGTCCTTGACTTCGGCTTTGGCCCGGCTCTCGGCCAGCGACATGGCCTGGGCATCGTTGAGGCCGTTGGCCTTGGCACCGCCGAGGAGCGCGCCGTAGCGCTTACGCAACCATCCCTGCTTGCCTGTCGACGGACACGACTCGTAGTCTTGCGCGAGAGACATCTGCGGGGTCATGCTGCGCCCCCGATCCCGAGCCTACGTTCGATCACCGCCCTGCGGGCTGCGATGGCCGTGGCCAAGCCGGGCACAACGTCCAAGGCTATTGACCATTCTTCCAATGACATCCACGGCCTGCTGCGGGGCACGTCCAGCCGAATGACACCCGGCCTTGGGGACTCGGCTCCTAGCGCCTGCGGATCATCCACCAGTTTGCAGATGACACGAGTAGGAGTATCATGAAGTTGACTCTGAATGCGGTTTCCCCCCTTGCTGGCCCCAGCTCCCCCGCTGGGGCCGATTCGTTTACGACCTAGCCTCGTCATCTTGACCTCCTACCATTAGATCGGCCCTGACCTCATCGGGCGGCATCCTGGCCGTTTGTTTGGCCAGGGACGCCAGCAGCATCCGGACCAGCGCGGGCGGACTAACTCCAAAGTTCGCAGCCTGCTTCCTTAGCAAGTCCCAGTCCGCCTCGCTCATGGGCACCTGCAAATGGTTACGAACCTTCTCTTGCACTGGCGCTCGTCCCATCTCGGCCTCCTGCCACGGGAATCAAAAAGCCCCTCGCCACAAGACGACGGCACGCCGACGACTTCCGCCGGAACGTGCCCCTCCTTGTGAGTTGGGGTCTTAGGTGGGGCTGCAACCCCTGGCCGGGTTCCCACCTTTAATCATTATAACACGAGTGAAGCCGCCGACCGCGAAAACGCGAAGACGTGCCCGAACCCGTCCCCCAGGCGGCGCATGCCCGACCTACTGCGCCCCGCTCGACCGCCTCGACCGCCCCTCTAACGTCTCATACCCGCAGCACATCGGACGACAGTCAGCCGACCGCTCATCACCCATGTGTCCCCGCTCCCCGCAAAACGCATCCCGTCATCGCACGTCGTGCGTGGAGCTGCCCTTTAAACAGAGGGTCGGTGGCCCGCCGCCTCTAAATCGCTTTTTACGTTTTAGCAGCCGAGGGGTGGTTGCGCTGTGGGGCGGTTGATCCGATACTTGGCCCAGCTGTGGAGTGCCGAAGTGGGCAGGGGCCTAATGCGGGTCCCGATGGTGGGGGGATGCGGAAAGGGCTTAGAATCAAGCGAGTCGTGTTTCGGCGAGGCGCGGGGCTTCTCGAGCCTCAGGCTACTCTTTCTTGAGCGTGGCGACTGGCCGCGGGGCTCAGGCCGCCGCTCTTGGTCGTACTTTTTCCTAGGAGGAGACGTCGATCCATGGATAACTTGTTCGAGCGCTTGCAGGCCCAGCACGAGAGATTACAGAACCTTCTGGTGCGCCTTTGACTTGCCTGCCAAGGAAACCGAGCTCTCCAAGCTGGAAGAGCAAGCCTCTGCCCCTTCTCTGTGGTCGGACCCCGAAAAAGCCAAACAGCTGATGCAGGACCTCGCGCGCCTGCGTGAGGACCTGCAGAGCTGGCGCGGGCTGGAGCGCCGACTCCTAGATGCGAGCGAACTGGTCCAGCTGGGAGACGAAGGACTGAGAGCTGAGCTGACGGCTGAGGTTGCTTCCCTGGAGGAGGAGATCGGGCGCAGAGGGCTGGGGGCGATGCTCTCGGGCGAGTATGACTCGGGCAATGCCGTGCTGGCCATCCATGCGGGAGCGGGAGGGACGGATGCTCAGGACTGGACCTCGATGCTCCGACGCATGTATCTGCGCTGGGCTGAGATCCATCGGTATGAGGTCGAGGTCTTGGATGAGACGGAGGGAGAGGAAGCGGGAACCAAGAGCGTGACTCTCGCCGTGAACGGAGAGAATGCCTACGGCTACCTGCGCGCGGAAAAAGGGGTTCACCGCCTGGTCCGGCTTTCGCCTTTCGATGCCGCCAGCCGACGGCACACCTCTTTTGCGCTGGTCGAGGTCTATCCTCAGGTAAAGGAGGCAACCGGGGTTGAGATCCCCTCGACGGACTTGAAGATTGAGACCTATCGCGCCTCCAGCGCGGGCGGCCAGAACGTGCAGAAGAACGAAACGGCGATCCGCATTACTCACCTGCCAACGGGGATCGTGGTCACCTGTCAAAACGAGCGCTCGCAAACTCAGAATCGGGAGAATGCGTTGCGGGTGTTGCGGGCCCGCTTGCTGGATCTCCAGCGCGAGGAGCAAGAACGTGAGCTGGCCGCGATCAAGGGGGAGCATATCAAGGCCGAATGGGGGAACCAGATTCGGTCCTACGTCCTGCACCCCTACCAGATGGTCAAAGATCATCGAACCGGGTACGAGACGAGCAACACCTCCGCAGTCCTTAATGGGGAAATCGACCCCCTGATTGAGTCGTATTTGCGCTTCACAATCCACCCCACGGCCGCACTTTCCGGGGCGGGCAGCCTCGGCAAGGAGGAGTGAAGAGGGGGATCGCGCCGGAGAGGAGCGGCCCGCTCCTCCGGGAGCGGCCTGCGCTTCTGAGATTGAAGTGCTTTCTCTCTCCTCAAGTGTTCTCGATTCAGCGTGAAAGCAGAGCGTTTACCGCTGCCTGGAGAACGACGTCCTGATCGGACTGGACCGTATTGGCGTCCACCGGGACCTTCACGGTCGGCATCACCCCCCTCCCTTCGAGGAAAAGCGATCCATCTAGATTGACGAAGCGCCCTGTGGGGATTTGCAGCGAGATCCCCTCGGGCAAGTTCACCTGCCCACGAGCCACCTCGGCTTCTGTTCCCGCGGTAGGGTACTGACCGACGATTTGCACGCCCGGTATCTGGCTGAACCCGTAGGCTTCTAGTTCGCAGGCGCTGTAGCAGAACTGGTCGACCAAGACGGCCAGATGCTGGAATCGAAACTGGGTCTGGTCAGGGTAGATGATGTTCGGAGGCTCTTCAGCCTCGAACTTGCCCGTCTTTGCGCTGTAGTACTCCAGTTGTCCCTCGGTGATGTTCTGGTTGGAAAGATAACCCGCCAGCCCAAGGGGCGATCCTCCGGAGTTGACCCGCAAATCGATAACTACGTTCGATACCTGATTGTCGGCAAAGGTTTGCAGGGCATGCGTGAAAAGCCGGTAGAGCAGACTGAGATCATCGTTGTTGGTATTGATCCGGACATAGCCTATGTCCGGAGAGCCTGCTCCCGTGCTGTAGATTGTATATGTCTCGGGCATCGGACCGGGTTGGTAGTTCCAATCAATCTGCGTCGCATCGAAACTGTCCGTCTCTTGAACCGCGCGCAGGGTCACCGTCTGGGGGCCGATTCCGGGGTTGGCAAACTCGACTTGGGCTGAGGTCCCCGGAGAGGCGCGCAAGAGGTATCTCGCCTGTTGGTATCGAAGACCATAACTCGTCGAGAAAGGGCCATCGAGAGCCTGGACCTGCCCGATCGCCTCCCCAATCGGTTTCCCGTCGAACTGCAGAACCTGCGCGCCGACCTGTATCCCCGCCTGGTCCGCGGGTCCTCCACTGGTCAGATACACTACGATCACCTGGCCGCTGTCCAACTCGCGGATGGCGAAGCCGTAACCCGAGGCAGTGCTCTCCTGGTCTATCTGGTCCGCCAAACTGCCGGCTAGGGAGGTGTGTCCATCATGAAAAGCCAGGGTGAATTGCTTCATGGCGAGGGCGAACTGCTTCGGATCGTGGGTTCTCTCGGCCGCCGCAACGAGCGGCTCGATCTGGTTATAGAGGGCATCCCAGTCAAGTTGCTTTCCAGGGATCCCATTGAAGGCATACTCCGTTCGGGCGAAATCGACCGTTTGGCGAAAGGCCTCGGTGTAAGAAAGGCGTGAAAAGTCCTTAATGGCCACGTCCGGCGGCTCATACAAGGTCAGATCCGGTTTCGCCTCCTGGCTGACTTTGAATGGATTTTGGCTCAGATCCACGATGGAATATCCAGCCGGAATCGGGCCGACAGGATCATCCTTCGTAAACAGTTTTTCATCAGGACCGAACCCGGTGGGGAAGTACTCGCCATTATCTGGGGACCAAACCACGAGTTTTCCACCCGTAACCTCGTCGTGATTCTGAGGATCAGTGATCACCGAGGCCAGATAGTTTGGCCAGCCCCGCGACACATCATCTCCCTCGGAATAGGGCCCCCCCGTGATGTTCGGCCAGTAGGTGGCTGCCCACACCTGCACTCCCTGCCCCTGGCTGGCTCCATGACTGACGTTGACGAGGGTTCCCAAGGGCCGCTCGGGTAGCTCGAGGCGATAGGTTCCGTGCTTGGCGCTCTCGTCGATTTGGAGGAAGCCCAGGACTTGCGAGTCCACAGGGATTTCCCACTCTTGGTTGCGCGTCACGAACCCGTACATGTCGACCAGGGCGACTTCGTGCTCGACATAGTATGTCGTGATGATGTCATTGGTGTAATTGAAGTTGCCCGTAATCTCGAGGGGCTGGGGGCCCTGAGCTGCGGAGGAAGGAAGGTTGGTCAGGGAGGGGATCAGATTCACGGGAGAAGAAAACAATGAGGTCTGGCAGGCCAAGGTCAGAGTGCCCATGGCCACGACGATGAATCCGAGCCATTTGAGGTTCCTTTTCATCGACCCTCCTTAGGTCGTTCCGGGATCCCTTGACCGAGGGCGAAGGCGGGTCCTGCCTCTCGCAAGAGCCCGCCGCAGACTCTCTGATCCCAGCCGTTGAGCGCGAAAGCTCAACTACGGGCTGCGCCTGAGGACTGCTCTCCCTCTTAGATTAACTATCCCGATGCTTCCCACGATCAGCGCCGCCCCGCCCAGGAGCCTCCAGTCCGCCGTCTCGTGAAGAAAGAGGATGCCCAGCCCAAGACCGACGACGGGAAAAACGTACGTCACTACCGTAGTCCTCGTTGGACCCCAGGCGTGAATGAGGTAGTAGTACAGAAGGTATGCAAGGCACGAACCCAGAAGGCCGAGCCAAGCCAGAGCGAGCCAGGTAATCGGTACCGAAGGCAGGCGCAGAGGGACCTCGACCGCAGGGAGGAGCAACCACAAGACCGCATCCGCAGCAACCAAGGGAAGGAGGGCATGGACGATCGGAGAAACCCCGCGAAAGCGAGAACGTGCGAAGACGGAACTCCCCGCGTAGAACAGGGCTGCCAGGAGGACGGCCCCCTGGGCGGGCAGGGAGCTCCCCAGACTCGTGGCCCCTAGGTCCCGGCTCAGCAGAACGACAATCCCGGCGAAGCCAACGGCCAAACCTGCGACCCGCATCACCGTGATGCGATCATCGCGGAGGAAGAAATGAGCAATGACGATGGTGAAAAGGGGTGTGGACCCGTTGAGAATAGCGGCAAAAGCAGAGGGGATGCGTGTCTCGCCCCAGGAAATGAGCACGAAGGGAATTGCCGTGTTGACGATGCCCAGGAGCGCCAGGAGCATCCAGGTGCGTGCGTCGCGAGGAAGCGGGGGTCTCATCCACAGCATCACGATGGCTAGACCGAGCACCCCAAAGAGAAGCCTGAAGCTTACCAGGGTAACAGGTCCGATGTCCTGGACGGCGATCCGTATCCAGAGGAAGGAACTGCCCCAAATCAGGCCGAGAAGCCAGAAGGCTCCCCATTGCTTCATATGCCTAATCCACCCTCTCTCACCAGCTCAACTTAGGGAAGGCCGCGCGGTCCCGTGGGGATCGGTCGCCGAACGGCTGCTCTGCTCAAAAGAGGTGCGACCTAAGAGATCCCCGCTTGGTTGCGGGCGAGCTCCTATGGGAGGACTCCCTGCCCCCGGGGAAAACGGCACCTTCCAGCCGGAGCAGGCGTCGCTTCAGGTCGACCCCGCCTGGTGCGCTGTACCCGCCCAGGGATCCGCCCGCCCCCAAGACACGGTGGCAAGGGATAACGAGGGGCACCGGATTGGATCCCATCGCCTGCCCGACGGCCCGAGCCGCGCCCGGGTGCCTAGCCTGATGCGCGATTTCACCGTAGGTCTTGGTCTGTCCATAGGGAATCCGAGAAGTCGCCTTCAAGACCCGTCTCTGAAACGGCGACATCCTCCGCCAGTCGATGGGCAGGGTGAACCTCCTCCGATGGCCTGCCAGGTATTCCCGCAATTGGCGGGCATAGGGTCGGACCGCTCCCGGATCTCTGCGTGGGGTCCCTTGGCCAGGGCTCTTCACGAGGTCGAGGAATCTGCGCAGGGACCCTCCAAGCCCGATGGAGACGAGCCCGCCTTGGGAGACCGCCACGTGCAGGCGACCCATTCTGGTGGTGATGCTGTCAAAGACCACGCCGGTCTGGGGCTCCATCTTTCCTCCAAGTCGTGAGTGGCGATCGAGTTACCTCATGGATAAAGGTTACCGAAACGCGGCCATTATAAATCCAGCAAAGGCGCATGCTATAATAGCTCGGCAATTCCTCGAACTGGAGCTTTGCTTGCTTCTCCATCTTTCCGTGGAACAAACCATCGGGCTCGCCACCGTAATGCTCCTGGCGGGGGCCCTCCTGGCTCTGCTCGCAGGTTTCAGAAGCCTGAGGCGAGCGCCGCGCCAGCCTTTCTATCTTCTGCGGCGTGAGGCCTTCCAGGCCGGATGGCGGCTGATTGCCCTGGCCGCGGGGTTTGCAGGCCTGGCTGGGATTGTCCGCGCCTTTGGCATTCCGACCGCCTTCCATTATGTGGTCGCCACGCCCACGATTACGGAAACGCCCACGATCACTCTCACCGCCACGATCACGCTCACGCCGACTAACACCCGTCCCCCCACGATTACTCTCACGCCCGGGCCGACCAACACACTCCCCCCGACTCCTACGCCCTATCTTCCTCCTTCGATTGCGCAGACCTTTTCTGCCCTGGTCACGCCGCGGCCGGACGCCGTGTTTAGCCCAGTCACGGTGGCGAAGTATTTCACCCCTGACTATCGGGCCTTCGGTCCGAGTGATGTCTTCTTGAACCCGGTCAGCCACCTCTACGGCTTCTTCTCCTACGACCGCATGAACGCCGGCGTGCAGTGGACGGCAGTCTGGTATCGGGACCAGGTGGTGGTGTACTCCGAGAGTCATCCCTGGGACGGCGGAGTGGGAGGCAACGGATTCACCGACTGGAATGTCGCCCCCGGATACTTTCTGCCCGGCAACTACGAGATTCAGATCTTCGTAGGGACCGAATGGAAATCCAGTGGGCGGTTCACGGTGGTGGGCAATCCTCCGACGAACACGCCCACTTCCACCCCCACCTTCACAGCCACGCCTTCGGCGACCCCCACGCCCCCGCTCCCGCGAATGCCCACCCGCACGCCGGTGCCGACCGAAACGCGGATGCCGACCGCAACGGAAGTGACTCCCCCTCCGACCTCCACCGCCAAACCGATGACCCCTGTTCCGACGGACACCCGCTGGCCGACCGCAACGGACTCAGGCTAGCGCGCAGCGGATCCTGCCCGCCATCGATCCCTCTCGCGATTCAGAACTTATCTCGTCGGGTGCCCCCCGGCTCGCCCGAGCGGGGGAGGAACTGGGCTCGTCACTCGCCTACTTGCTGAGTTCGATCGCTAGGGACGCTGCCGTCGCCGCGTTGTTTTCTAGAAGCGCTAAATTCGCCGTGAGGCTTCTGCCCTTCGTCTGACGGGCGACGTGCGCGAGCAGGAAGGGTGTGACCCGGTTGCCGCGAATCCCCTGTGAGGAGGCTTCTTGCAGAGCGCCTTCGATCGCGGCTTCTACTTCCGCGGAGGGTAGCGCCACATGCTCCGGGCAGGGGATTGCCAGAAGGACCGCGCCGCTGCGCGGCACCTTCCAATGCGCGCGAATGACCTGGGCGGCCTCTTCAAGGCTACCAACCTGCAAGCCCACGGGTTGACCGGACTCACGGCAGAAGAAGGCCGGAAAGTCCGTGGTCTGGAAGCCGAGTACCGGGACCCCATAGGTTTCCAGCCACTCGAGGGTGGCCGGTATGTTTAGAATCGATTTGACACCAGAACAGACAACGGCGACCTGAGCTCTGGCGAGCTCGGGAAGATCGGGCGAAACATCCTGTCCTTCGCGATGAACGCCCCCTATTCCACCGGTGGCGAAGACACGAATCCCGGCCGC
>Ga0187878_1001597_pt1 | contig 21673 bp, 19 predicted proteins | sample June2016WEW_17_1_FD_132979 | JGI IMG/M metagenome (GOLD analysis project Ga0187878, IMG submission 132979) | Peatland microbial communities from SPRUCE experiment site at the Marcell Experimental Forest, Minnesota, USA - June2016WEW_17_150 | ecosystem: Environmental > Terrestrial > Soil >...
CCTCCCGGAAGTTCGACGACATATTCTCCGGCACCCAGGAGTTTGATGATGCTGAGACAAAGATCGGGAAAGCGGAGAGGGTCGGCGGATTTTGCCGATATCAAGAACGCATCCAGTGCTTTTGAATCGGCTTCCGTAGGAAGCTTGAACCCCTGCTCAGCAGCGATCTCGATGATCCGATCCCACCGTTTTGGTGTGCGGACAACGCGTCGAAGTGAGGGGAAATTCTTGGCTGCAAGGTAGCGTGCTGTTACACCGTTTGCAGCGATCATGAAGTCCTCTATGATGTCCTTGGCCTCATTCCTTTTCTCAGCTTCTAAGTCCTTGATCTCGTCTCCGTCAAATATGGGGCGAGCTTCTATGGTCTCGAGATCAAGAGCGCCATGCTCATGCCGGAGGGTTTTCAGCTTTCGGGCTATGCGGTCCTGAAGCCGGATATTCTCGACGAGACCTTTGACTGCGCTGACGGCTTCCGGCATCGGCCCGGTCCCTTCCAGCCAGTCACCAACGCTATTGTAGGCAAGTTTGGCACGATTGCGAACAGTGGCTCTGTAAATGTCTGAACGTTGAAGCGACCCATCCCCGGCAATAATCATTTCAACGACGACGGCAAGGCGGTCTGATTCAAAGTTGAGAGACGTGAGATCTGTCGAGAGCCTCTCGGGCAGCATCGGAAATACCTGCGCTGCAGTATAGACCGACGTCGTGTTGTGTTTTGCGTGATCGTCAAGTGCTGATCGATTCTTGACGAGAGCTTCAACATCGGCCACAGCCACGAAGATTTTTACGGCCCCTTCAGGCATGACTTCGGCAACGGTGAGCTGATCCAGATCGCGCGAATCATCATTATCGATTGAACACCACGCAAGATTCTTGAGATCGCGCGTTGATTCTTCGACGCTTGTGGCAGCCCCACGAATTCCACTGAGCTCGCTCAATGCTTGAGCAGAGAAATCCGGGAGAAGCCCTCGTTCGATCATCGCCTGTCGTGCAATTCTCTGCAGGAGGGAACGGTGTTGTTTGTCGTCTGTAGTTGTCAGAATGTCACCTTCTTGGAATACCGTATTGTGATTTCTTGTTGAGAACACGTCTCAAACTTTTTGTCTATCCCGCTTTTACAGTCTTTGTCTTAGTGCTTTTCACCCTTAACCGGAGGACCAGACTTCGTAGTGTGAGTACCGAGCAACCCCTTTTCGGTGTACGCACCGACAGAGTTGCCCACCGGGCCGAAAGGCCGCTGGGCATGTGGGACGCTGCCCGACTGGTCGACCGTTACTGTAATCACGTCTTCGTTGGTGTTGCCACCCGACCCAGTTACGGTCACCTTGATCCTGTGGTCGCCATCGGAAACCTTGGTCGCGTCGAAGGGCGCGCTCCACATTTGTGTCTCTCCGATGCGGGCGAGCGGCAATGTTTGTCCACCGTCTATCTGCATGGTGGCCGAAGTAACGCCTTTGTCATCCCAAACCTTGACGCGAATGTCCACCGTGTCCTTGACGATTTGTGATCCACCGATCATGAGCAGTTTATCCGCTGGCGAGGTGATCATCACAAACGGCCAGTTGCCCATCGTCTTGAACTTCCAACTGACCACACCGTTATCGAGGTTGATGATTGAGGCTCCTACTGGTCCTTCGGTCACTTGGCCGGTCGAGCGCGTGGCGGCATAGATTGTGTTTCCATCGTTAGCAATCTCATTGAAGTGCGTGTGCCCAGCATCAACCATGATCACATTGTCACGCTGGATCACGTCCTGCAATTCGGATACCATGCTATAGCTGTGCATAAAGATCACACTCTTGAGACCGGCCTTCGACGCTGCATCCAGATCGTTGGTCAGCCACGAGCTCTGAGCGCCACTGATGCCGCTCATGACGTCCAAAAACACGAAGTGGTACTTATCCGCCGTGAAGCTCTGGTAGTTCACTGGCTCCAAGTACTGGTTGTAGAGAGCGGTACCCCCCTTGTGATCGCGTTCGCCTGGAATGGCATACAGCGGCACCTGCAATTCATCCGTTGCTTGCTTGATGAGCTGGTACGCACTCGCGGAGTAATCATTCACGTTGTCGCCCGGCAGGAGCGCGAAATTCACGCCGTTCTTGACATATCGATTGAGGTTGTTGATCATGATCTTGAAGTCGATGTAGTTCTGCTGATCAGCCGTGGTGATGAGCAAGTCACCGAAGTGGACCCAACTGACCACGCCGGGATTGAGGATCGTCGTGGTCGCACTGAGGGCGCCAGGATTGACCGGGGTCGGTCCGGATGTGTTGGACGCTTGCACGTTCTGGGCGGTCGCCGCCGTTGTGCTTGTGACGATCACTGCAACTGCCACCAGCACAAACGCCATGGGGTGCATTGATTTCTGTTTCATCCCACTACCTCCTGTATTAATTTTGGGGGCTTGTATCGCCCTTGAGAAGGAGAATCTGTGTGAGCAGGAGAGCTTCTGCAATTCTCTCACAAACTCTTACAATTTGAAATCCAGCCCGAGCATCAAGGCCGCTGTAAAGTTATGTGTGGCCTGACGAGCAGTGGAATAAAAGTGAACGGGGCCAGCACCAGAATAACTTACCATCACGTCTTTCTTCTCGACATCGTCAAAGCCATAATCGAATCGCATCCGCGCTGATACTACCACATTTGAGGTGAGGTTATAGGCGCCGCCCAATGCCACGACTGCATTGATTGTAACGGTCTTGTACAGATCTATCGGTTCAATATTGCTGTTTGGATAAACGAGGTCCTCATGATTTACTTCCTGCGCAACATCTACCAGAAAATTGAACTGTGGACCCACCAGCAGCGTGAAAAAGAATGGCTTGGTATTGTCAGAAGTGAATGACACCATGATTGGCAGCTTGATATAATTCAATTCAGCCAGCGCCACATAATCTCCCACGATTACCGTCTTGTTCAGAGATACCTGAGTGTTAACGACTGAACTATACGTCGCTGCATCTGGAGTACTGCCGTTGAAACGGCCTTTGAATGCCTGTCCTTCCCTTGAGAACAAAATATCAACTGCCAAACCGTAATTATGATTGATATTGTAAATGGCACCTGCTCCAACAAGAGAGGTATCCGAAATGACTCGTTAAGTCCAAAGCATTGCCGGCATTAGAGTCATTCTTATTTATCAAACCCGTGAATTCGGGATTGTACCGTAAGCCGAGTTCAACTTCTTGCGCATCTACCTTCAGTGCACACAGGAGTATGAGTGCAGTAGTGGAGATGCATCTGACGATTTTGTCTTTTGGACTTTTCATGTTGAATGTCTTTATAACTGTTCGTTAATTCGGTACAGACCTAAAGCGCCAATACCCCTACCACACTGTGTCCCGTCCCGTACTAGTTGAGCTGATTCGATGCCGCCATCGAGCGACCTGCACTGCGAAGGGACTCGGGACAGTCCAATCGGCCGGTGTGAATTTCGATGAAAACAAGGTCGTCCGTTACGGCAGCTTTACCCAGAGCATCTTCAAGCTCCCCTTCAGTCCGGACATCAAAACCCAGCCCTCCTCCAAATACTTCCACGAGCTTGTGGTAATGCCAGGGTTGGATGTCGTTGTAGGAGCGATCACTGATCACCCGCTCGATCGTATATCCATCATTATTGATGAGAAAGATGACGGGCTTGAGATGGTTCCGGATCATCGTCGAGAGATCCTGGCAGGTAACTTGAAAAGAACCATCCCCCACAAACAGGACGATATGCCGGTCCTGTGCCGCCATGCCAGCTCCCAGGGTAGCGCCGACCGTGTATCCGATCGATCCGTAGAAGGTCTGCCCGATGAAGGTGGCTCCTTCCGGCATGAGCATCTCCGCGGCACTGAAGAGAGATACGCCTGTTTCAGCAACGACTATTGAATTGTCTTCAATAAAATGACTCATGCGGTCGAAGAAGCGTTTGATGGTAAGCGGTTTCGGTGCATCCGGCCGGTACGCCTCCGTATGCCGGTGCACGCAACCATCTGCGGCACATTGGATCTCAAGAGTTGCAGGATTTCGTCGTGAAAGCTTCTCTGTCAATCCAAGGATAAAATCATGGAGATACACATTTTCGTAGTAATGGTGTTTGATCTTCACGGTGCAGATGTTCGCTCTGATTGTCTTTGAGTCATCGAGGTTTGTTGTGAAGCCCCCGGTGTTGAGATCGGTCATCAGGGCCCCGAGCTGGAGAATGCAGTCAGCGGACTCGACCCGATTCCGAACGTATTCGCGACTCCGATCTCCCTCAAAGAGGCCAATGAATTGCGGGTGGTGCTCGGAAAGGACGGTTTTACCTAACATCATCGTCACATACGGGAACCCCGTTTTGTCTAGAAGCCCGGCGAATTCCTTTTGCAGCTTGAACCGTATCAACTCCACGTCGCCGATCACAACCGGTTTCTGTGCCTTCTCCAGCATTCCAACCGCTTCCTTGATCGCCTCACCAAGCGAGTTCTGATCACTACGGCAGGGTGCAGGGAAGTGGAAAGCACTCGGCCGATGACATTTCAGCATCACCACATCCGCGGGGAGACTGATGTACACCGGTTGTTGCTGAGAGAGACAGGCCGACAATACACGGTCGATTTCAGCCGGGGTCGTTTCAGCGGACACGAGCTCGGTCGCGGCGGCTGTAATTTTCTGATACATATGCAGGGGAATCTGATAATCGCCCAGGGTGTGATGCAGCAGCGGTCGAGTTCGGAAATTGATCGTTGCAGGCGAGCCTGTGATCACCACCACCGGCACTCGTTCGGCGAATGATCCCGCCACACCGTTGATGGCGCTCAGTTCTCCGACGCCATACGTTGAGGAAAACGCACCTATACCCCGAATACGCGCGTAGCCGTCGGCGGCATAGGCCGCGTTGAGTTCATTACACGTGCCGATATACTTCACGTCGCTCTTCAATACCTGATTGAAGAAACCCAGGACAAAATCTCCCGGCACGCCGAAGAGGTGATCCACTCCAATCTCTTTCAGGCGGGTGAGCAGGTATTCAGCAACTGTTATCTCTGAATTTGTCATATCGCACACGTTTCATCTCTCAATTCAAAGAAGAGGATTCGACACGATCCGTCCATTGTCAATCAGGAATTCTGCGGCCATGGAGGCAGACGCGCTCCGTTGTCGCCGCTAGTCGTTCGCTTTGAACAAATTCGTCATTGTGTCTCCAATGCCGTCCATGTCATGCTTGAAATTCGTCTTTCACTCAAAGCCCGATGACATCCCTCACTCCGACACGAATTGCGAACCACATATACTGGAAGAACGGGTCATCCGGCACCCGCGTATACTTGATCTGGCCAATCTTCATTGAGCCTGCGACGTTGTTTTGCCGTATCGTAAATTTGTTACCAATGAACGAAGTGATACGGTTGAGTATGCCCTTTTCGCTTCCTGTCTTCTCATTAATGGCTGCAAGAGCCAGGTTTGTGTAAACACCTTGTATGGTGCCGTCGGCGCGTCCGGAAACAACATTGACCTCGTAGGTCGCCTCCTGAAGGACACCCGACTTGATGCGCATGTGATCCGATACCTCAAGGAAGGAATTCAGAGCGCTGAGTTCCATGCCGCTCAGCGAACCGGAATATCGGAACGAGAGCTCCCGCGATATGACAGGAATCGTAATGACCAATTTCATTGTCCCGGCATTCGCAAATCTCGCTTGAGCGTGAATGGCGAGCGCTGTGTCAGAGTGGCCATGATTGGCGATTCTTTCGGCCAACACCTGCATGCTATCAAATGTTACGAGAGCCGGCTTCGCGCCAAGAACAAACCTCTCGCCGTATGTCAGCCGGCTGTTTACGATACTCACACGATCGACCTGCAGCGCAGGTTTTATTGAAGTCAGAATCTCGTTGAGCATGAGGGGGCCCGTGGTGTCTCTGCTGTCGGGCAAGTCCTTGTTAACCAGCATGTCGAGGGTTGCGTCATGGATTTCGACGGTGCGGGCGCTGTACTTCTTTCCCAGCAGCAGGTCCAGACATCCCAAACCCGTCACGCTACATCTTGGAGTAGCAAGGCTCACTCGTGTTCTTCTGAATCTGCTTCCCCGAAAGAAATCTTCATCGCCTGCCAACGGATGCAGGTTGAGTGATTCGGCGACCAGTTTTGAACCTGCTGCCGAAACACTCAGGCGTTCACACCGAAACTCATACTGCGATTGCGGAAGCTTCAGCACGAAAGAATGCGCATCCAATTCCGACCTGGCAAAGTCTTGAGGCTCAAGACTCCCTCCCCAGAGAAGATGCAACCAGCTGATTCCGCTCACCGAGAATGTACCCACATGGCTCGAGAACGTGCCATCGCCTGAGCTCACTGCGATGGAATCAAATCCGAATCGGTTTGTGAAGAAACTATAGTGCATGTCTGAGAGGTGTAACGTGTACGTAGGGTACGCCTCAGCAACAGCCTTCGTGATCCTGGGCTTGAGGTACCGATTCACGAGGGTACCGGAGAAGATGAGGAGGGCCAGCATGCAGACGAGCACGAGTGAGCCTACGGCAATGCCTCCATATTTTGCGATCTTCAGCAGAGACCGCTTCACTTGAACAATGGATGGATGCTTCCAGTGCATATACTCTTTCGCCTTGCTTTTGCCGACACCACCGCACTTCCTGCTCTTTTCCAAAAAGCACGAAGGCAAGAATGCATGTTGAAATGACGACGCGCTCGTCGCAGCCAAACTGCAGCGAGGAGCCCATCAATGGCCAGGAAGGACAGTCCGTAGCGCCGCTTCCCCCATCAAAGTATACAGCTGATTGCTTGCGATTGTAATCGACCGAAAGGATGAAAATGTAGTTAATCCTTTTTCGGGGAGAACTGACGTTCCTCTCATGTCAATTGCCTGTAAGCAGTTCTACGAATTTCTTTGCCTCGTACAACAACAAAGCCGGTGCCTCCCACCAGAAGCACCGGCTCTCGTGATCACCTGGATTACAGGTTCAATTCTGTTGATTTCTCAATGCGTCGACGTCATCGCTCCCGTCAATTCAATGAAAGCGACCGGACAACCACTTTTGTCCTGGTACTTATGCAAGGTTCCGTGACTGATCTTTTTCAGATGGTATGATACCCGGCGATTTCGAACAACGGCTCTTCACTCAAATGCGTGGGAGATACGTAGCGCTACAAACATCAGATCAGGCTCACGAGCGCTGCAACCCCCGATAGAATGATCAAGCCGCCGGAAATCCTATTGACCCAACTGAGTCCACCCGCGTCCAGCTTTTTTCTGAACAATGTAGCCACATAACCAAGAGCCAGAAACCACAGACACGAGCCTGCAAACACTCCGACGACAAGAATGCACGCCGAAACAATAAAAAGCCGATGCCCCAACCCAAAAGCAGCGAACACAGCGACAAAGGCAAAGATGGTCACAGGATTGGTAAGTGCGAGGAGAAAGGAGGAGACGTACGATCCCAGCAATCCCTTATTGTCGGACGGGATCTTAGGAGCCTTGCGCTTCGCACGAAATGTCCTTATGCCAAGGAACAAGAGTAACCCTCCTCCGATCAGACGCAGCCAAAAGTGCTGGCTGGCGATCGCATCCGAGACAAACGTGAGACCGAACGCAGCGATACTGCCGTAAAACGCGTCCGCGGTTGCAGCACCAAGGCCGATGATCAGTCCGCGTGCGTGCCCCTCAGCCAGTGTTTTGCGAATGCACATGATTCCGATCGGTCCAATGGGCACCGCCATCGCAAACCCAATAATCAGGCCTTTGAGGAGAAAAACAAATTCCATATTACACTCTTTCACTTCAAGTTGTGTTACCTGATCAGCATGGTTCTACTTCAGAAAATCTGGCTGCCATTTTAAAGTTATCCCTGTTGCTTCCGCTGAAGAATACAATCCCAACGAGATGTTTTTGTCCTTGAAACGATGAAGTTCGGGAATAACTATGCCGCACAATGCCCCTACGCCCATACCAACCAAGACATCGGAAGGGAAATGCGCGAGGGCTCTCACTCTGAAATAGCCCATGATGAGAGGAGGAATTGTCGCTGCGCCGTAGAGAAGATATTTATTGTCTCCTATTTCAGGATGGTAATCGATGTAGACCTTCGCCATGAAGAACGTGGATGCCGTGACAACACCATCATGGCCGCTGTAGAATGAATTCCGGTTGCTGCCTGATTTTCTCTGGTCATACGTAAGTTGGTCATAGTACGCAAGAGGCCGGATTCTGTTTTGAAACGTAGGCCCGAGAGGACTCCATTCATAAATATTCGGTGTGATTGACATGGTTTCCACATACATGAGGAGCACGTCAACCCAGTCACGCTGGATCTGTTTGTCAAACAGGAGGAAAACCGGAAGAACAACGGTACACACAACGGCATAGTTAGAATAATTCGCAAAGACATCCCTTCTTGAGGGGTCTTGTTGCAAAGCCCAGTTATCGATGCTATAAATGACATCTTTATTCAACGTCTGTATTTCTAAGAGAGACAACTCTGGTTTGTGAAATATCCGGTTTACGCCCAGGTAATTTGTCGTCAATCCAACGCCGATGATAGTCCCTGTTACCCCATAGTTAACATGGTAAGGATGAAATGAAGAATCACTTGCAGACGATTGAGGATACATCTGCTCAGTCAAACAGAGAACGAATAGAGCAAGGAGCATGAAGCTACGCCGACAAGTTCTCATGATACCGACCTCGTGTTCATGAACATTCAGCAGAATGCAGATATGATGTCGCCTGCCATGGCAATGGCACAAATTTCAAGTGTCAGAATGAATCTTCTTGTTCGACACCGGTAGAATACTCTCTGCTGGCTTTTCCGACCCGAGCAAGACCGCAACCCATCGCGTACTTGCATTGCTCTCCAGGGCAAACTTCAGCGTCATGGTAAAGGGTATACATAGAATCACGCCGATCGGACCAAGCAGGCTTCCCCAAAAAATGAGAGAGAGAAAAACGACCAACGTAGACAGTCCGAGTTTGCGACCCATGAGCCGCGGCTCAACAATATTTCCGAGTGTGAAGCCAACGACAAGATAGCCGGCAGCGGCAAGCGCGGCAGGTCCCGGGCCGAGTTGAATGAGCGCAAGTAGCGCCGCAGGAATGGCCGCCATAATTTGACCCAGGTTGGGCACGTAGTGGAGCAGAAAGGCTATGAAACCCCAGAGAACTGGAAAATCCACGCCGAGGATGTACAACCATAGCCCTATGGTGATCCCCGCGATCAGACTGATGATTGTCTTGATGACCATGTAACGCCTGATATCATTAACAAACCTCGTGAACTGGGGAAAGACCTGGTGAGGATGACCCAGTACAGAACGGAGCTTGACTGGGAAGCTCGAGGCCTCGAGAAGAATAAACGTTACGGTGAGCAAGATGAGGACGATGTTGGAAAGCACTGAGCCCACTCCTGAGATCAAGCCGGAAGTCAAGCCCATCACCGCCCGGGGATTGAGGTACTCAAGCAAGACCTTGTCAGTGAGGGCGATATTCTTGCTTTCCAGGTACGCCTTGAACGCCAGGACTTGCTCGTCCAGACGTTTCAGATAAAAAGGCAACGCATCGGAAAAGCTACTGAGGGACGCGCCGACGACCCCGCCGATCATCAGGAGAAGAGCAATCATGCCTGCCATGACGATCATCACCGATATAAAAGTCGGAACGCGTTTTCGTTCCAACCAGAGTACCGGCGGCGTTCCAATGAGAGTGAGGAAAACAGAGACAAGGAACAATGAAACAACCGACTGAGCCTGATTGATGCCATAGATGATGATCACAAACGCTGCCGCCATAATGAGGAGGCGCGTTCCGCCGAGAGAATCACTCTTTTCAGTCATGGGACCTCGGTCAAATTCTATCCAATCTCAAATCAGAAGTTATCACAACAACGGAAGCAAAGTAGAAAACCACGAGCCAATCGCTGCAAGCTCATCGTCTATCATCTCTCCCCGATGGGGCAAGGTCACTGCTCTCCGTTGCTTCCATTGCCGTTCGATCCGACCCCGTTTGTAGCATTGCTTCCCCATCAAAGTATACAACTGATTGCTTGTGATTGTAATCAACCGAAAGGATGAAAAGGTAGCTAATCCCTTTTTCGAGAGGCCAGGCGCACCAGTTTGGCCAAAGGCTTCAAAGTCGTTGTGCGAATGCCTCTCTACATTCGATTATAAAGCCGATACCTCCCCCGGAAGCACCGGCTCTCTTGATCACATCGAATGCAGATTCAGTGATATTGCATGAGAACGGTGTTGACATCATTTCTGCCATCAACCCACTGGGGGCGATGGGTAAGCCTTTCCTGTCATTATCGCTAACGTCACATCTTTGATGTCCACTGATGCCATCGTAACCGGGGGCCGGGGAATTCAGATCTTCTTCAATTTCAAATCGGAAATCATCGCAACTGCTGAAGCAAAATAGAACAGCACAAACCAGCCGAGGCTCGCATTGGCAAAGAGGTATCCAAGGAAAGCGACCGTAGAAACCGCGGACGCGGCCAACGGGGTTGGGACACCTGTGAACCCCTTTTGCTTCACTGTCGTGAAGTAGGCCAATCGTACCGCTGCAGCGCCAAGGTTCAAGAATCCGGCAAGAAACATTGCCGGACCATTGATCCCGACAAACCAGCCGAACACAACAGATGCGGCAACGGCCATGAAATCCGAGAAGCTGTCCAGGTAGACCCCCAGGGCCCCTCCACCAATGCTTCGCGCCAACTTCCCATCAATATAGTCGAAGATGAATTGTGCGAGAATCAGCGAGTATGCAATTCCAAAAAGGCCTTTGTATGAACAATACGCCGAAGTAGAAACGCACAGGAGACCAAGAAGCGTGGGCAGATCCGGCCAACGCAGTGTGCGAAGCTGTTTGAAGATCTTGGGCCGTGTGTGACTCAGCTCCTTCGCCGCAGGTTGCTGAAGAACATTTCTGTTCTCGGCTCCCTGCGGCTCCGTTCCATGTTCCAACATTTTCATTCCGATCTGTCTTGTCTTATCCGTTAGTTTCGTTCGGGTTAGTTGTTGCGACCCTTGTCTTTGCCTTTGTTCTTTTCCTGCTGTTGTTGCTTCACCCAGTTCTTATGCTCGGGGTGCTTTGGATTTACATAATATTTTGCATCACGGGAATCGCGGATCGCCTGCTGATCATGCCGACCTTTATATGAGGCATATTGTGTTCTATACTTTTGAGCATTTCGATACGGCGTCGGCTCATTCACCACCACTTTGTATGAACTATACAAGTCAAAACTATGATAACGGGAAGGCAACGATGAATTGCTGATCCAGCGTCCTCCTTGATTGTAGTAGAACTTCTGCTGGGGGACATTGTAGAAAACGTCAATGTCAGGCAGGTAGTAATATTCAGCGTGATCAAAACCAGTCGGACCCCAAATCGGCTGACGATCTATGTTGAAGTTGAGATTAATACGCAATTGTGCATCGACAGTGCTTGTCAAGAACAATGCTACGATCAACAAAAGTAAGCGGCGCATGATGTTTCTCCTTCGATTGTTAATGTGACTGAAACGAACCCGATTCCGAATTGTCGGGATTCGGCCATGTGTTAATTTCGTTCATGTTTGTTGTCGCGGTCCTTTGCTTTGCCTTTGTTCTTATCGTGCTGTTGTTGCTTTACCCAGTTCTTATGCTCGGGGTGGTTCGGGTTTACATAGTATTTTGGATCACGAGCATCGCGGATAACCTGCTGATCGTGACGGCCTTTATATGAGGCATATTGCTCTCGATACTTATTGTCATTCCGATATGGTTCCCGCTCATTCAATACGACCTTGTATGAATTATACAAGTCAAAGCCACGATAACGGGCTGGTAACGATGACCGGCCAATCCAGCGTCCTCGTTCATTGTAGTAATACCGCCTCTCAGGGATATTGTAGTAAACCCCAATGTCGGGCAAGTAATAATATTCAGCATGATCGTAGCCAGCCGGGCCCCAAATCGGTTGGCGATCTACGTTGAAATTGAGATTGAGACGAAACTGTGCATCGGCAGTGTTCGACAAGAACACCGCCAGGATGAATAAAAGTAAACGGCGCATGATGTTACTCCTCCGTGGTGCGTGTGACTGCAATGAACCCGATCCCGGCTTGCCAGGAGTCCGGCCACCTGTGAAAATTATGATCGGTATGATGCTTCCATGATTTATCTACCTCAAATATGGATTAGTTAAGCGTAACGCTGATCGTGAGAGGAAAAACGGATGATACCTGGACTCGGCTGTTCTGTTGCTCATGAAGATCTACAACCCAGGTCGCAACAAAGTAGCCGAGTGATGCACCGAGAAAATCATCCGATGTCCAGTGACGATCCTGATACACCCGGGAGACAAATGTCAGTGCGGCCGGTACATACGCCAGTGTCTTCAGCCAGAGGGGTCCGGCGTTCCTTGAGAGGACAGTGGATAAGGCAAATCCAATAACACAGTGCCCGCCAGGCATCGACTGATTGTCTTGCAGGAGAGGATCGATCGTTAAGAATGGATGAAACGTCTTCGGGCCTTCGTTGATAAAAGGTTTTGCCCTGCCAAATGAGATGCTGAGAATCTTATCAACCAAGCCAGCATAGAGCATCGCCTGTGCAATCTCGTATGCGACTTTCCTCGTTCGGATGTCATCTGTGATCAATGAATGTGTAGCAAACCCGGCAAAAAGCAGGACCGGTGGATAGAGTTCCGCCCACATCCTGCCCCCTTCGATCGGTACACTCTTGTAGTATCGTTGATCCTTCACAACCATATCACGAATCGGTTGATCGACTTGCATAAGAAGGAAGGTCCCACCACCGACCACGCCAATTCTAAGCCAGTCACTCCCATCCCATTTCGTCGGTTGCTTAATAAACCTCCAGGTCTCATGTCCGAACTCGGAGAAATTGTATTTGTGCACTCGCACCGTATCCTGCACTCCGGGAGTTTGGGCGATGAGGCCTGCAATGCCGCAAGGGGACAACTCGAAAATGACAATGAGAAGGAACGGGATAAGAAACTTACGACGCATGGGGATATCCTATTTATCTATTTACGATGCATTTCATTTGTCTGCTTGTCGTACGTTGATCTATTTCCGCATCAATATGAACACTCCGGCCAGTATCGCCAGTATCGCCATGATCACGCCGAGGCCATTGAAAAACACCGCCGGGACAAGCGCAATCAAACCTGAGACTATGAGCCAGATGCCCAGCAGCAACATCCCTATGTTCTTTGAGAAGTCCATGGAATATTTTCCTTTCCTTTATTTGCCTTCAATTCTACAGGCTTGTCACACGAATTGTGATCTTAGTTAATGACAAAGCTGATATTGAAGAGTTGTGTGCTTGAAGTGCTTGGATCTTGTTTGTCCTGTTTCTCATGAATATCTACAACCCATTTCGCGACAAAGTAGCCGAGAGCCCCGCCAAAAAAGCAACTGGATACCCAATGTTTGTCTTCATAGATGCGGGAAAACGGTGTAATCATTGCAGGGGCGTATGCGAGTATCTTCAACCATTTCGGGCCGGCATTTCTGGAGAGCACAGTTGAGAGTACAAAGGCAGTGGCTGTATGTCCTCCGGGAAACGAATGATTATCATCACTGAAGGAGAATGGGTGATAGCTGGATATTCCTTCGTTCATGAACGGTCTTGCTCTGCCGAACGCAGTCTTCATTATTAAGGTGATTGCGCCTGTATACAATGAAGCCTGTCCGATTTCATAAGCGATTTTTCTTGTGGAATGATTATTCGTCATCAAAGAATGTGCAGCAAAGGCGCCGAAGAGCACGATGGGAGAATACAGTTCTCCCCATATTCTCCCTGTCTCGACTGGCACGCTGTAGAGATAACTTCTATCTTTGAGAATCAAATCTCGAGCCGGTTGGTCGGCAATCTGGATCAGCACATAGGACCCGACACTCATTACCCCGAGTTTGAGCCAGTCGCCCCCGTCCCATTTTCCCGGTTGTTTTATGAAGTCAGAAGTCTCGTGTCCAAACTGGGAGAGATCGTACTTGCTTTGTGCGAAAAGAGAAGATTCGCATATGATCAAAACGAGGAACGAGAGGAGAATTCTATGGCGCATTGATAAGAAAATTGTCTCACGCCCCCGAAGAAAAAACTTCGGGGCAAGCAAGAACGCAAAGGCGCTAGAAAAACTAGAACCTATCTCAAAAACGGTTGTCACTCCCGAAAGGTTCAGTCGGGAGTCCAGAATGCGCGTTCTGGATTCCCGCTTAAAACGAGCGGGAATGACAACTGTGGTTATAAGAGTTTTCTTGAGATGGCTTCTAGTCATCGCCCTAATTGAGATCAATGCTTATCGTGAGTGGATAGAGTGAAGACACGTGCACTCGAGAATCCTTTTGTTCATGAAGATCCACGACCCAGCTGGCAACAAAGTAGCCGATTGCACCGCCGAGAACATTATCAGACGTCCAATGCCAGTCTTGATACACCCGAGAGATCGGAGTGAGTACGGCCGGCAAGTAAACAAGTATTTTCAACCATGTCGGGTCAACATTTCTGGAAAGGACCGTTGAGATGACGAAAGCGGTAGCCGTGTGTCCTCCGGGAAGTGAATGATAGTCGTCTCCTATAAGCGTGAACGGGTGATATGTCGCCCTCCCTTTGTCGTCATGCGGCCGTGCTCTGCCAATTATGGATTTCATTGTTAGGACAATTGCGCCTGTATAAAGGGAAGCCTGTCCGATTTCATAGGCGATCTTCCTTGTCGACTTGTCATTCGCAATCAAAGAATGCGCGGCAAAGCCGACAAAGAACACCACGGGGGAGTAGAGTTCCCCGTACATTCTGGCCCCCTCAATCGGTGCGCTGTAGTAGTATCTTCCATGATCTCTAAGAACTGCATCGCGGATTGGTTGATCGGCTTGCATTGTTAAAAATGTTGCGCCGCCTATCACACCGAGTCTGAGCCAATCGCTTCCGTCCCATTTCGTTGGTTGTACAAACCAGCGAACAGTCTCATGGCCGAATTGGGACAAATTATATCTGTTCCGATCTTCAGAATCCCGTAAAGCGGGATTCGCCTGCACGGTATCCCGTGAAGCGATGTCCTGCGCAAAGAGGTTTGCAGCCCCGTAAGGGGAAGACTCGTAAATGCCGAGAAGGAGAAACGATAAGACTATCGTATGGCGCATGGTGTAATAGCACGCTCTGTGAAAGAGGAACATGTGTCTTGAGATCTTATGCGATGAAGAGTATTGAGTCATCATTCGGCCTAATTGAAAGTTACACTGATGGTAAGTGGAAAGATCGAAGACACGTGCACTCGCGAATCATTCTGTTCATGAAGATCTACGACCCAAGTGGCAACAAAGTAGCCGATTGCACCGCCGATAAAACAACTCGACACCCAGTGCATATCTTCATATACCCGGGAGAATGGGGTGATCGCAGCGGGCAAGTACACGAGTAGTTTCAACCATGTTGGGCCGACATTTCTGGAAAGGACAGTTGAGATTGCAAATGCAGCGGCTGAATGGCCGGAGGGAAACGAATGATAATCGTCATTCAATGTGAATAGGCGATAACTGGATTTACCTTCGTTCATATACGGTCTTGATCTGCCAATCGCACTCTTTAGTATATACTCCATTGCGCCCGCATAAAGACAGGCCTGTCCGATTTCATAAGCAATTTTCCTTGTCGACTTGTCATTTGTTATCAAAGAATGTGCAGCAAAGCCGGCAAAGAACACCACAGGGGAATACAGCTCTCCCCATATTCTGCCTGCCTCAATCGGTACGGTGTGTAAATAACTTCTGTCCTTAAGAGCTAAATCTCGAGCTGGTTGGTCAACAGTTTCGATAATTAAAAATGATCCGGCACCTATCACTCCGAGTCTGAGCCAATCACGCCCGTCCCATTTCGCCGGTTGTTTGATAAAACTCCAGGTCTCATTTTCAAACTGAGAGAAATTGTATTTGTTGCGGTCTACAGAATCCTGTAAAGCGGGATTTCCCTGTATGATATCCCGTGAAGCGAGATCTTGTGCAAAGAGGCCTGCAGCTCCGTAGGGGGAAGTCCCTATGATGATGAGAAGGATTGGTAGAAGAAGCCTATGACGCATTGAGAAGTCCTCTCTCGTTGTTTGTTCCGCGCTTCATCTCATTTCTACAGTTTGAAAAAGGAGTTCACTTCTTTTCTTTCTTGAAACTTTCGAAGTAGAGTGACAGGATGACTTTTTGTTCGGTTCTTATGATGTGGAAATTGCCATAATCTTGTGTGTACCGATCACTGTAGTACACCAGGTGTTCAAATCCAACGCTGAAATTATTGAAGAGTCTGACTTCAACGCGGGGTTTGATGAGGCCGATGTAATGATCCCCTGCAGCTCCCACAAACGTATGAACCCAGAAATAATAACCTACAAATGTGAAGTTTGCCCACCCTCCAAGATTCAGAGTGCTTTCAAGTTTTGCCTCCGCCCCTCCTCCATAATTATAATCCCTGTACTGAGAAGTGTCAGAAATTGGAAAATGCGTGCTGTTTCCGGCGAACGGTACGACGCCGACATGAGCAGTTGTGTAAAGGGCGGAATTCTTGCCTATCGTCAGCTTCGAGACTACGCCGGGACCGAACGCGATGGTGGCTAATTCGAACGTCCTATTGTCGAAGTAGTTGAAATGTTGAAATCCTCCGAGCAGCACATCCAGTCCACCGGCCCGAAGGTTCCCGCCAAAGAGGAGTCCATATCCCGTGATATTGTCCAGTATTTTTCTTCCCGCTCCATTGGCCAGGTCTATCCGCACTCTGAAATAGTCGAAAGGCTTACGCGATCTTACTTCAAATGGATTCCCATAATCAAGCATGATGTCGAACCAAGTGTCCTTGGGTCCCGACCAGAAATTTGTTGCATCATTGTACGCACGCATCCCGCCCGACAACGTTACATTCAGCGGCTCCTGCTGATAGACCTCTTCCGAGGTCACCCTGAACATTTTCCCCTGCGTGAACCTGCTAAACGCTCTCGTGGGAGAAAGGAGGAGAACGGAAAACTCACGGCCGATTCTCTCTATCCCAGTGGACTGATCATCGAGAATATCCGAGCCTATCCTGTAAGTCGCTTCCCCAAGGAATACGCCATTGGCTGTCGTGTTAATAATATCGTTATATGACGGAAGGGTCGTTTCCCCAAAGTACTCCCACTCCAAACTGCCCAGGGCTGCAAACGGTATCGATTCCCAGAAATTGTACCCGCTTGAGCGGCCAGCATTGAAATAACTGCTTCCGGAGTACGGGTGCACAATAAAGTTCATCCCGAATCTGTCCGTATCCCATTCCCAGCCGGTTTCGAAGTTGTGCTTCCAAGAGTTGAATCCTATCCGAGAAAAGTCGTAGTTGAAAATGTACCTGTCGATTGCAAAAGTAAAGACATTAGCACCGGTCACCTTCAATACAACGGTCCATACCGGATACTTTTTGTTGAACTCCGGCAAGTCATTCCGTAGATCACCGTACTTGTTGGTTACGGTGTCCTTCAATGAATCTGCCCCGAGATTCAAACTGAACAAGGAATGGTTTCCAGAGTCCATTCTGTAAAGCGATTGTCTCCCGATAAGCAGACTTGATATTGATTGTCGTTCAGGATTTTTGAGATACTGTGCTTGGACGAATGTTGAGCACAATAACGAGACGATCACGATGCACAGAGTTTTCATTGTATTCCCTTTATGTTGTCCAGGCTTCGTCGGCCGTATGCCACTTGGTCAGTCCACCTTCAGTCCTGACGGGACTAATTGTCAGGGAGATACGCTTGAAGAACAATGCCGGTCCCTGGCAAAAAATGAGTTTACTTATTGTGAGCGAAATCCGCAAAATAAAGTGTCAGAAAGAGTGTCTGCTGCGTGTGCACCTTGTTCATCGCGGGGAAATAATGTAGATATCTGTTTTCGTAATACACTCGCTGTTCAAATCCAATCCCAACAATACTGAAGAGGTGCAATTCAATTCTGGGTTTTATGATACCGATATAGTTATTCCCTGAAAGACCGACGTACGTATGGATCCAATAATAATAACTCAACAAGGTCGCGCTGACAACTCCGTTGACGTTCAGCGTGATAGCACACTTCGCTTGAGCTCCGCCGCCAAAATTATAATCTCTCACCTGGGAAGTATCCGGTCCTGTCTGTGTCGAGTTGCCTGCAAAAGGTATTGCAGCAAGATGAGCATCTATGTACAGATTCGTCCCCTTAGCGAGCGGCAGCATCGTAATGATACCGCCGCCGAACGACATCGTACACAGTTCGAAAGCTTTGTTATCCCAATAATCAAAATGTTGAAATAGTCCGACGAGCGCCTCGGCATTCCCCACTTTAACATTTGTGCCCGAGAGAATACCGTACCCAACGACATTATCGACGAATTTTCTGCCTAGTCCGAAATTCATATCGGCCCGAAGTTGAAAGTAATCGTATGGCTTCCGATATCGTTTCTCGAACGGGTTTCCATAATCAAAATCAGCGTTCAAAACAAATCCGACTGGTCCTGTGCCGAAGGTTCTTACGTCATTGACCAGGATACCGCCGGCCGATACAACAACATCAAGCGGTTCTTTTTGATACACCTCTTCCGTAGTATGCCTGAACATATTCCCGTTCATCAATCTGGTGAAAGCCCTGCCAGGACTCACAAGAACGGCCAGGAACTCCCTGCCGAACCTTTCTGCTCCGACGGTTCTCTCATCGAGAACATTTGATGAGATTCTGTACAATACTTCGCCGGCGAACATGCCGCCGAGAGTTGTAGCAATGAGGTCATTTCTCTCCGGTTGACGCGAGGTCCCGCCATTCTCTCCGAACAGCTTGTACGTATACGCCCCGCCGAATACAAATATCGACGACTCCCAAAAGTTATATCCGCTCGCGCGTGCCGAATTAAAGTACCCCCCGCCTGTGTAAGGGTGCAGGAAGAAGTTATTGCCGAATCTATCGTTGTCCCATTTCCATCCATTGTTCCAGGGGAAACCGGATTTTACGGCAGTGCGATTCCAGGAATTGAATCCCACTACCGCCCAATCATAACCAATAAGATAATGATCAACCAAGTTCAGGAGCGTATTTTGCCCCAAGATCTTCATGACCGGCTGCCACAATGGAGCCCTTTTGTTATAGATTGGGTCATCATTGAGCAAACCCTCGTACATGTTATAAATGTGCGCAGTCGAGTCCTGGACCAGGATTTTCTTATAGCTCGTATCCGTGGCGACAACATTCGTTTTTACATTGGTTTCCTCAATATGCTGCTTGGTCGCATCCGGAATCGGAGTGTCTTTCTTAAACTCGTTCGTGTCTTTAAGAGCCTTCTTCAGCTTGGCCAGTGTGTCCAGCCGGGAAGGAATAGTATCCGTTAAACAACTGATAATAGAGTTCGGGAATGATGTTTCATCAGGACGGGAAACTAAAACAGGAGAACGATTAATCTCACTTTCTGACATCTGCCGGCTTGACCAGATAATTTGATTTAGTGATATCTTTTTTTCAAACGCAGGTCTATTATGTGCTTGAACGCGCACTAAACACAGCAGCGACATAATCAAGATGAACACTGATTTCATTCTATTCCCTTTACGTCGCCCAGGCATCTTCGGACGCTTGCCATTTGGTCAGCCCACCTTCAGTCCTGATGTCACCAGAGTCCAGAGCATTTGGTTACTTCGTTTGGTGTCTGTTGTCCGATCCACCTGCAGGAGAACGACCAGGCTCGGGGTCGTTCTCCTGCAAATGTGAAACCATCGTCATGCTGCTAGTCGTTGTCTTTCTCTTTGAAAAGGTCCTTCATTGTCTTCCCAACTGAGTCCATATCCCGGTTGAAGTTCGATTTGAACTCCTCCCACTTGCCCTGTCCCTCATCCTTATATTCTTCCAGCTTCTTCTTCAACTCGCGGTTTTTCTCTTTCAAAGTAGCCACGTCCTTCTTGTACTGCGCCTTGGCCTTGGTACCGGCGTGCTCCATCTTTTCTTTGTATGCGTCAATCTTCTTTTCATTAGCGTCGATTTTTTGTTCAGACTCGGTCTTGAACGCTTGCCATTCTGCTTGATAATTGACTTGAGCGTCTTTCAAGTCTTGTTTGGCTGCCCCTACCTTCTCTTCTTGGGTGGGTTCAACTTTTGGTTCTGCCTTCTTCTCACAGCTCGCCAAGAGCGTCCCTGCCGTAAATGCCAGGACCGCATAGGTGAAAATAGTGTTTTTCATGGTTCTCCTTCTTGATTGGTGAAATAGCTTGTTGATAGCGATGGATAGACTGGCCCGCGTACACATTGTTGTACTCTTCATCTTCATTGTTCCCGTTGTTTGGGCTTTTCGTCCTGTTTCTTGTTCGGTTGTGCCGGGTCGACCTTCTGAGGCGGTGGCACGTTCTGTGTCTGCTTCTGCTTGCCCTTACCCGTGGATGGATCAACCTTAAGCGGCTGCGGTGATTGACCCCTATTCGAAGGAGCTACCTTCGGCGGTAGCTGTTTCGCTCCCTTGCCGACTGATGAAGTAACAGCCTTCGGTTGTGCCGTCTTGCCCGGAGTAACCGCACGCGATTGTTGTTGCCTCACCCGGCTGGCGGATGGGCTAACGGTGCGCGCTTGTGAGGGTTGAACCTGGATGGGCGGAGTCACTGTACGCGGCTGCTGTTGTCTATCCCGGGTGGCGGATGGAGTAACCGCCCGCGGTTGTGAGGGTTGAGCCTGGGCGGGCGGAGCGAGTGTAGGTGGTTGCTGTTGCCGGCTTCCCGCATTTCTCTCTGATGCCGGTCTTACATCACTCAATTTCGCGACCTTGGCCGGCGCAGGATCCTGTCCGTTGCCATTCCTTTTTTGAATTTGTGGCCTGTATATCTGCAGCTCGCTGTTGCTCAGATGATGACCCGGCTGATTAGCATCCCGGATAACAACCGGGTTGACAGTCGTGTGCGTAACCCTTTGCACGTCAGCTCGATTGGGACCCGCAATATAGGTGGCGTTGCGATTGTCATCTCTTTGCGCATTCACTATCACCGTTGAATTGTTGATGATCGTGGTGTTGTTGGTTCGGTTGATGTAACGGCTGCCAATGTCGGATCTTGCGATATCTCCGTTTCTTACAAATATCCAGCGTTCGTTTCGTTCACGGTAATCCCTGCCAAAAGACATACTAAGGCTGATGCCAGGTCTTAACGGTGCCCAACCGTAATAACCGGGAGAGCTTCTCCACGATACCCACGCTGGACCCCATTCATTATCAGGAACCCAAAACCAACCGTACACGTCATCATAGTCCCAACGGCCATAATGAAATGTTGCCCAGCCCCAGGGATAATCGGAAACCCACGTCCAACCGTCATCGGTAAATACCCAATGGCCGGAAGTGACGTAGGGACTGAAATCGGGATCAGTATTTGGCATCCAAACGTATCCGTAGTTTTGATAATCCACCCACGTGCCGTAGGGGCTCAATGCGTCATAAAAAAGTCGAAAACTCGCAGATACTTGCTGCGCAGATGCTTCTTGCAGCGTTATCCATGCTCCCGCATTCAATGCTACGAGCACGGCAAAAATCTTTAAGGATCTCATTAGTGTGTCCTTTCAGTACTCTTAAGACTGTACTAGCAGTGGCGCGGCTGGCTGCACCTGATGAACAGGCGGCGTCTTCCGGCACGGATGAAGAACTTCGCTCAAGTTCTCTTCGACATCTTCAGCAGACTCACCAACCCGATTGC
>Ga0187878_1001599_pt1 | contig 21634 bp, 23 predicted proteins | sample June2016WEW_17_1_FD_132979 | JGI IMG/M metagenome (GOLD analysis project Ga0187878, IMG submission 132979) | Peatland microbial communities from SPRUCE experiment site at the Marcell Experimental Forest, Minnesota, USA - June2016WEW_17_150 | ecosystem: Environmental > Terrestrial > Soil >...
ATTGCGGCCCGGGAAATAAATTCTTCTCCCAGGTGCCCAGAACATTCATCAGGCTGTTCATATGCTCTCTTAACTGACTCAGTTCTCTACGAATGGAATCTTCACTTCTCATATCCCTAATCAGAGATTTCATTTCAATAAGATCTTTTCTGATCATATCTATCTCGGATGAGTCGTTCCTGCGATGGCTTCCGGTTTCATGCGCCTCAGGCTGCTTTGGCAAATCAACCTTTAAATTGCTCGCATCCCTGGCGGCAGTTACCTCAAAGAGCGGCACTTTCCCGCCCCTCAGCCTTTTTGTCGACAGGATAACGGCGTCTTCACCCAGATCCCTCTTGATCTTATTCATTGCTTCCTGAATACTGCCTACTTCATATCTCTTGATCTGCATTTTACAACTCCACCATGCCCAGCGAATTAATATTCACGTCGTGTGTTATCTCATTATGGGAAAGGATAATTATATTGGGGTAAAACCTCTCCAATACCTTCCTTAGATGAATTCTTGTTTTTGGTGAACAGAGGACTATCGGCTGAAGTCCCCTTGTCGTAAATGTGCTGATAAATCTCTGCAGATTATTTACTATCCTCTGTATTAGATTAGGATCTGCAACAAGGTATGATTCATGTTCGGTGTGCTGGATGGCATTGTTGATGTGATCTTCAATCTCCGGTGACACAATTACAACAGAAATATTTCCCTTGTCGTCCTTGTATTGTTTCGATATAGTCCTCGCTAATGCCTGCCTCACATAGCTGGTTAGCAGATCCACATTCTTTGTAATCGGCACATAGTCTGCCAGCGTATCCAGTATCGTAAGGAGGTCACGTATGGAGATCCTTTCCCTGAGGAGCCTCTGCAGGACCTTCTGAACCGTTCCCAGAGGAATGACATTGGGGACGAGTTCCTCCACGACCTTGGGATGTCCGAGGGCTAAATTATCCAAAAGCGCTCGAACTTCTTCTCTGCCCAGTAACTCGTCGGCATGGGATTTGATTATTTCCGTCAAATGAGTAGTAGCTACAGTTGCACAGTCAACAACTATAAGCCCCTTCGCCTGGATGTTCTCTTTTTCCTTTTCATTTACCCAGAACGCAGGAAGTCCAAATGCCGGTTCCTTCGTTTGCACGCCCTTTATGATTGCTCCTCTCTCCTCGGGTGCTATGGTAAGAAAGTGTCCGGGCATCAATTCACCCCTCGCTATTTCAACCCCTTTCAAGAGAAAAGAATACTCATTGGGTTTGAGCTGAAGATTGTCCCTGATATGGATGGCCGGTATGATGAACCCCATGTCCAGAGCCAGCTGCTTTCTCAAGGACTTGATTCGCTGCAGCAGTTCCCCGCCCTGCGCCGCATCAACCAGGGGAATCAAACCATAGCCGACTTCCAGTTCCATGAGGTCCAACGCCAGGAGTCTTTCTACAGACTCTTTAGGCGCGACTGCCGGCGCCTCTTCTTTGGTCGCTTTTGTTTTCTTTGCAAGTCTGATGAGGTTGAACGCCAAAAGGCCGCTGAGAAGCGAAATGATCATGAAAGAAATTTTCGGCATGCCGGGAATCAGGGCGAATATGAAGAGCATTGCCGACGCCGTTGCTATGGCTTTGGGCTGTACAAGCAATTGGCCTGTAAGGTCCGCGCCGAGATTGGAGGAAGCCGTGGATCTCGTGACCAGCATGCCCGCGGCAGTTGACACGATGAGAGCAGGTACCTGAGTTACCAGACCGTCACCGATGGTAAGAAGAGTATACGTACGTGCCGCATCTCCCACGTCCATGCCTTTCTGCAATACCCCGATAATCAACCCGCCCACGATATTGATCAATATTATGACGATGCCTGCGATTGCATCTCCCCTGACAAACTTGCTTGCTCCATCCATCGCCCCGTAGAAATCAGCCTCTTTTTCAGTATCGGCCCTCCTCCTGCGTGCATCCGCCTCTGTGATGAGGCCTGCATTCAGGTCTGCGTCAATGCTCATCTGCTTGCCCGGCATGGCATCCAATGTGAACCGTGCCGCAACTTCCGCTATTCTCGTGGCGCCCTTGGTAATGACAACAAAATTGATGAGGGTAAGAACGAAGAATACTATGAGACCGACGAGATAATTTCCACCCACCACAAACGTACCGAAGGCCTTGATAACCTGGCCGGCGGCGGCGGCTCCTTCATTGCCGCGAAGCAAGATTAACCGCGTTGAAGCCACATTCAGGGATAACCTAAGAAGGGTTACAGTAAGCAGGATGGACGGGAAAGAGGACAGATCCAAGGGTCTCAGAACATACATGGACATAAGCAGAATAACAATGGAGATGGTGATGTTGAATGAAAGTAGTAAGTCGAGGAGGAATGTCGGCAACGGTACGATCATGATTACAAGCACACCGATAACCCCGATACCCAGAATGGCGGTCCCGCTTCTTTCCCACCCTTGAAGAGAATCAGCCCTTGCGTCAGTCGTCATTTTGCTTCACACCGCTACCCTGTTTTCCTTCAAGCCGTAAACGTAAGCTAATACCTCAGCTACGGCCCTGTACAAATTTTCCGGTATTACCTCTTCCACCTTCACCATTTTATACAATACCTGTGCCAAAGGCTTGTTCTCGATTACAGGCACATTGTTTTGCCTCGCCAGCTCTCTTATTCTTTCGGCGAGAAAACCTGCTCCCTTGGCAACAACAATAGGGGCAAACATCTTTGATTGATTATACTCGAGCGCCACTGCGATGTGGTCAGGGTTTGTGATCACAACGTCGGCCTTCGGCACTCTGGCCATCATCCTTTTTCTGGCCATTTCCCTCTGAATACGCTTTATTCTCGCCTTTATCAGAGGATCCCCCTCAGTCTGCCTGAATTCATCCTTTATCTCCTGCCTTGACATCTTGAGTCCCTTCTCATGCTCCCAACGCTGGTACACATAGTCCAGAACTGCCAGGACGACCAGGACCCACGAGGTCCTCAAGATAATTTTGAATGAAATCTCGCCCATATAGACTGTTATATCCCCGATACTGCTATCCATCAGGGAAGGAAGTCCGTCTATTTCGCTTTTTACCGTGACATAGGCGATATAACTTACGATACACAGCTTCATTACGTTCTTGATCAATTCAGCAAACGATTTCATTGAAAACAGTCTCTGAAATCCTTTGAAAGGATCAATCTTAGAAAACTTGGGTGCGATTGCCTCTGCCGAGAACAAGAAACCTACCTGGATAAAATTGGCTAAGAGTCCCGCAATAAAGACAGTCAGAAGGAGAGGTGCAATAAGGATAAAGAAATCATAGACCCATCCCACGGCAAGTGATTGAATATTATTGCTATCGATAAGCAAGGTTCCGGATGATCTCAGAAACCCGCTTAAGTTTTCCATCATCTTCCTGACCAGGCGTGCTGAGTCAAAATTAAAATATGTAAGGCAGGCCAGCAGTATCGCAACCGAGGCTACTTCCTGACTCTTTGCGACCTGCCCCTTTTTTCTTGCCTCTTCCCGTCTTCTGGGTGTTGCTTGCTCTGTTCTTTCCTGGTCTCTATCGTTATCTGCCATGAACAAGTCTCCGCGATGTCTCTCGCGTGGTCCTTAGAAATTCATTAGGGCTGCAGCATTAAGCACGCGCTTCTTGAATATTTGATGACGCTCCAGTCAAAAAACTGTCTTCATTTATTGCATGAGACGGAGAAGCGAAAGAATCTCCCCCTCAAGATTTGAGAAATAACTCTCCACAACTCTCAGAAAGACCGGCAGCGTTAATCCGATACCGATAAGGCCTATGGCTATCTGTAAGGGAAAACCGACTATGAATATGTTTATCTGGGGTACAGTCCTCGCCACCAACCCCATGCCAACGCTCATGAACATCAAGACAGCAATAATCGGCGCTCCTGTCTTGATTGCAACTTCGAGCATATTTTTCACGAAGCCGAGAAGCAACTGCATCAACTCCCCCGAAAAATGAAACCCGAGAGGGGGAACTATTCTGAAACTTTCTCCTATGGCGTACAAGAAAATGTGATGACCGTTCATGATCAGAAATATCAGGATAGCGACAAGATACTGAAACTGAGATATAATGGACACCTGCTCATTATTGATGGGATCGATCACGTTCACAATGGAGAAGCCCATTTGAAAACCTATAAGCTGTCCGGCAAGCTGGATCCCATCAAAAATCAGCCGGGAAGCAAACCCAACCATGACGCCGATCATGATCTCACCGGACATGCGGAATATCAGAGAAAAAATGTCAGAACTCAGTTTCCATGCCCCAGTGGGAACGATGGGAAAGAGGAGAAGTGTAATCAATAGCGATAACCCTCCCTTGATCTTCAAGGGAACAGTACTGTCTCCCACTATGGGGATTGTCACAATCATGGCACTGACCCGAAGAAAGATCAGGGTTAATATTTCCGCCTGTTCTGCTGACATATTCGGCATATGCGAAAGATGAACTATTCGTAGAATTTCATGCTTGACACAAGTGTCAAGAATATCTTCACTTCAGATCACCGTATATACGTGGGAAAATTTGACAATATGTTTTGGGTGTATGTAATCATTATGTTCAGCATCCAAGGCAATGATATGATGAGAGCAATCAAGACAGCCACAATCTTGGGAACAAAAACCAACGTCATCTCTTGAATTTGCGTTACGGCCTGGAAGATACTGATGGCGAGTCCGACAATGAGACCCATAAGCAGCATTGGCGCCGATATCAAAAGGGTCACCTTAATGGTTTCCACTGCCATACCTATTACGAAATCACTGGACATTACCAATATCCTCTGAAGTTGAATTAAGACGGTCCGAAACTTTGAACCAGCGACCCTACGATCAGATACCAGCCATCAACGAGCACGAAGAGCAGCAACTTAAAGGGCAGGCTTACCATGATGGGCGGAAGCATGAGCATTCCCATGGAAAGCAGTACACTGGCAACGACCATGTCCAACACCAGAAACGGCATATATATCAAGAATCCGATCTGAAAGGCTGTTCTTAACTCGCTGATTATAAAGGAGGGAATCAAAACGGACAGGGATATATCTGCCGGTGATTCGGGTCTTTTTGACTTAGACATCTTTACGAAGAGGGCGAGATCCTTTTCTCTCGTCTGCTTCATCATGAAATCTCTGATCGGTTGGCTGCTGAGCTCAAAGGCCCTTTCGCCCGATATCTGATTATTGAAATACGGCTGGAGGGCCTGGGTATTTACCTTCTCCCAGACAGGGGTCATAATAAAGAAGGTAAGAAAAAGCGAAAGCCCGATGATAACCTGATTGGGAGGCAGCTGTTGCGTACCTAAGGCATGCCTCAGAAGAGAAAAGACGACAACGATTCTCGTAAATGAGGTCAGCATAATGAGGATGGAAGGAGCAAGTGCCAATATAGTAAGCAAGAGAAGGAGCTTAAGAACCGTCGAAACCTGGCCTGATTCCCCGGAACCGCCGATATTCAAGTTAATAGTGGGAATAGGGAGGGGTTCAGACCACGCGGAAGGGACAATTAAGAACATGAGCCCGGCAAGAACCAGAAAGGAAGCCACGTACCTCATTCGATTTTTATGGCCCCGACTAGACATTTTCTCTTGAACCCTTCCTCTTGTGGCCCTGTGCGAGCAACCTGTTTCTGTATGCACTCAGATTATTGAGAAAGGAAATGGGGTTCTTCTTTTCTTTTTCGGAATCCTTCAGTTGCTCTAAGGATTTAGGATCTGAAATTGTCGTGAGCATGGTAATCTGATTATTTGCAATGCCGACAACTACTACGCTATTCAGGATATCCATAAGCATTATGCTGCATTTCGGTCCGATATATCTGGTTGATATGATTTTGATGTAGTTCCCGTCATCGAGGTTCGTTCCTGTGCCTTTTATAAACTTCCTGAGAAAAAACATCGCGCCTATCATTATCCCCAAGACTACTGCAAGGGCCGATATCATTTTCACCAGCGACGAAAAGAAATCTACTGCACCCATTTGAGTTCTCCTATTTGAGCTTGCCGACTCTTTCAGTGGGGGAGACAATATCGGTCAGGCGAATGCCGAACTTTTCGTTCACTACCACGACTTCACCCTTGGCTATCAATCTTTGGTTAATAAAGACATCCATCGGTTCCCCGGCGAACTTTGCCAACTCAACGATAGAGCCCTGTCCCAGCTGCAGAAGCTCCCCGATCAACATCCTTGCCCTGCCCAGCTCAACGGTTACGGTAAGAGGAATGTCCAGAATGAAGTCAATATCTATGGCGCCACTGTTTTTTCGTTCTGTATTTTGAAGCTCCTCAAAATTTGCCGCACTTGTGGCTGTTTTCGTCTGCTTCTTCGACGCCTCCATATCCTCTTTGACGTCATCCCAGGTAATGTTCTCGTCTTGTTTACCGCCAGAATCCAATCCCTTTGTCAGACTATCTATTTCATTCTGCTCCATATTGAGTAACCTCTTTTCTGCTATTTAAATGTTGGATCTGCAACGCCTGGTTTCCCCTGTGCACACCCGGATATGCCTTGAACTTAGGAATGCCTTCCACATAGATATCTATGCTGTCTGATGCATATCGATCCAGCAGGATCACGTCTCCTATTTTGAGATCCCGCACATCACGAGTCAGAAGATGGGCGCGTCCCAACTGGGCAACCAGCTCGAGGCCGGAAGACATCAAATCTTCCTTCAAACGTTTTTCCCAATCTTCATCAACCTCAAGTTGATCGCTTTGAAACCCTGCTTGTAACTTATCCCTGATCGGTTCCAACGTAGAGTACGGGATACACAAAGACATAACGCCTGAGGTGTAATCCATCTCGATCTCAAAATTGACGACTATGACAACGTCCGTCAAAGGAACGATATGAGCAAACTGAGGATTGACTTCAGACCTCTGATAGGTCATCTTTGCATCTAACAGAGTCTTCCACGCCTTCTCCAGGTCAAGCAGGGCGCTCAAGACAACCTTTTTGATAAGGCTATTCTCAATGGCCGTGAATTCCCTGCCCTCCACTTTGAACACCTCTCTTCCTGAACCTCCGAAGACTATGTCTACCAGGGTGAATATTACTTTTGGCTCAACAACGACGATCGCATTCCCTCTCAACGGATCTATCCGGAAAAGATGCAGACTCGTGGGAACGGGCAGTGTTTTAAGGAAGTCTCCATACTTTATGGTATCAATAGACAGGGCGCTGACACTGACTACTTTTCTCAGCAATGATGAAAGAGAGGCCCTGAAGAAGCGGGCGAATTTTTCATTTGTCATCTCGAGGGTGGGCATTCTCCCCCGGATTATGCGATCCTGGCTGGTTAGGTCATAGCGAACGGCGATAGAGGGGTCATGTTCCTTCTGCGACTCCGTCTCTACATCACCATCCGATATCCCCTTAAGAAGGGCATCTACCTCTTCCTGTGATAATATTTGAGACATGAGAAAACCCTTTAATGTACCTTATGGTCTAGATCACCGGCCCTCTGCCTACGATCGGTTTCTGCAATCGAGTCCTCACAATAAAAAGGCCTCTCCTTGACGAATTTGATTTGATGCTCTCCCTCAATTCCTTAATCAACTACTGGACAACGAATTCCGTGAAATAAACCTTGACAATTTTTCCTCCTGTCAAAAAGGTGTTGAGCCGCATCATTATCTCGTCCCGCAGGCGCTGCTTGCCATTAATATCAACAATATCCTTATAGGATTTTGATGTGAGAAGGTCCAAGATATTGTCCCTCAGTCTTGGCTTTAACTGGTTCAGCTCGGCAATACAGTTCTTATCCGAAATGTCGAGCTCTATAATGATTTTCAAATACCGATCGGTGCCCTGATCCAGTATATTCACTATAAAGGGCTCCATGGGCCATACGGCGCTCACCGGCGCCTGCTGCTGTACCTGTTCCTTCTTTTCGGACATCTTCTTGTAGTAGATAGTCCCTGCGGTACCGGCGCTCACCACTATTAGTGCGGCAACACCTATAAGAATAAGTTTTTTAAGAGGTAATTTTTTCTTTTGTGGAACATCCTCTACGGCCTGCTCGTCCTTTTCTTCTCTTGCCATCGCTCCCTCGTAATCATCATAAGATTGTCTAAAATTACTGAAACGCCTTTGCCTTAAATCTTCAGTATCTGTAGTAGCAAATTATATACCAGACAAAGGAAAGCTCATGATGTGTCCGGATGGAAACCCAATGCACGGTTCCAAACGCAAGGGCATAACACTGACGATAGTAATTATCTACACCGCTGATATCGCTAATATTTTACGAATCCGGAAGGTGGGGTAAACAAAAGCCTCAAATTGAACTTAATCCCTGAGGTGTTACCGAATACATTTTTATAAGAGTCTTTTTGACAAATAGTCAGAAATTTGACAAAAAAAGAAAGGGCCGGGAAACCGTCCTCAGCCCTTTTTTCTCAGTTAACTAATTTACTATCTCTTGATATTTATCAGCTCCGTGAGCATCGCGTCCTCAGTGGTAATTACCCTTGCATTTGCCGAGTAGGATTTCTGAGCCGTTATCATGTTAATGAATTCCGTCGCGATGTCCGTATTCGACATCTCCAGGCTGTTTGAGGTAAGGGTGCCCATTCCCGACGCCCCCGGAACGTTCACTATTGCCGGTCCAGAAGTCACCGTTTCACCGAACAGATTGGAGCCCATTTTCTTCAGGCCCGTCAGGTCTCCGAAGTTAGCCAGGACGATCTGCGCCACATCTGTCGTTTGACCGTTACTGAAGAAGCCATTGATCTTCCCGTCAGTCCCTATGGAAAGGCTTTTCAAGAGACCGGAGGCATAGCCGTCATTTGTGAGTGAATCAATGACTGATGTGCTGGCGTAATCCGTGATCGCCAAAGCGCCGGTCCCGACCACGTTCCAGCTAACTGTATTGGCGGCGCCGATGGTTGCTCCATCGGACAGTGTGGGAAAGGTAACGGAAATGTTTGTCGGAGTAGTATTGGCTGAAGTAGCTTTGGCGATAGTGAGGGTGCCACCTCCGCTATCCGTTGTCAAGGGCACTGTGATATCGGTGTTGCCTGTACCGTAGAGGTCAATATTAACCTTACCCGCTACACTTGCCGATACCGACATATTGGTAAAGCCGCCGTTGTTTGCTATTGTCCATGTCCCGGGAGCGGCCCCTTCTGTAAGTGAGATAGCCGCAGATTGATCATACAACGCTCCCAGGTTGTTGAATACGGGGGTACCGGCAACTACCTTGGTTCCATCACCTGTCGCTGCTCCTGCGGTCATTGAATAAATTTTCGCGAGATTCCCTGTACTGTCAAACTGGAGGTCGTCATAGGTTTGGCTTTTCGCCGGCACTCCGTCCAGGGCGACCTGAATACCCCACGTATTATTAGCCTCCGTCTTTTGATATGTTATGCCCAGGTTGTGTTTAGCTCCCAGAGAATCATATACCGTCTGAGTGGTAGAAAAGGTTTCGCCTGTATTCGTTTCTGCGTCCAGATTAGCCCCAACGGAGAAAGTGGTCGTCGCCGTGGGTGCTGACTGGACATTGCTCAGGTTTATATCCGTAACATTAGAAGAAGGCAAGCCATTGAGGAAATTGTAACCTTGAACTTTGTATCCATTAGTATCAACAAGGTCGCCGGAACTGTCAAGGTGAAATGAGCCCGCCCGTGTGTAATACGTTGCGCCGTTTTGATCGTTCACCATAAAAAATCCATCCCCGTCAATGGCGGCGTCCGTTGCGTTTCCCGTCGTCTCAAATGAACCGGAACTAAACTGGGTGTCGACCGCTGCCACTGAGACGCCGCGACCAATCTGCATTGAACCTGCACTGCCGCCTGAAAGGCTTTGGCTTAAAACATCGGCGAAGTATATTTTCCCAGCCTTATAGCCAACTGTATTGACATTAGCGACGTTGTTTGCAATAACATCCATCTCCGTGGAACTGGCATTCAAGCCAGAAATTCCCGCCCATAATGCACTTCCCATTTTTCATGACCTCCTTGTATTCTATGTTATAATTAACTTCCTTTTTGCGTCCTTTAAACTCGCCTGCCATCCTGTGACTTCAATTCCCGGATGTTGTAATGTACAGGATATCCCCGAAAGCAACATTCTGTCCGTTCACGGAAAGATACGGCACACCATTTTGGTATGTGACACCCGTCACGAGACCCGTAGTCATTGTGCTTGCAGTCACTGGATTTCCCGTGCTATCTGTAGCCGATACAGTGAAAGTATACGTACCCGGTTGCACGCTCGAGGTGTCCCAGTTAATCGTATTGCTGCCCGCCTGTTGCGAGCCGAATGTGAGGGTTTGTACGAGATTACCCTGACTATCAGAAATTTTGATAGTTCCTTGGCTGGCATTCTGCGATAAATTATAAGCCAGATTGGTTGTCGCGCCGCTGACTGTGATAGAGTTTCCGTTTGCAACAACTTCATCTCCGATGAGACCGACTACCTGACTATTGTTCGCTGAGGAAAGGGAGGAGGCCAAAGTACTCAGTTGCGTATTTATCTGCGTTAACTGATCGAGGCTCGAGAACTGGGCAAGCTGGGCGGCAAAATCCGCTCCCTGAAGAGGATTAAGGGGGTCTTGATTCTGCAGCTGGGCAATCAGCATCTTGAGGAAGTCATCCTGTCCCAATACCTGATTACTCGTCGTTGTGGCATTTGTGGTTCCGCTGCTGACACCTATTACTGTACTCATAGTATTCACCTCACATATCCAATTAATTAACTACACAAATAAACTTATAATTCCCAAAGATGGTTCATTCATTTCACTCCCCCCGGATGGCAACACCGGAGGCCGCACACTATCATCTTTCGTATCGTCCCCTTTTCCTCGTCCTCTGTCAAAGAGGGTGCCACCTCCCGGCTGAAATCCCTGGCTTCCGTCATACGATCTCTCGTGAACGAGCACATCGAAACGGTCAATATTTAACCCTTGACCCTGTAGGGCAGTCTTTAACTGGTCGAGATTGGCCTGCAAAACCTGCTTAACCTCATGGTTATCAGCAGTCAACAGCATGCTGACCATATCATGCTGGACCCTGACATCCATATTCAATGTGCCGAGGTTGGGGGGCTCCAGGGTGATGACAATCCTGCTGGAGCCTTTAGCCAGCATATTTGAAGCGCCGTCGATGATTTGACCTGCTACTTCCTGGAAAATGACAGGAGCAACAGTTTTGTCATTCATGCTTGTCCTTGCATCGCTCCAAACACCATTCACCATGGAAAAATCAGTCTGCGCTGTTGACAGCGACGAACCGGTTTTACCTGTCTGTATGTCATTGGGTGCGTTCTCTTGAGATTTTTCTGATTTAAGCACGTCTGAGGTAAGATTTTTATAACTCTGTATCTTCTCAATTTGTGTCTGTATCTGATGGATGGAAGTCACATTGTCTTTTACGTCGGCAGAGTATTGGGTACCATCCTTTATCGACAGCATTTCCTGTCCCTTGGGATCCGGCGAAACTTTGCCGTTATTCGACCCTCTGACATCTGATGCCTTCGACAGGTTTTGGTCATGCCGGTACCTCTGATCTTCCGTTTCATCATCGGGAAGGCCTCTCAGTCCATCGACTGCGTTCTTTCTTGCAAGACCGTTTCCCTTCAAACCGCCTGTTGATAAAGCTGCTGACTCAATGCCTGCTTCACCATCCGAGAGTTTTGCATCCCCTGAAGACGCCTTTTCTGCACTGCCAAGTGCGCCTATTCCCTGCTTCAATAATATTCTCTTTCCCCGTTCTGGAACTGATCCACCGCTTAAAGCCTCTACTTCCTGAACACACGATGTCTTCGGCAGATTCGCAGTATCGTCTTCACCCGTAATCTCATCGCCCTTGAGGATTTGAGTTTTTCTTAGCATTTCGGGATTCCATTTCTCTTTCGTCTTAGCCTGTGAAACTTCCCCCGTTGACGGAATTCCAGAAAAAGTCTTAGCATTTTTCTCAGACGATACCTCTCCCAGTAAACTTGCAAATGAACCTAGACCTCCGAGCATAGCAATAAAGCCTGCTGGGCTGTCATTTCCCTTTCCCTTCTTTTTGACAGAGGACAGGCCCTGACCAGCGGATTGATCGCTCGTGCTTCCTTTCAATGTCACCTGGGGTATTGAAGAATCCATTTTGTCCTCTGGCATTTTTTAAAGTGGGGACGAGCAAGAGACATGCCATGACATATGCTAATTAAACAATGAACAATTTTGATATGTTATGGAAAGATACAACTGATAGAGTCTTAAAGAAGGCAAATATTGCCCACCCTCTTGTGGGGCCATCGACAAAAAATACCTGCATGAACATAAGAAATAGCTGTGAGCATTTCAGAAGACTGGCCGGGGCACATCTTGCAAATTCCCTCTTGCTGGTGGATTAAGCCGCCAGGCAGATTGTAGATTATTTTTTTCAAGAGGAGTCTTTTCAGGGTGCGGGCCTTCGGACTCGGCCTCAAGAATTATGAGGCAAGGGAGCTGCTTTTCTTCACTGGAGCCAAAGGACGCATAATCAAATGCTGCGGCGCAGATAATTTGTAATTATCTGGAAAGAATACGGCAAGGTATCATATACTGGCGATAGCCTTGGTGATTTCTACAGCCTTCTCCGGATTGAGTTGTCCCCATACGGCACCTGCTTTCTTCACGTTCATCTGCATGATAATCCCCGCTGCCGTTTTGCTATCCATCTTGTTTAATAGAGCACCAACCTTATCTGGAGGCGTTGCTTCATACACCTTGGCCAATTCTTTGAATCTTGCGTTATCTTCAGACCTAACAGATACCTGAGGAGACGTCATTTTCTCTTCTCGACCCCTGATCATTTCTATTCTTGCTACAATCTCGCTCCTCAACAAATTGATCTTCTTTTCCTCAAATTTTATAAGATTTTCCCTGTTTTCTAATTGCCTCCGTCTATCCGCCAAGGTGGACATAAGGCTTCTTTCAGAGGCCAATGTATCTGCGGAAACATCTCTTGACGAAAAGCCAACGCTTGTTTGCGACGATGAATCAGCAAGTGCAGACTTGACGGTCCATAACAGATAATCGGAAATGTCAGATTTCTTCACAATTTCTCCTATAACAAGAATCTTTGCTATAAAAAGAAATACAACAAGAATTTCAATAGCGATAATTATCTTCTTCATGTTCTCATACCATTGCCAAATTTGATCACTGCAAAGTCATCCAGTTCTTTACGGTCCTTAGCTGTAATTTCAGAAACATATGCCGCCATTTTCTTCTCCCGGAGAGCCTCCATCGCCTTTCTTTTCTTAGCAGCTTCCAAGAGATCCCGCCTCTTAGAACTCACTTCCTCTTTCATATTTATGATGATAGCTGCCTGCTTTTCTTCTTTGGATTTCAGATATTCTATAAATCTAAAGTGCCTCTCTATGACATCTGATGTTAAGGCGTTTTCCTGCATTTTTACCAAATGCCGGATTAAATCATTTTTTTCCTTTTGCAAACCTTCCAGGACGTCCATGGCGTGCTGCAGACGTTTTGCCGCTTCGGCCAGTGCGAGCTGACACTGCTCCTCTATTCGTACCCTGTAGTTTAATACCGCCTCCAGATCAAATTGAAACATACTTCCCAAACCTATGCAAATAGCGCAAACATATCCCTTCTGCTTTCTGCAAAACCTATCTTCTCATCAATAGCCTGCATCAGAAAGGCATTAACCCTGTCAATCATCTCTATCGCATAATCCACTTCGGGATTGCTGCCCTTGACATAAGCTCCAATATTTATGAGGTCCTCCGCTTTTCTGTATGTTGCGAGGATATTGAGGATATGATTGGCTTTCACCTTGTGTTCCTTATCCACAATATCAATCATGACCCTGCTGATACTGTTTAAGACATCCACTGCCGGGTAATGATTCTTCGCTGCCAGGCTGCGGGACAGTGCAATGTGACCGTCCAGAATCGATCTCGCTGCATCCGCTATTGGCTCATCAAAGTCATTGCCCTCAACCAGGATTGCATACAGACCAGTTATGCTGCCCTTTCCTTCCACGGCGCCGACCCTTTCAAGTAGCTTCGGCATAAGACTGAATACCGAGGGGGTGTACCCTTTTGTCGTCGGCGGCTCGCCTATGGAAAGACCGACTTCTCGCTGGGCCATAGCGAATCTTGTCAGAGAATCAACCATAAGGAGCACGTCACTACCCTGGTCCCGAAAATACTCTGCAATAGATGTGGCTACATAAGCCGCCCTCATCCTGATAATGGGGTGCGTATCCGATGTAGCGACAACAACGACCGATCTATCAAGACCTTCTTTACCGAGATTTTTCTCGAGGAACTCTCGAACTTCCCGTCCTCTCTCGCCGATGAGGCCTATGACATTTACGTCTGCTCTGGTGTTCTTGGCTATCATCCCTAAGAGCACACTCTTACCAACACCCGAGCCGGAGAAAATACCCATCTTCTGTCCCTTTCCGCAGGAGAGCAGACCATTTATGGATCTTATTCCGAGGTCCATGACCTCTGTAACTCTCTTCCTCCACAGAGGATTGATAGGGCTGAAATAAATGGGGTATTCTGCTTGAAACTCGATCCGCCCCTTTCCGTCAATAGGATTCCCCATGCCGTCAATCACGCGTCCCAGAAGACCTCTCCCCACTCTGACATCAGCCTTCTTCCCGAGTGATACAATCTTACAGCCGGGTCCCACTCCGCGGTTACCCTCAAGCGGCATCATGAGAACCTTGCCGGTCTTGAAACCTACGACCTCGGCACTAAGCGGTTCAGCATTGCCGTCCGTAAAAATTTCACACATTTCTCCTATTGAAGTACAGGGGCCACTGCCTTCCACTACGAGACCAATCACCTGGCTCACCTTGCCGTAAACCTTTATAGGGTTAGCCTGTGCAATTAACCTCTGATATCTGTCGTAATCAAATAGTGTGCCAGCCGTTGCCTCATTCATTCTCTGTGCCCCTCTGCCCTCATCTCTTGCCGGACATGGCCTTCCTGACCTCATGAAGTTGTTGATCCAATCTCGCGTCCACTTCGCCGGACGACGTGTCTATAACAACCCCACCTCGCCTGATGCTGCTGTCCTCCACGATAGACATATTCCTTATTTCGTCGAAACCATCAATTATCCCGGGATTTGTCTCCATCATATATCGGTAATCTTCGGGGTTCAGTCTGACAGTTATCCCATCCTTATCGAGCACCTGTTTTATTGCACTCTTCAGAACACCGTGGACCACGTCTCTGCTTGTGGAAATCTCGCGATTAATGACCTTTTCAGTTACAGAAAAGACGAGGTTCAAAATCTTTTCTTCATTTCCTTCCAGGCATCCATTCCTTAATCTATCCAGTTCCCTCATAGAATTTGCAAGAGCCTCCATGGCCTCAGACAACCTCCTTCTCTCACCTTCAGCGCCCGCTCTTAGACCTTCAGTAAATCCCCTGGCATAGGCTTCTTTCTCAGCCTTCTCAGTCGTTGATACAGGTTCGGCATGAATTGAATTATTTCCGGGTTTCCCCTTATTCTCACCGCTTATGCCGAAATCCCCCTTCCCCTTAGCGTTAAATCTTATGAATTCTCGCTTCTTACCAATAGCAGAACTCACCAGATCAATGTTTTCAGACTTGATGACCTTATCAGACATATTGGTCACCTCCCTCGCCGCGCATAATGACAATCTTGCCTTCCCCTTCTAATTTCTTCGTCGCATCGATAATTATTCTCTGGCTTTTTTCTATCTCAGACAGCCTTATGGGGGGCATCATCTCTATATCCTCTTTCAGCATTTCCGCACCGCGCTTGGACATATTCTTGAAGATAACACCTCGCATCTCTTCATCTACAACCTTAAGTGAGCGCCCCAGATCCTCCGTGGATACTTCCCTCAATAACTCCTGAATGCTCCTGTCATCCAACTTGAGGATGTCTTCGAATGTAAACATTTTCTTCCGAATCTCCGCCGCTATTTCCGGAACATTATCGTCGAGCGATTTCATAATAGCGTTCTCGGTGCTCCGGTTCATCTTATTCATAACGTCGGCCACCAGGGTAATGCCCCCGGGCTGAAGGTTGCTTACACCACCGCCGATGATCTCTTTTTCGAGGGTCTTCGCAATATCCGCTATGAACTCATGCGGGACACTCTTTAGGGTTGCCATTCTCTTTATAATGTCGCTCTGCAGCTCAGGTGAAAAACCTTCCAGGACAGTTGCCGCCTGTTCAATTCCCATATAAGAGAGGATCAGGGCAATCGTCTGGGGATGTTCCGTTTTTGTAAAATCTATCAGAATCTGCGGGTCTATTTCCTGTAGCTTTTTGATCAAGGGGTTATTATAAGATTCGCCGTGCGGCGCTGCCCTTTCAATATTGATCAATATATCGTGAGCCGTATCTGCTCCCGCGGCCTTAACGATGAGATTTCGCAAAGTATCACCGTGAACCGGCAGTACCCCTCCTTTCTGCCTTGCCAAGTTGCAGAACTCTTTGGCTACATTACTAACCTCCTCCACGGACACACTATCGAGCCGGCTCATATGCTTGCCAATGCGTTCAATCTCCGCAGAGCTGAAATTCTTCATAACCCTTGCGGCCACTTCCTCGTCTAAGGATAACAGCAAAATTGCTACTTTCTCATCATTCATAATGCTCATGATCCATTTGCTCTACCGTAACCAGATCCTCAACAATTCAGCAAATCGCCTGGTGTCTGCACTGGCCATCTGTCTTACAAGGTCGGTCTCCGCCCCTATTGTTTTCTCTCCCAAAGCCAATGGACTCGCAGTTCCTTCCAGTTCACCATGGGTCGGTGCGGCAGCTCCCTGGGCACCATACACCGGCATTTTCCCTCGCGCCATTAACATCGTGATGAGCGGCCGTATGGCTATAATCGCCAGAAAAATACCTATAATCATTACAATGTACTTCATTATAGGATAAACCACGGGGTAAAATACGGTTATCTTCTCCTGCCATGTCTCTTTACCGGCCGCTCCAGCTTCGAAATCACCCTTGTTGAAGGCGATGTTGGTAATGACAACCTGGTCACCCCTCTTTGCATCAAAGCCTGCCGCCTTCTTCACCAGTTCCTCGAGATCGGCAAGTTCCTTCTTTGACCGCGGTTGGAACTCCTCGGCCCCTTTATCATTTTTCACATAGGGCCCATCTACCAATACGGCTACGGACAGCTTCTTAACGTCCCCTGTGGGCATAACCGTCTTGCTTACAACCTTGTTTATTTCATAGTTCACAACTTCATCCAGGCGTTCACTGCCAGTTCCCTGTTTCACTGCTGTCGTACCGGCCTGTTTTCCACCAACAGGAGCAACTGTTGACTGCCCGCCCGCCGTTGCAGCGGTGGAACTTGACTTCTGCGACTGGCGCTGCGTGCTTCTTACCACAGGCTCTTCCGGATCATACTTCTCCTCCGTTTTTTCCGTTACCCGGAAATCAAGATCGGCAGATACTCTGACCACCGCCCTTCCTTCTCCCACCACTTTTTCCAGCATTGACTGGACTCTGCTGGTTAAATCCTTCTCGACGTTTCTCTGATACTCAACCTGAGAATTGGACATCCTCGCCAGCTTTGATTCATCTTGTATCTTAGACAGCACCTTCCCGCTGTTATCAACGACCATCACATCAGAGGGATTCATCCCCTCCACACTGCTTGCCACGAGATGAACAATGCCGTCTATCTGCGGCGAGCGCAAGGTTCTTCCCGACTTCAATTTAACAATCACGGAAGCAGTCGGCTTCTTCTGGTCCTCTATGAAAAGCGACTTCTTCGGTATTACTAAGTGCACCCTGCTTTGCTGTATCTCGTCCAACCCGTTTATGGTGCGGGAGAGCTCACCTTGAAGAGCCCTCTGGTAGTTCAGCTGCTGCACAAACTCCGTTGCCCCAAGAGGTTTATTGTCAAAAATCTCAAAGCCGACCCCTCCGCCCTGAGGCAGACCAAAAGATGCCAGCTCCAATCTCATTTCCGAAATCTTCTCAGAAGGAACAAGGATGGAATCACCGGCGGCGGACATCTTGTATGGCACCTTTTTCTCCTGGAGTCTTGCGACGATATTGCCTGCATCTTCAGAATTGAGATTTGAAAAGAGTACGTGATACTCCGGCATGCCTGTCCAGTAGACCATTGTTCCGATCCCGATAAAAGTGACTGCGGCTATGGCGAGAAGAGATAACTTTCTTGAAGGCTCTAATGTATTGAAGCCTTTCCAGATCGGGGCAAAAAATTGAGTGATAGGATTCATAGTATTTCCCAAAATAATTTAATGATAGATCAAACCTGCATTCTCATGACTTCCTGATAGGCCTCCAAAATCTTATTCCGCACCTGTATCATTTTTCTGAAAGAGAGATCCGCCTTTTCCAGAGCAATGACAGCGTCATGGATGCTTCCGGAATTTCCCATTTCGACCTTTGTAATAGCCTGGTCCGCATCCAACTGAAGCTGGTTGATCTCGTTAACCTTGTCCTTGAGGATTGCACTAAATTCTGTTTTCCCTCCTTGTCCGCCGTCCTTTAATTTGCCCGCCGTCGTTGAAGGCTGAAGTGCATCACTTCTGATTGATATATCGCTCATTTTTAAATTACCTCCCACCTTTCAGGGCATAGTTCCCGTTTCTTGCCGACCTACTACTTTCCCATTTCCAATGTCTTGAGGGCCATATTCTTCGATGCATCGAAAGCTGTAACACATGCCTCATACGCCCTGTTAGCCTGCATCATATCCACCATTTCCGTGACCGTGTTTATGTTCGGCATGGCCACAAAGCCCTTTGCATCAGCATCGGGATGGCCGGGATTGTGCATTGTCTTGACGGCCTCAGCATCTTGAGCCACTTCTACACCATCGACTTTTACCGTCTTTATGGCATCTTTAAGCTGAGAGTCAAAATTGCTGCTGACATTTTCAGATGAAAAAACAACAACCTGTCTCTTATAAGGCCCTCCTTCCGGCGTTCTGGTTGTATTAATATTAGCAATATTGCTTGTAATGACGTCCATTTTCGCCCGCTGGGCCGCAAGTCCGTCTCCACATATCTTAAAGGGTGTAAGAAAATCCATGTTATTTAACCTCATTGAATACAGTTTTCATACTTCGCAGCTTTCTCGACAGCAGTTCAACAGACGTATTATACATAAGATGATTCTCTGCAAGATTCGTCATCTCCGCATCGATATTTACTCTCTCTCCGGAATCCACGACCTCACAGTCTATTGAACCGGCATTTGCAAACTGTCCGGAAAAATGTCTCTTGTCCGTGCTCGCTAGTTTCTTTTGCATCTCTTCCCCAATAATGCCTTTGAACTGCAAATCCTTGGATGTATATCCTGGTGTATCAATATTTGCGATATTTGAAGTTATTAGCTGGTGCCTCTGAGACCGGAAATCCATCATGGAAGACAAGAGTTTCATTGTCTTATCAAATTGAAAATCCATAAACCTCCTAAGCTCTATGAGCGGTGAAAAAATGAAGAAATACAGTTTTCGGAATTATATCTGCAAATGATATACCAACGGCGTCCAAAAAAGTGCGCAGGTCAAAGAAATGAAATGAATTATCTTTGAACCTGGCCGTGAGCTCTCTATGGCATAGACAGATGCCGTCCATTTTACCTGTCCTTTACTTTGCCGGACGCCATGCACTGGCCCATGTGAATGCCCTGCACAAAGGACGGAAACTGGTAGCCGATCTGCGCCATAGCAGTAACCGGGAAAATTTTTCCCGTTGCCTGAAGGAGACATCACAGTATGATTTGAACGGGGTAATGTTTATGCAGGATCAAGATATCTTTCTCCGCCGCTGCATTTCGTCAGATGTCCGATTCCAACCCCCCGAGAGGTATTTTTTTGACTGCCCTGATCATAAATTCGTCATTTTATACTCGTGCAGCTTATTGCGCATGGTGCGAACACTTATACCCAGAATTTTTGACGCTTTCGTCTTATTCCCATTGACCTCTTTGAGAGTATCGAAAATGAGGTTCTTCTCCACCTCCCATAGAGTTGAACCCTTAAGGGGGACACTTGACAAATCAGCCTCCATTGGTTCCCCGTTATCTCCCTCAAGGCACAAATGTTCCGGCCTTATTGGCCCTCTGTCTGCCATCAATACGGCCCTCTCGATAACGTTCTCGAGCTCTCTGACATTTCCGGGCCATGAATAGTTATTCAACAAGGCCTCTGCCTCCTCGGACAGCAGAGGGTCTTTCCTTCCCGTAAGCTCGCCATATTTCTTGAGAAAATATTCATTTAGTAAAGGGATATCGCCCACCCTGCCCCTAAGAGGCGGCACGCTCACGGGAATGACATTCAGTCTGTAAAAGAGATCCTCCCTGAACTTTTTTTCCGAAATGACTTTTTTCAAATCTGAGTTTGTTGTTGCAATTATCCTCACGTCTACAGGGATCGTTTCTCTTCCTCCCAACCTGTCGATTTCTCCCTCCTGGATGGCCCTGAGGAGCTTCGCCTGAAGCTGCATGTCCATCTCGCTAATCTCATCCAGCAACAAAGTTCCCCCGTCAGCCATTTCGAATCTACCTAATCTTCTCTGCATTGCTCCGGTAAAAGCTCCCTTCTCGTATCCGAACATTTCGCTTTCCAGAAGCGTGTGGGGAACAGCGGCACAGTTAACGGCAACAAAGGGCATAAGGGCTCTATTGCTGTGACGATGAATATACCGGGCAATTAGCTCCTTGCCCGTGCCACTTTCACCTTGAATCAAAACGCTGGATTTGCTTTTTGACACACATTTCAATAATTCAAGTATGGAAATCATTTTCTTGTCGCAGGTGATAATCTCCTTGGAAGATGACTGGTTTTCTTCTTTATCTCTCGACTCTCCCTCACTTGTTTCATGATGCGAGAATACATTTTTTACAACCGACTCGAGGTCCTCAAGGGAAAAGGGTTTCATAATAAAATCGGAAGCCCCTTCCTTCATTGCCTGAACAGCCGTATTAACAGTACCGTAAGCGGTTATCACGATGACATGCGTTCTTGGTGATATCTTTTTGACGCCTCTTAGCACATCCATCCCGCCTACTTTGGGCATTCGCATATCCGTAATAACGACGTCAAACTGCCCTTTGGAAAATTTCTTCAGAGCATCTGCGCCATCTACGGCTGCTTCCACTTGATACCCGCAGCTCAGCAGAGATTCAGACAAGGCCATCCTCATGGATGGATCATCATCAACTACCAAAACCGGTCTCTCATGCATGTCTGTCACCCAAGATACTTAAATAATTAGTGACTTCAGGATTACGCGTCTCTTGAAACAGAGGCAAGGTAATACTGAAGACTGTCCCTTCCTCTTCTCTGCTCTCTACGTCGATAGAACCGCCGTGTGCATGAACAATATTATGAACGATCGCAAGGCCCAAACCGGAGCCCCTCTCTCTGGTGCTGAAGAAAGGATCAAATATCTTTTTGAGATTATCCCTTGTGATGCCGTTTCCCGTATCTGAGATCCTGACTTCAACGCTTCTGACGCCGTCTTCTAAAGGCAGGTGAGAAACAACTGTTTCAATTCCAAGACATCCGCCGTCAGTCATCGCCTGTATGGCGTTTAACAATATATTGAGAAAAACCTGCTTAAGCATCTCCGCATCACCTCTGACACAGGGCTCAACACCTGAGTACTTCACTGATAGTGATATATCTTCCTGCTTGATAA
>Ga0187878_1001600_pt1 | contig 21632 bp, 25 predicted proteins | sample June2016WEW_17_1_FD_132979 | JGI IMG/M metagenome (GOLD analysis project Ga0187878, IMG submission 132979) | Peatland microbial communities from SPRUCE experiment site at the Marcell Experimental Forest, Minnesota, USA - June2016WEW_17_150 | ecosystem: Environmental > Terrestrial > Soil >...
CCAAATAAGCCTTAATTTTTATAAAAATATCTTAGGATTCGACGTCGAGTATCAACGAGAAAATCCTTCATTTGCCTTCTTATCTTATCAAGGCAGCAACCTCATGATTCAAGAACTAGATCCAAAAGAAGATAAAGCATTTATCACGGGGAGCCTTGAATATCCCCTCGGCCGGGGAATCAATTTTCAAATAGATATAGACAACATTTCAAAAATCTCTAATTCATTAAAGAGAAGTAAGTACCCCTTGAGAAGAAATGTCCAAGATAGCTGGTATAAAGTTGGCAACATTCTCCATGGATGTCGACAAATCCTCGTCCAAGATCCAGATGGTTACCTCCTGAGATTTTCTCAAGGTATCGGAGAAAAACCCGTAGAATAACCTTTTTCATAATCGCAAGCCACTCGAGCTTCAGATGCAATTCTTAACCTTAGCTAACATTCATGAGCGCGTGCATAGATTTAGGGATAGTTGTCTCTTCCTATAATGTACTACGCAAAAAATTCCTTTCTTTGTCCCAGCAAATTAAACATCATGCCAACGAGCACACAACACGCTCGCGTGCGATTAATTATTGATGTATTTTTTTAAGAAATCTATATATGGGCTACAGGGAGCTTTAGGTAAAGTCATTCCGTAAATTTGAGTCTCGAGGAGGAGAGGACCATCGATAAAACTGATTTAGCTCTAAGGAAGAATACGTTGCCTCAACCCGTTAAAAAGGACGGGACCATGAAGATCGCACTGGAAACATTCTATGCCAGTGTCGGCGAGGAACACGAGCAATTAGGTAGGACATATCTGCGGATACGGGAGATTGGTACTTTCACATCAAACACCCCATACCCGTTTATTCGTGAAAAAATAAATGAAGCTGTCAAAGAAGAACAACTCAGAGATAAGAAGATGCTGGACCTTATAGAAAATTATGGAGAACATCGGAGACAACTTCTTCAAAGGTAACAAGGATAGACTGGGTAGCGCGCTGATTCCTTAGTAGACATCTACCTAGTCGACCTTATTCAATATTTAATAACCTAACAAGCATGAAAGATCACGAAGCGAGCGTGAATGATTCACGAAGAAGAGGAAACCCAAATCAAGGACATATCAGAAGAATACTTTGATAGCTTCTACAACTGCCTCGACTCGGTGGCCAGAGAAAGGCTGTACCTAGCACTCGTTAGAGCACCACCGTTGGAGGAGACAAGGAAATTTCTAAGTTCAGGACTTGATGAAGGTGTAATAAGAAAGATCTCGGTGAAGCAAGGGAATGTAATAGGCTGGTGCGATATCTCCCCAGGGAATAACGAGGGCTTCACTCACTCCGGTAGACTAGCTATGGGTGTAATTAAAAAATATCGAGGAAGGGGAATAGGGAAAAGACTCTTAATAAATGCAATAGCGGAGGTGAAGAAGAAGGGAATTGAAAGGATCGAGTTGGAGGTTTACTCATCAAATATCCCAGCGTTAACTCTCTACGAAAAACATGGGTTTGTACGCGAAGGAGTCAAGGTGAAGGCACGAAAACTCGATGGAGTATATGAGGATATCATAGAAATGGCCCTCATTCTATAGTGAGGGCGCGCGCATCCTTCTACATAATTTGTTATATCCAGCTTGGCCTTTTGATACATGTCCAAAATGACGGATCCAGTGATAGTTATACACGGTGGTGCATGGGCTATACCAGATAGACTGGTCGAGGTAAACATCCATGGAGTGGAGGAAGCTACAGGAAAGGGGTGGAGCGTCCTAGGGAGAGGCGGATTAGCGCTGGACGCCGTCATGGTGGCCGTGAATTGCCTCGAGGACAACCCGGTGTTTGACGCAGGTGTAGGCTCAGTACTCACGGAGGAGGGCACGGTCGAGATGGACGCCATGATAATGGACGGCGCTACACTCGGGGCGGGGGCAGTAGCTGGACTATACGACATCAGACACCCAATAGAGCTGGCACGCGTAGTCATGGAGAAGACGCCTCACGTTCTAATGATAGGAGAAGGCGCTCGACGACTCGCAGAAAAATATGGGGTCGAGAAACTGGCACAGAGCAAGCTGGTGACCGATGAGGCCCGCCAAGAGCTCATCGAATGGCTCGAGAAGAAGCGACTCGGTGCCTCCTTTGGACACGAAACTGTGGGAGCCGTGGCACTCGATGAGAAGGGAAACATCGCAGCGGCCACATCGACTGGTGGCGTAACGGGGAAGCTCGTGGGAAGGGTTGGCGACGTACCCATAGTGGGCAGCGGAGGGTATGCCGATAACAAGATCGGGGGAGTCTCATCAACGGGCCACGGGGAGTCCATAATGAAGGTAAACCTCTCGAGACTTGTCCTCACATACATGGAGGCTGGGAATCCCATACAGGAAGCTGCAGACAAGGCCCTAGCTTATATGAGTCAGCGCGTAGGCGGAAGCGGTGGAGTCGTAGCCTTAGACACTAATGGAAATGTTGGGCATAGCTACACAACGAAGCGAATGGTCTGGGCTAGCGCGAGAAACGGGAAAATAGAATCAGGCATATAATCTCACTAGAACTAGTCGTCAGTTAAATAATTGACTAAGTGTTCTGATTATCTATTTCAAATCCACAATAATTTGCACGCGCGCAATCGAGGATAATGTGTTTACACTGCGAATTCGAGCGCTTATTCAATAGGATCAGCTATGATATCACTTACAACTTCATAATCTAGGAGAAATAATTATAATGAGATGTCGGATAAGGGAGACCCAAAATTAACACTCTTCGACGTCACCAACCTAGTCGTAGGAGCCATAATCGGAGCCGACATATACGTCGCCTCAAGCTTTGGAGCCGCCTACCTCGGACCCTCATCGCTACTCGTATGGGCGGCCGCCGGAGTTGTAGCTATAATAATCGCTCTTTGCTTCGCCCAATGTGCGGCCTACTTACCCCGAGTCGGTGGACCATACGCTTACGCAAAGGAGGCCTGGGGAATATTTCCGGGATTCATAGTTGGCTGGTCACTCTGGCTAGCAGAATGGATCAGCCTCGCAGTCTTCCCAGTAGCCTTCCTCAGATACCTATCATTCTTCCAACCAAATATAGACCCCGTTTTCCAGGTCCTCATCAAGACCCTCTTCGTAACCTTCCTAATATTGACTAACATCCTAGGCGTGAAAGCCGCCGGTAGAACAAATGACGCCCTCACCATAATCAAACTCGCTCCACTGATTCTCTTCGTAGTGGCTGGCGTGGGATACATACTCCTCAACCCCACTACCGCAGTGGAGAACCTCACCCCCTTCGCACCCTTCGGCTACACAAGCTTCGGCTTCACGCTCGTACTAGTCTTCTGGGCTTACGCTGGTTTCGAGATATCAACAATACCCGCAGATGTCGTGGAGAACCCTGGTCGCGTAATACCCAGAGCAATAGTCCTTGGGATGACCATCGTAACAGTCTTCTACTTAGCCACAAACTTCGTTCTCTTCGCAGTCAGAACCTCGCCCCAATTAGCAACAGACCTAGCACCACTTGCCTCCGCAACATCCAGCATCCTCGGCACAAACTCCCTCCTAGCCATCCTGGGAGGACTAGTCGTTAGCGTTGGCGCACTGATATCAGTCGCTGGATCCGATGAATCGGGAATGATCGGGACATCAAGACTTGGCTACGCACTCGCAGTAGACGGCTTATTCCCTAAAATCTTCGCCAAGATACACCCAAAGTACAAGACACCATACCTCGCCATAATCATACAGGCTGCAACCGCCCTCATTGCATCACTCATAGGCAACCTCGGAACCCTTGTGGCCGTCTCCGTCTTTTTCCTAGCCATAGCATATGCTGCTACATGTGCATCAATCCTATACTTCCGCAGACGAGATCCGGAACCCGCTTTCCGCCTCAAAGGCGGAATCCTCATACCTATTCTCGGAGTAATCTTCTCAATCTACCTCATTACACAGTGCACAACGTCCCAGATCGCCATCGGGCTAATACTACTCGGCCTCGGGGTGCCGATGTATATAGTCTTCACTCCGAAGAAGGAACTAACAATCCTAAAGGAGGAACTTATAGCCCCTGGTGCTTTAAAGGAAGAAACGATGAAACTGAAGGAGAGATTCCTAGCCCACGCGATCTCGCATTTAAAGGAACTCTTTGGACACAAAGAATGATCGAAACGCGGCTCATCAACATCCTTGAAAGAAACCCTGCACACGTCAAATTTTATAAAACCACTCACATAAGAGAATCTGGGACATGGCGAATGATTCTCACACACACGTGTATCATAACAGACGACGTGAAGGGATTGAGCCTATTCTACCAAACCGTCCTAGGGATTAATCCAGTGTTATACAGAGAAGATTACTCTGAATTCAACACAGAACGAGGTAACCTCTCAATATGCGCGCGCATATGAAACTAGATTATCTCTTTCTCAGATATCTAGACCCATTCTACTCAGAGACTCGTTGAACCTCTGATACTCTGCTAGAAAATCTTCCCCCTTTTCCGTCACAGAGAAGCAGGAGCCGAGGCGCTCGCAGAAGCCTATACGAGTTAGAAAACTTAGGACCCCCATAAGCCGATCATAGGGCATATTGACATGAGCGGCTATACGTGTCAGGCTTGGCCTCCTGTGCTCGGTGAGCTCCTGATTGAGTGCGGTGAGTATGTCGTAGTAGATCTCAAACCTATTACGCTTCCTCTGCTTGGTTATAGGCTCAGGACCGTTATCAGTTGACAGTAGATCTAGCTTAGCCACTCTTGAGTCACGCGTTGAAAATAATCGGATATATTTATTTATAGAAAACGGATTGGCAATTCGTATCAAATACACGGTTTAGGGCGTCTTTTGCGCGTAAGTTTAATCGTAAATGTAGTCACGCGTTCGAAAATGCAGGTATAATTTTGTTTAATCGCACACAAGCCATAAAGGAATATTACTCTGCATTCCAAAACGCTACACATGACAGCAAAGAAGATACTCTATGTGCAAACAAGTGGGACGGACACCCCGGAGAGATTATATGCCCCCTTCATTCTCGGAGCAACCGCAGCAGCTATGGGCATAGAAGCCACCATCTACTTCGTAATAAAGGGGATAACCGTCGTCAAGTCGGGAGAAGCTGAGAAGATAAAGATCGGTGCATTCCCGAGCCTGAAGGAAGTAATGGATCAGGCGATCAAGGCGGGGGTGAAGCTGATGGTCTGTGAACAGAGCTGTATGCTATTCAACCTACCAAGGGGTAGTTTCGTGGGAGAGGCTGGCATCGTCGGTGCGGCGACCCTGAATGATCTGCTCTTAGATGCTGATGCCGTGATAAGCTTCTAACTCTCTTTACCTTCTTTTAATAAAAATTAAATTTGATATTTCAGTGCACACACGACTCTTTATCTTCTAATATTAGTTTCACCAAAAACAATGTGGGGTAAACATGTCCGCTGCATTCAATGGAGCGAAGTACTGCTGGATGGATGGGAGGGTTGTAGAAACCGAGAAGGCGCTCGTATCAGCCATGGAGCCTATATACCTCGGGATATTTGAGGGAATAAAGGCTTACACTAAGGATGACATAGGAGGAGAGGGACGGCTCTTCGTATTCTCCTGGGATCAGCACATGGACAGGCTGTGGAGAAGCGCTGCGATTGACGGGTTGAAGATGCCATACAGCAGGGAAGAGCTGTTGGAGGGACTCAAAGTCGTTGTTGAAGCGAACAAATTCAAGTCCAACATCTACATACAACCCAGGATCTGGCCGAAGGCAGGTGAACCAGAAGAGGTCCACGTCGTGATCCCGGTTTGGAAGTTCAACACTCTCCTACCAGCGAGCAATCCAGAGTTCTCGAAGAGCAGAAGATTCATGGTGAGCAGCTGGAGGAGGATTTCGAGCGATGCCCTGCCACCCCAAGCTAAGAGCTGGGCGAACTATGCTAACAGCAACCTAGCCGTTAGGGAGGCGAAGAGGTGCGGCTACGACTCCGCAATATTTCTAGACAGCAGGGGCTTCGTATCGGAGGGCACGGGAGCATGCGTGATGAGTGTCCGCGACGATAAACTGATCACCCCACCTGTGACCGCCAGCATACTCGAGTCCGTCACACGGAACCTCTTCCTGGAGTTCGTCCCCTACGATCTCGGGATTACAACTGAGGTAAGAGATCTAACCCGCGCCGAGTTATACGCGTCCGATGAGGCCTTCCTATGCGGAACTGGTGGGGAGGTCACTCCCATAACCAGTGTCGACGATATCCAACTGGGTGGTGAGTACCCTGGACCAGTTACGAAGAGAATAGCTGACTACTACTCGGAGATCATTGCAGGTAAGGTGGAAAAGTATAGTAGCAGATTAACCCCACTTTAGCTTCACGTAAGCTCTTAGACGTGCGCTAGGTGTGTGTGGAGTTTTTGAGCGTACGGATAGCCACCTATTTGAGTAATAGCAATGAATGGAAATGCATGAACACTTAACGTTGATCTAAATGCCTTCCGTGGATGCTAACAATCACGACAGCGGCAGAGACCTGCTGAAATGGTTGGCACTGGCCACCATGACAATAGATCATATAGGACTCGTACTCTACCCCCAATTCTTGATCTTAAGGATCATAGGGAGGTTGGCTTTCCCAATATTCTCCTATTTACTCGTACTCGGGATGGAAAGCACACATGATCCTAGGAGATACTTTTATAGAATGCTCGGCTTCGCATTCCTCTCCCAGATCCCATTCGCTATAGCAAATGAAATCCCCATCTGGCAACACCTAAATATCTTCTTCACCCTCTCCCTTGGCATCATCCTCATATACTCTCTTGAGAAAAACAATATACTCTTTATCATACCATTCGTTGCATCAATTATCATTCCCGTCGACTATGGCATCTATGGCTTAGCAACAATTCTATTTCTCCACGAAATGAGGAGCTTTAAGTGGACTGGAGTGGCTTTTCTCGTCTCGATGAATTTATTATTGATACCATTCGCATCATATCAACCCTTAGCGTTACTCGCCTTACCCATAATTTTACTCCATATAAACGGGAAGCTAAATTTCACTCTATTGAAAAAAGAAACAAAATATCCCAAAATAACAAGATACTTTTTTTATGCATACTATCCCATCCATCTACTTGTCTTATCATTAATCAGAATCATTGGATGACAATTAGATTATACAAGTGCGCGACGACGAATCGATTATCTACCACTAAGACTATGAATATTTGATGACTCGATTAAAACTCGGCGACACCGCCCCCGACTTCACCATCGATTCAATTAACAAAGGAATGGTAACACTAAACGAATTTAGAGGCCACAAAACACTACTTATTTTCAGCAGATACTTCGGACGCCCCGTATGCCAACAAGAATTCGATGAGTTGAGGGAATTCCTGAAAAACCACCCCTCCTTGAAAGTGATTTATGTAAATCAGTCTCTACCAGATTACGCCAAGAAATTCATCGAGGACAAAGACGTCGATTTCCCCGTGATAACTTCCCCAAAAGTCAGCGGAAAATATGAATTATATGAGTTATACGGAGTTGGGGGCTTGGGCCCAGTTAAAATTCTTAACCTATTAGTAAAGAGTCGCGAAGCCCAGAGGCTCGGGAAAAAACACGGGCCCTATGAAGGAGTCGAGATACAGAGCCCCGCCCAGTTCCTGATCGATGAGGAGTGCAAGATCATTTCCGCGGAGTATGGAGTATTTAATCCTGAGAAGCTGAAGAGATCATTAAAAATCTAAAAGTCATATTCGCAAATCATTTTAGTAGTATTCCCATGCCCATTTAAGGTAACATTCGTGTATTACTTTTACTTAGATTCGCGCGTTCGTCCCTTCCTAAGTGTATAGAGTAACAGTCTGTCGAACTCATCAAGGTCTAGCTCCATGTTCGAAAAACCCCTGAGGTCGAATACTTCCCCACACTTCTTGCATCTATAGCTATCAGAGCCCTCAATGCGTCTCAAGGGACTACCGCATGATAGGCATTGAAGTGTTTCTACTTGGGCAGTCTTCATGTTTTCTCAAACTGAAAATATATTTAATGATAATAAACAATTACGGAGTTTAAAACGATATAATAAATCCATTACGCGCACCAGCACGCGAAACTCAGAATAGCTTCGCCTTCCCCTCACAGCCTAAGATCCTTATCTTACCCAATACAACTTCCCTAACCAGAGCTCTACCGGGGCCGATGAACTTTCGCGGGTCAAACTCCCCAGCATTCTCGAACAGGGCCTTTCTAACTCCTGCGGTCATTGCGATCCTGAGGTCGGTGTCTATATTCACCTTCTGCACCCCGATGCCGACAGCTTCCATAATTTGCTCTTCAGGTACACCGCTGGAACCCTTGATGCTGGCACCATACCTATTACATAAATCAACATACTTTGGCAGAACAGATGAGGCTCCATGAAGGACAAGAGGTACCCCGACGAGTCTTCGTATCTGTCGGAGCCTCTCAAAGTCGAGCTTGGGTTCACCCTTGAACTTGTAAGCGCCATGTGAGGTGCCTATCGCAATCGCCAGAGAGTCACAGGAGGTTCTCTCCACGAACTCCTTCGCCTCCTCAGGGTCAGTGTAAGCGGCTTCCCTCGATATCAAACTCCCCTCGCCAGCATCGTGCTGCTCTCCGACGAGCCTACCGAGTTCGGCTTCAACCGAGACGTCTCTATCATGAGCGTAGTCAACAACCCTCTTTGTGATCTCAACATTTCTCTCGAATGGCTCATGGCTACCATCGATCATCACAGAGGTGAAGCCATCATCGATCACTGATTTACAAAGTTCGAAGCTGTCCCCGTGGTCGAGGTGAACTGCAATGGGGAGACCCGATTCACTCTCCGCAGCCTCAGCAAGCTTCATGATGTAACCCCTCCCAGCATACTCACGAGCACCTCGGCTAACCTGAAGAATGAGTGGAGACTCAAGTTCCTTAGCGGCAGAGACTATACCCTGCACAAGCTCCATATTGTTGATGTTGAAAGCACCAACAGCGAATCTCCCCCTAATCGCCTCGTCCAGTAGACGTTTAGTCGTCACAAACATCGATCCATCTCTCCCTATTCATTCATCCCAAGGTATCTGTCAGCATCATCTATCATATTTTTGGGGACAGTTTTGAGGCTGGCTAACGCTTCATCTAAACCGACGGTGACGATTTCTGTGCCATTTACGGCGACCATCCTGCCGAATTCTCCCCTCTCAACTGCCTCAACCACAGAAAAACCAAATCTGGTCCCCAAAACCCTGTCGAAAGCGGATGGAGGTCCTGACCTCTGGAGGTAACCAAGCACAACGCTTTTGCATTCTATTCCTGTCTTCTCCTCGATCAGCGGGGCGAGTTGTTCAGTTATTCCCCCCAGCTGCACGTGGTTAAATTCATCCACCTTTTCACTCCTCAGAACAAATTCACCACCTATGGAGGTTGCCCCCTCACTGCATGCTATTATTGTGTGCTCGAGCCCCAGAGCCCTTCTCTTGCTGACGACACTGCAAACCTCCTCGAGATTAAATGGCCGCTCAGGAACAAGAATTACATGAGCCCCACCTGCGATGCCTGCCTGGAGAGCTAACCAGCCAGCGTGCCTCCCCATAACCTCCACGATCAGAGTTCTCCCGTGACTGCTAGCAGTTGTGTGGAGTCTAGTAATTGCTTCAGAAGCTGTGTTGAGCGCAGAGTCGAACCCAACTGTATAATCTGTGCAATTTACATCGTTATCTATAGTCTTAGGTACACCAACAACATTTACATCATCTAAACGCAGGTTCTTGGCAACACCAAGCGTGTCCTCTCCACCAATCGCGACTAGGTAATCAATCTTATTTTTTATCAGATTGTGCTTCAATTCACTTATCCCATTAGGATGTTTGTAGGGGTTAGTTCTAGAAGTCCCGAGGATTGTCCCACCCAACATGTGAATCCCCTCGACATCACGCGGAATAATTGAACGAACATCCCCCACACCTAGGAGACCAGCCCAACCATTCCGGATCCCGACTACCTCGTAATTGAGTGAATGTGCTCCGAGAGTTACTCCTCGAATTACTGCGTTTAGACCCGGGGCATCTCCCCCGCCAGTTAAGACACCTATGACTTCCCCATGTACATCAGTTTTAGACATCTTTGCACCTCGTTCACAGCGCTGTGAACACGTATACTACGAAATAGTCGCGCCGAAACGCTTGAAGAAAATAAATATGGCGCTAATAGATAAACTTAGAGATACTCCGCGAGATACACGTATGAACACCAATAAAATTATGAAGATAAATATTTGATTGTTTAAGTTACAGCGCGTACTAATGTAACAAGTTTATATGTAACAATGTTACATACTGCTCTGCCATGTGTGACTCTGGAAACGACTGCCAACCACAGCAATGCAGACACCACATGATACGCCACAACCCCGAGAGAGGCTGGACAACGTTCCTTTTCCTACGCCTCATCCATGAGAGGCCCATGCATGGGTACCAGATAATGGAGGAACTAAGCACCAGAGGCTTCCTAAACAAGGAAAGGCTCGAAGCAGGAACCGTCTACACGATCCTCCGCAGAATGGAACACCACGGACTCATAACCAGCCAATGGGAGGAGAACACCGAGGGGCCCGACCGCCGAGTCTACACAGCCACAACAGAAGGAACAATGATACTCAAAGAAGGTCTAGAGACGATGCTCCAACGCAAAGCCCTCCTAGACGACCTCGCAGCCTACTACAAGCAGCGATTCCAGAGCACCAAGGAGTGAAAGAAAATGAGTGAAGAAAAGAAGCCAGAAGTCGAAGAAACATCAGAAGAGCAGACCCAAGAATGCTGTCAAGGCCACGAAGAGCAACATAACGAAGGATGCGGACACCACGGTCCATGGGGCTACAACGGTGGCCACTGGATGCGCAGGCGCATGATGATGCATTTCGCCTCCATGACTGTCGAGGAAGAAGTAGAGTTCCTCGAATCAGTGAAGGAACGCCTCGAAGACAGGCTCAGCGTCGTGAACCAGAAACTCGCGAAGCTCAAAGCCTAAAACCACACAGTAGCTCAGACAGCTATTTTTTTAATTTTATCTTCAAAGCGAAGATGAAGAGCGTGAGTATGCTAGACATGAACTCACACTTTATAACCAAGATAGACTAAAACCAAAACGACATAGGAACGTCCACCCAGTGACATTTAAAAACGAGACTCAACCAACAAACTGCCCACTATGTGGCAAAAACATGATGATGGTCCATGACCTCAAAGATTTCAGCATCCAAATCTGCAACACCCATGGAGTCTTCGTCGTGGATAAACCAACGAACGATACATGGGCCTTGGAGGGATTCGACGACAAGATGGGGCCAATTAAACGCAAATGGTACGCGATAGATAACTACCGGCCCTTAACACTTAATCAATATAGGGATATGGTGAAGAAGGCTAACCTTAAAAGACTGGAAGAAAAATCGCGCGCAGCTCAACTGAAAAACAATATGGAAAAAGGAGAGTAGATCATGCGCGTGCTTAAGATCTACGAAAATAGTTTTTATCGAACATCTCCTAAAAAAGCTTGAGGACCATGGCATGGGTGCGATCTATAAACCGGAGGATGTGAAGAGGCGTAGAATTAGAGACAAGGCTCTAGAGGATCTTGATCCAAACGTAAGGGAGGCGGCAAAGAGACTAATGGAAGGTTATAAGGGTGAGGAACTCGAGAGAAAGCTCAGTGAGCTCATTGGTTATAAGAAGTTGAAGGATATAACAGAAAAAAAAGATGTAAAGTAGCCTTTGCTATGCGTTTGATATTTATATGAACTCTCGTGTGCTTATCTCTTTTAATGACCTGCAAAGAAGGAAAAGGGATAGCCAATCACACGCGTTTAACAAATCATTTGATTGGGACTAGATTAAACATTAATAATAGGGTAAGTGAATGATGTATGTGGTAAAAAAATGTCAGACATTTTTGGTAAGATAAAAAGTGGCGCGGGAAAAGTCGCTAAGGACGCAGACAGAGCGGCACATGTAAAGCGCATAGAGTTAGACATTGGTTCCGTCAGGAAACAGATAGAAGATCAATACAAGAAACTAGGTGAGACGACGTACAAGAGCAATGTCAATAATGAGCCTGGTAATCCTGACGCGACAGCCATAATCGCCAAGATCACGGAACTGAATAACCAGATTAAGGCTAAGGAGGATGAAATTAAGAAGCTAAATCAAGTTGAAAGTGTACCGCAAACGCCACCGGCAACCCCAGCACCGGGTAAAAAAATCTGTACTAGCTGTGGCAAGGAGAACGATGCCTCCGTAAAGTTCTGCTCCGAATGCGGCGCAAAGATGGAGTAAAACAAGAAAATCGTGTACTCTGAATTACGTGTGTCGCGCACGAAATGTTATTTCTAGCTGGATGTAAGATTAATCCATGTCAGAACAGGTCATCGGGGTAATCCCACACCTTATTGAGGCGACGGGAAAAGCAGCAACCAAGGGTTGGATACTAGTCTCGACTAATCAAAAGATCGTGCTAGCCCAGTTCTCAGGTCCGCAGATGCAGGAGGCGTTAGCCCTGTCAAAGGCCAGGGCTAAGGGGTTCATGGCTAAAATGTTGGCTGGAAAGGTCCTGACGCCTACGGATGTCGTCGAGTACTGTCGTAAGTACTTCAAGATGACCCCCGAGCAGATCATAGCCGAGACGCCGGGCAACTTCGCCTTAGATCTACCAGGGATAACGAGGGCCTACATCGATTACGAGCAAGAATCACGTAGACAAGCACTTGATGAGGGCTCTCACATCCAGTCGGATAGGTACTTGCTAACAATGGAGTCTAACCAGGGGGATTACAAGTACGTCTTCGACGCGGACCCGCAGGATATGAGTGTCCTTAAGGCGGCTCTAGGGGACAGGGTTCACGGCGATGGCCGCGCAAAGGCCCTGAAACCCAATTTTTAGGCGATTCCATCGCCAAAAAGATCCAACTCAAATCTTAACTTTAGGTTAGGGCAACATGTAAACAGGGTTCTTATGAACACAAAAAAGTTCACAATTCTTCACTCAAACGACATGCATGGAGACTTCCTCGCCGAGAGTGCGGCAGGGGAGACCAAGCTCATCGGGGGCCTCGCACTTCTCAGCGGGTATATAAACAAAGTGAGGAGGGAGGAGGAGAACGTCCTCTATGTCATTGCGGGAGATATGCTTCAGGGCTCACTCATCGACTCCGAATACAAGGGAGTCTCAACAATGGGGCTCATGAACTACCTCGCGCCCGATGTCGTCGCCCTTGGGAACCACGAGTTCGACTACGGCCTCTCCCATCTACTGTTCCTCGAGAAGGTCGCCAACTTCCCCATCGTAAACGCAAACCTCTACATCAAGCCATACAGCAAGAGGCTGATGAGACCCTATCTCATCCTAACAAAAGCAGGCTTCGACATCCTGTTTACCGGAATAATAACCGAGAAGGTCATGGACACGATAAAGATGGACCCCCTGATCAGCAGCTTTATCACACTCCAAGATGCGAGCAACGAGATCGGAAAGATATGCAACGCCTACAAGAACGACGACATCGACCTCACTATTCTCCTCACACATATCGGCTTCGACTCAGACGTGGAGTTGGCTAAGCTTCTCCACCCAGACTGGGGGGTCGACATCATCGTTGGTGGACACAGCCACACAATCCTTGAGAAACCAGCGTTCGAGAACGGCGTCATAATCGTGCAAGCGGGAGTAGGCACGACCCATATCGGTAGGCTGGACGTGGTTGTAGATGATGACACAAACAGCGTGGTTGAGTACAAGTGGCAGCTAATACCTATAGATGAGGACATTGCGGAACCCGACAAGGAGCTGTCAAAGTACATTGACACATATCAGCAGGAGGTAGACCAGAAGTATAATGCAATCATCTGCAAACTGGCAGTTGAGCACACTCATCCGCAGCGTGAAGTAGAGACCTCACTCGGGAACCTCTTCGCAGATGCCTTCGCGGATAACGCTGAGTGCCACGTCATGTTCGTCGCAAGTGGCTCAATAAGGAGCCAGAAACTGGGGCCACTAGTGACCATGCGGGATCTCCTCACCTGCTTCCCCTACAACGATGTCATAACGAGGTACACTTTGACCGGGGAGCAGCTCACCCGCGTGTTTAAACACATCATGCGTAAGGAAAACCGGAACAGTGAAGGAGAGTGCTACCAAGTGAACGGCCGAGTCAGGGCAACCTACAGCGACGGCGAGAAGAGACTAGTCTCGCTAAAGATAGATGATGAGGACATCGACCCCACTAAGCAATACACGATCTGCCTGCAGGATTACCACGCTAAAAACTCGCAGGCGTACCTCGACGTATCCCAGGAGGAACTCAACGCCATCAAGACCAAGGTGGTTTCCACATCATCCTTCGAGGTCCTCGAGGAGTATCTCAAGAATAACCAGAACACGAGTAGACGTGTCGAAGGCAGACTCGTCTTCCAACCATAATAGAAAGATAAGTTAAAAATTCACATCACACGTGCGCATAATCTTAATGGTTTTGTAACTGGTGTGTGTGAATAGAAATGCTATTAAGTATATTAGTAGCTACTATTATACTAGGGAGTGGGGGATCTGCCAAGGTTTACACTTCTTCTAAACCCCCAATCCCACTCTTTAAAAACTAGACAGCTTAAACATGCTCTATTTAAGTTATTAAACTGACTAATTGGTAGAATGAAGTCTGGGACATAGATCTGAGCTTAACATCCCTCATAATTTAGTCTCCGACCCGGTTCCCACCCATTTTTAGATATTGAATTTTAATTAGCAAGAGTATTCTTCAGCGCACAAATTAAGTTTAAACCACAAATTCTATCAGGTCTTAGACTCGCATAATAAGAATCTAAAGACTCAACGTCTCACAACACTTTTTAGAAAGGCTTACTGATAGACCTGAATCATGAAAACACTAACCGCCTACTACTCGAGATCCGGAAACACGAAGAAGGTAGCTGAGGCGATCTCGAAGGCCATCGGCAGCGACCTAGAGGAGATAACTGAACCCAGAGGCAGAGGAGGCCTCCTAGGTTTCTTACGATCAGGCAGTGAGGCACGAGGGGAGAAGACGTCGAATATTAATCCGCCTAAAAACGATCCAGCTAACTACGACTTGCTCATCGTAGGAACACCAATCTGGGCCGGAAATCTCTCCAGTCCAGTACGAGCCTATCTAGCAAGGGTAGCCGGTAAAACGAAGAGAGTAGCATACTTCGTGACACTCGCAGGAGATGACTACACTAAAACAATAGTCGACATGGAAAAGATCGCGGGTCACCCCGAGGCAACCTTAACCATTCGCCAAACTGAGCTGAAGAACCCCTCTTACATAGAGAAAGTTAACAAGTTTGTTGACAGCATAAAAAGAATAAAAAACTGTGCACATTCTGTTTCCGTTAATTATCAGTTAGTATGCGCGACCCAATAGCTACGCTTACACACTAAATATCGCCGGACCATTATTTCAGACATGGAGTTCACTACTCGACCAGTGGTTATGGGCACAAATGGGATGGTGACATCTAGTCACTATCTCGCCACAGAAGTTGGGCATCATGCCCTCAAACGGGGAGGAAACGTCGTAGACGCTGCCGTGAGCATGTGGTTCACCCTAACCCTCACGAAACCAGACCTCGTCGGCATCGCTGGAGAGGTCCCGGTGTTGCTGTACCTCTCCGAAGAAGAAAAGGTTCTTACAATCAACGGTTCAGGCCCAGCCCCCAAGAAGGCAACCATTAAATGGTTCAAAGACAACGACTACGACCTCATACCAGAGGACGGCTTCACACCCGCCATAGTCCCAGGCGCCTTCGACGCCTGGCTCATGACACTGGACATGTATGGTACATTCAGTCTCGCAGACTGCCTCGCACCGAGTCTAAGAATAGCATCGGAAGGCTACCCAGTGCAGTCATCCATGGTACATAGCCTAGAGCTCTCAGAGGAGCGCTTCAAGAGAGAGTGGCCAGCATCCACCAAGATCTACCTACCAGAAGGAAAACCACCGCACATTGGACAAGTAGTCACCAATCACGACTGGGCTCGGACCTTCGGGAAGATTACTGAGCTTGAGAAAAGTGAGAGTAGGGTCAGCAGAACCTCAGCAATAACCGCATGCCGAGATTACTTCTACAGAGGCCCCATAGCTGAGAAGGTAATAAACTTCATGGACACCTTCAGATGCCACGACGTCTACGGTCAGGAGCACACAGGCCTACTAACCCTCGAGGACCTAGAGAGTTATCACGCAAAGATTGAGGAACCTATCTCGAGTAATTATCGTGGCCTCGACATCTACAAGTGTGGCCCATGGACCCAAGGCCCCGTCCAACTGGAGCTATACAACCTCCTCGAGGGATTCGATCTCAAAAATATGGGTCACAACAGCGTGGACTACATACACACTTGGACCGAATGCGCCAAGCTAGTCTACGCAGACCGAGAATACTACTATGGGGACCCGGACTTCACAGATGTTCCGCTTAAGATGCTACTATCGAAGGACTATGCTGATGAGAGACGTGAGTTAGTGAATTCAGAGGAGGCATCGATGCGTCTTAGGCCAGGACGCGCGGACCCAATAACACTCGAGGCAACGACCCGACAAGGCTTCCTAGAGGGAGACACCGTTCACTGCGAGGCAATAGACTCTTCAGGAAATATGATTTCAGCCACACCCAGTGGAGGCTGGATCAGGACGAGCCCACTCGTACCTGGTCTAGGATTTCCCATGGGAACCCGTGCTCAGCAATTTGATTTAAAGCCGGGAAGCCCTAACTGCCTCGCACCGGGGAAGAAGCCTCGGATCACACTCACGCCGAGTCTGGTCATGAGGGATGGTGAGCCCTATATGGTCTATGGGACGCCTGGTGGAGACGGGCAGGACCAGTGGACGAGTCAATTCTTCCTCAACTATGTCGAATTTGGCATGGATGTCCAGTTGGCCCTCGACATGCCAACTGTACACACCAACCACTTCACCGGAAGCTTCTGGCCCAAAATGGTTCGTCCAGGTGAGCTCCGCATTGAATCCCCGATACCCGAGGCAGTGATTGAGGGTTTGACTAAAAAGGGTCACAAGGTCGTTATTGACAAGCCCTGGAGTCATGGAAGGTGTCTAGCCATAAGGTTTGACCCCAAAACCGGTGTAAAGTACGGTGGGGCCAGCCCCCGCACAGGCGACAGTTACGCCCTCGGTTGGTAAAGAGCCTACTAGGTATCACGATATTGGGAAGAAACGCATCTATTATCTGATCTGCTTGCGCGCTTTTCTCTCAGATCTTGCTGAGGTAAAAGAGGATTAACGCGACTAGGAAGAGGGCTCCCGAGAGGATGAAGAGTGTCTCGAAGCCATAGAGAGTTGGGATGAGGCCACCTGTGTAGTTGCCCACAGCTCCGCCCAAACTCGCAAACGCGTCATAGAGGCCAAGGGTTCCAGGCTGGGCATAGAGGAGGGTAACTAGACCATACCCAACCGAGTAAATCGACCAAGAGACCGCGATGAGTGAGAGCACTATCGCCGCGAGAACGATTGAGTAGGGCATCGGCAACAGCAAAATAAAGGGAATCATAAGTACGAGAGCGACCCTCATCAAAGTGCCAAGTTTGACGCTGGCCCCACCATTGGAGCCGAAGACTTGATTGACGAAGAGGTAACTGAGGGCCCCGAAAACGCTTCTGACGAGGAAGACGACGAATATTAGAGAGCTAGTGAAGTTAGCTCTAGTCAAAAGGAAAATGGACAAAGTCGTGAAGGCATTAGAGGCAGCAAATGCGAAAACGGCTCTCCCAAGCCCGAATAACCTCATGTTCGCTGATTGACTAAACCTCCAGTCGCCCCCGAAATCAGGGATAACTGATCCATCCGCTGCTAAGTGGTAAGAGAAGTCCTCCATTTTATCAACCACACCTTCGAACCTGTCGAGACTACGTTCGATATAGAGGGGGGAGTCACGCAGACTCAACAACGCTACAACGAAGGATATCAGAATGAGCGGGCACGCTATGAAGAGCAGGACCTTGTACCCTACAACACCAACTAACAGTGCACATAATACTAGGCCCATCACGGTTCCAAGACCCTCAAAGAAGCCCTCCCTACCGATCACTTTGCTTCTATTCTTTCTATCAAAGGTCTCCGCAATCAGGACATTGGTTGAGGGACCCCTCAGATAGTTCGCTAACTCGAGGGCAACATAGAGTAGCTGGAAGATGATAATGCTCGTGGTGTTTGTCATCAAGTAGACCAAAACAGAAGCCGCGAGGAAAGAGAGTATTATGAATGGCTTCGAGACTCTGCTCCGATCAGGCAAAGACCCGATGAAGATGGAGGCTGGTATCAGCAGAGCAGAGGCAGCGAATGTCATTAAACCAAGGTCGATTAGGCTTCCACCTAGACTCTGTATGAGGTAGAGTGGAATAAGTGTCCCGAGGATACCCTCGGCTATCCCGTTTGGGAAGAAGGTAAGATACAGTGGAAGTTGGTTGTCCCTCTCCAAGAAACATAGCTCCCTAGCATAGTCCTAGTAAAGATCCCTATCTTCATGCAATTGTATGATTCAGTCATTTAATTCTTGCCTGAGGATAGCGATAATTTCCCGCGATTTAGGTTCGTGCGCGCAATCAGAGTTATCGTGAGTCGAAATAACACAAAACCTGGATCCGTGTGCAGTTGGTATAGGGACCTATCTGATTACCATTTAGGGAAACCAAAGAAATACCTTGTTTTCAGACCCAAGAATGACGACAATCATATAAGATAACTTTTCTCTCCCACGCACTGAGCTTAATTTTAACTTCTAGCCTATTTTTCTGGGTGTTTGATCACTACATATTTTTCTATCTCATTGCATTTAACTGCCAAATTCCCACCCTTTTTTGGATTAGGATGAAACGTGTATACGCAGCTCCCCGCCTCATCCAACTGTAGTTCAGAGGAGGCCGTGACCCTAATTGGAACTTCTGAGGCCCATTCCATAGCTGTTCCATGAAGTTTGACGCTGTAGGTCCCCTTCGGCACATCTCTTAGAGTATATTGCGCCACACCATTCACGACATTAACTTTCTTTGAGATCCAAAGTAGAAATTTGGCTGCCACATTCAGGGTTGCCACGTTTTTCGCCTCGATGAGTAGTCTGTTTTTTGGCCAAGGCACCTTAACCTTATTGATCTGCGCCGAGAACTTCTTGTCTATTATGGGTAAGGATTCCTCATAATTGATCTCGATGGGAACCCTCTCATCACATGATCCCTTTATCATGATATTGATCATGTCCCCTGGTTTTGGGTTCGGGGGTGTGATTTCTATGTCTTTAACCAAAGGCGTATTATTAAATAGCGTCGCGACTTTTAACTGAGTCCCCCTTTTTAAAAGGAATAATGCATTTATCCTACTCTTCTAAAAGGCTTATACAGAGTTAAGGAAATAGATTCAATCCATTAATCAATCTACTAGCCACAAGGAAAAGATCCATCTGAATGCCTAGCCTACGAGAGCACTTGATTTAAACACTGGGACTACAATCTGACAATTACTGGCTCCTCCGATAAAAAGGCTAAAAGAAATCGCCTCAATACTTACAAGATACGGCTTCGAGATCACGGTACGCGACCTGATCCCAACGAAAATAGAGGAGAGACTTCATAAACAAAATCCGAAGATAGCGAACCTCAACGTCTACAGACGTTTCCGCCTCGCCATCCAAGATCTGGGCCCAGTATTCGTCAAATTTGGTCAGATAATGAGCACACGCCCGGAACTCATGCCACCCGAATTGATAAACGAGTTAAAGATGCTCAACGACAAAGTCGAACCCGTACCCTTTGGAGAAATCAGGTCACTAATAGAGGAACACACCGGCCCGATTGAGAACCGCTTCATATATCTAAATGAGCGCCCCTTCGCAGCAGCCAGTCTCAGCCAGGCACATCAAGGGAAGCTGAAAGACGGATCAGTCGTCGTCCTGAAGGTTCAACGCCCAGGAATAAGGGAGAAAGTTGCTATCGATCTAGGCATACTCAAGTTCTTAGCTGATAAGGTCGACTCGACGTTTATTGATCTAAAGATATACAATTTCCCCGGAATAGTTGAGGACTTCTCGAGGCAGATTAATGCGGAGCTCGACTTCATTCGAGACGGAAAAAACGCAGATCTTCTGGCTAAAAACATGAGTACCCTAAAAGGTATTCGGGTGCCCAAAATCTACTGGGAATACAGCGGGCAAAGCATACTGGTTATGGAGTACATACGCGGGGTTCGCATAGACTACATATTTGGGCTAAAAAAGATGGGTGTGGACACCCATGTGATCGCCATTAACGGTTTACACGCTTATTTGAAACAGATATTCCAAGACGGATTCTTCCACGGTGATCCACACCCCGGTAACCTTCTGGTCACTCCTAAGGGGGACATCGCCTTCCTAGATTTTGGTCTAGTAGGCATACTCCGACCCGAGAAAAGGGATCTACTGCTAAGATTGCTACTCGGAGTCATAAACTCGGATGTTAACGAAATTGTTCGAGTCTTTAATCAACTAGGCGTGAGGATCAATGATCGATGGGTAGAATCCTTCAAGGACGACCTTTACCTAGGCTTGCTTGAGAGTCAGAGTTCTAGCTCAGGAAAACCCAACACGGAAGCCTTCGTGGGTGTGACAGCCACTATGCGGAAGTACCATCTTCAGGTCCCAACGGTGGCCGTGCTCATGATCAAGGTGATCATGATGTTGGGCGATGACATCTCGAAGCTCTACCCAGAGTTCAACTTTTTAGAAGAGGTTCGCCCATATCTAGGTGAGATCGTTAAGGAAAGGATAATTGACCAAGCGAAAAAGACGATCAGAAACATATCAGATTTGCAACAGGGAATTTTCGAGATTCCACAAAACTTCAATGAAGCAACCAGAAGGATCTCAAGTGGTAATTTCGGGCTTAGATTAGCACATGATGACATTGAGAGACTAAGCAGAAGAATCGACAGAGCTACCTACAGGGTTCTGCTTGGCATGGTTCTCGCCTCTATTGTAATAGGACTTAGCAGTATTGTTCTTGTTTTAAAGAACAGTTTATCACAAGAGTATTTTGGTGTAATTATTGGGGTTTATATTGTATCGATCATCATCGGTATTATTTCAGGATACTATATAATGAAGAATAGATAAGTCATATTTTCTATTTGTGGTTTTTAGTTGAGATAAACTTCATCTCGAAAACTCACTTACAGCCAAGACCTTCTCAGCGAGCCTAGAAGCCTCTCTAATGTAGTCCTCCTCCTTGAGGTCGGTCCAATCACGACCGGGTAGCACCCCCCTGAGGTATATGGTCTCAATGAAATTACATCCTCGCTCCATAGCTTTACGTCGCAGCTTTTCGAGGGCATTGGGATTTGTTTTGTTCGCCCCAACTAACCCCAATACGACTCGTTTACCCTTGAGATCGATCTTATCTAGAAACTCAATCATAGAAGAAGTGGGTTTTCCCTTCCAAACGGGCGTCAGCAATATAATAGGATCAAATCCATCAATGAACGAGTAAGGATTTACAACAGCATCGACTTTTCGAGAAAAGCTTCTGAGATTGAGTCTACCCCTCCAACCTTTTGGTTCACCAAGTCTTCTAC
>Ga0187878_1001602_pt1 | contig 21630 bp, 18 predicted proteins | sample June2016WEW_17_1_FD_132979 | JGI IMG/M metagenome (GOLD analysis project Ga0187878, IMG submission 132979) | Peatland microbial communities from SPRUCE experiment site at the Marcell Experimental Forest, Minnesota, USA - June2016WEW_17_150 | ecosystem: Environmental > Terrestrial > Soil >...
CGCTGTGGGGGTGAACTGGATTCGACGGGGGTCAAGAGGCTGCAGAGGCATGCCGAGTGCTCCGCGACTCGTAAAATCGTGGAAATAACATAACTGCTGACACTCAGTTAGCACTGGCCGCTTAAGCGGTCACGTCTCGCCGATCCTGCCTGCGGGGTTGGATTGAGGCGTCGACTAGCAGGATAGGTGAGGGTCCAGGCTCTGAGATCCAAGCCGAAACTTTACAGGGCTAGCGGCGTGGCGACCTTGCCGATTCGATCGTTACGTCCGCGAAACCAAACGAATTCGGATAAGCATGTAGGCTCTGCACGCTAAAGGCTTTCGGACGCGGGTTCGATTCCCGCCACCTCCACCACCTTATGAGACCTCAGACATCAGACTTCAGACCACAGAGCCAACGGAGAGAGAGGTCAGAGCCTGGGTGTGCTGGCAGCTTCGGTGCTATAATCACGCCCAACAGAGGCTGAACTTGGAGGGGGACGGTCCATCGCGAAGGCGATCGGGCCTTCGGGTGCAGCGGGAGAAACCGCGGCCCGATTTGCCTGAGCGCGGCATCGAGGCCGGAAAAGTCATCAAGGACCTCGAAGGGCACAACTCGCCTTTGCTTTTTTCCGTACCTCCATAATTAAGAGAATGAAGCTTTAACAACGCACTGCGAACATACGAATCGATTTTGGAGGCAGAGTGAGCCAGGACTCAACGCCCAGAATTTTGATCGCCGACGATCAGCCCGATGTTGTGGAAGCGTTGCGCATCCTGCTCAAAGGGGAGGGCTACCATAACGAAACCGTGGCTTCGCCGGCCGGCGTCTTACAGGCGCTCGAGGCGCGCGATTTCGAAGTCTTGCTCATGGATCTGAACTATACCCGGGATACGACCTCCGGGTTCGAGGGCCTCGACCTCCTGTCGCGCATTCAAATTCTCGACAGCGGACTTCCCGTCGTGGTCATGACCGCGTGGGGAAGCGTTGAGCTTGCAGTGGAGGCAATGCGGCGTGGCGCGCGGGATTTCGTGCAGAAACCCTGGGACAATTCCCGTCTGCTGACCATCCTGCATACCCAGATCGAACTTGGGCGGGCACTCCGAAAAGGGCAACGTCTGGAAGCCGAAAACCGGCTGTTGAGGACCGACTCGCATCCCAAGCTGATCGCCAGTTCCGCGGTCATGCAGCCGATACTCGATCTGATCACCCGGGTTGGCCCTTCAGATGCCAATGTGCTCATCACCGGGGAGCATGGCACCGGGAAGGAAGTAATCGCCCAGGCTCTTCACGGTGTCTCGCTACGTTCCAACAAGCCAATAGTGACTATCAATGCCGGAGGGCTTTCGGAGGGCGTTTTTGAGAGCGAGTTGTTCGGCCATGTGCGAGGCGCCTTCACCGATGCCAAGGCCGATCGGGTGGGTAGGTTTGAGCTCGCCGAGGGTGGCACTCTTTTCCTCGACGAGATCGCCAATCTGCCTCTCAACCTTCAGACCAAGCTGCTGCGAGTCCTCGAATTGGGAGAATATGAGCGCGTGGGGTCCTCCAAGACGCGCAGGGCGGACGTAAGAATCCTGAGCGCCACCAATGCCGATCTGAACGAAGAGGTTCGATCCGGCCGGTTCCGGCAGGACCTGCTCTATCGCCTCAACACAATCGAGATTCATCTGCCGCCGCTGAGGGACCGGGGACCCGATATCCTGCTCCTCGCCGAACACTTCTTGCGCCAACACGCTGCCCGCTATCGAAAGTCCCTGCTTGGGTTCGACGAGGCAGCCCGGGAGTTGCTCCGCACCCATCGCTGGCCGGGCAATGTGCGCGAACTCGACCACGTTGTGGAGCGCGGCGTCCTTATGGCAGTAAGGGATGTTGTCGGTACCAACCACCTCTGGCTTAAGTCCGACCACGCAGCCGATACCCGGTTGGAAGACATGAGCCTGGAGGAAGTCGAATCCTTCTTGATCCGAAAGGCTCTAGCCCGCTATGACGGAAATGTGAGTCGCGCCGCGGATGCTCTGGGCTTGAGCCGCAGTGCACTCTACCGGCGGCTGCAGCGTTATGGGCTCTAGCGCTATTCTGGAGGAGGGGCGAGATTGGGGACATCCACCTTTTTTCGCCGGGAGAATCTCGGCAGATTTGAGAAAGGATGCGGGAAAAAGGTGACTCTTCCAAAATAAGAAGCAGAAAGTCAAAAGCGTCGGGATCGGGGTCGCAATCGCGGTTGGTTGTGTCAAACTGCGAGAGCCGATAGCGACTGCGATTGCGACCCCGATACCGATTCCGATCCCGATGATCGCCTCCCAGAGGGAGGATAGTCTTTTCCCCCTCCGTCTCCTGCGCCCGGGCACACGAATGGGCCGATGTGCCTTGACAGGACCTGTCACGGGATTCTAAATCCGGAATCAGGAATCCGAGATCCAGAATCCAGATTGAGTGGGAACAGATGTCGACGACCCCGTCATTGAAAGAGCCGAAGGAGCCCGTAGAACCGCCGGCGGGCAATGGAAACGCCGGCGGCTTCCTGGTCTTTCGGCACGCTGCTCCAGGGGCATCCAGGCTGGGTCGCCGGGGGCTGAAAGTGAGTTACGACTCCCAGGTCGTGATTAGCGCATTGGCAGCCGGCCTACCTGCAGTATTGGCTTCCATGTTGTTGCTCTGGCTAGGAGGCTACACTCCAAAGGTCGAATGGACCCTCACGGTCATCATCCTCAGTTTTTGGTTCGGCTTCTCTTTCGCCCTGCGAACCAGGGTTGTGCGCCCTTTGCAGACGATCTCGAACTTGCTGGCTGCCTTGAGGGAAGGCGATTTTTCGATCCGAGCCCGCGGATACGATCGGTCTGACACCCTCGGCGATGTAATGGCGGAAATCAACGCGCTTGGAGCGACCCTTCAGGAACAGCGCCTGGGTGCCGTCGAGGCCACCGCACTGCTTGGAAAAGTCGTGCAGGAGATCGATGTCGCGGTATTCGCTTTCGACAGCGGGAGGATCCTGAAGCTGATCAACCGTGCCGGCGAGCGGCTGCTCGCACAACCCTCAGACCGGCTGGTCGAGCACACTGCGGCCGAATTGGGTCTTACGGACTGCCTGGAAGCCGAGGAATCGAGACTGCTCGAAATTTCCTTCCCAGGGGGCAGCGGCCGCTGGGAGTTGCGTCGAACTACGTTTCGACAAGACGGGCTGCCGCACCAGCTACTGGTTTTGTCAGACATGACTCGCGCTCTACGTGAGGAGGAAAGGCAGGTCTGGAAGCGCCTTATCCGGGTTCTTGGCCACGAGCTTAACAACTCCCTAGCACCCATCCGCTCGATTGCCGCCAGTCTTGGCCACCTGCTGGCGCGCAACCCACGCCCCGCCGATTGGCTGGAGGACATGCATAAGGGTTTGGCCATCATCAGTAACCGCGGAGAAGCTCTCAGCCGGTTTATGGAGGGCTATTCACGCCTCTCCCACCTGCCGCCACCTCATTGTCAGCCCCTGGATGTGCGCGTATGGGTTCGGCGCGCCGCCGGGCTCGAAACCAGGGTCGCGGTATCTGTCATCGAGGGTCCGGCACTCATCATTCAGGCCGATGGGGATCAATTGGATCAGCTCCTCATCAACCTCCTGCGCAATGGCGCGGACGCGGCGACGGTCACGGGAGGCAGCGTGAGCGTGGGATGGACGGCGACGGCAGCACAGCTCGAACTCTGGGTCGAGGATGAAGGCCCCGGTCTGCCAATTACCGGTAACCTGTTCGTTCCCTTCTTCACCACCAAGCCACACGGCTCCGGTATTGGTCTGGTTCTATGTCGTCAGATTGCCGAGGCTCACGATGGTTCGCTCACACTGGTAAACCGGAGCGACAGACAGGGTTGCAGAGCCCTGCTGCGCCTTCCCATCCGTCACCACGAGCGGGCTTAGCCCGCTTTTCTCACCAGGTTTCGTAGCGAGGCGGCGCAGACGAACATGGATACAAGGCGCGCGACCGAGGGCCCCGCAGGCGTACTTGACAGTGCGCCGGGGAGCCCGACGGAGCGCAACGCTATAGACATGCCCAGATCCGACGCCGCAGTAGAAACCTGGTGAGAAATGCGGGTTGGGGCTCGAGAAGCCTCGTTAGCGCGATATCAACGCCTTCAACTCGGCGTCCGCCTGGCCGGCCTTCGCGGGGTCGATCCTCTGCAAATCCAGATAAGCCCGGCGAGCCTCTTCCTTCATTCCCTTGCCGGCATAGGCGCGTGCGAGATTCAACAGGGCGTTGCTGTACTTGGGATTGATATCCAGAGCTCTCCGCGCATTCTCGATGGCTAGATCAAACTGCCCGGCCGCCGCATAAAGCGCAGACATATCGCTGTAGGCCACCTCATTGCGAGGGTTTGCCCTCACCACGCCCTCCAGAAGTGGCAGGGCCTTGCCGTACTCTCGAAGGGCAATATAGAGAGTGGCCAGATTTTGCATCAGGGTTTGCTCACCGGGCGTTTCCTCATAGGCTTTCAAGTTATAATCGCGCGCCTCGGTCAGCTTCCCTTTTTTAAAGCAGATCGCGCCCAGGCCTTCGTAGATCCCGGCCAGGTTGGGTTTGTTCTCGATAAAGGACTTTTCCGAAGCCGCCAGTGCCTTCATCTCCCATTCCTGGGCTCGCTCCAGATCATTGCTATTGAAGTCATAGCGTCCGAGGTCATGTGCGATTACCGAAGCCCCGGGGGAACGCTTAATGGTCTCGAGGTAAAGGGCGGGCGTGTCACGCCACACTGCGATCTCGTTCGTGAGCAGCCAGGAAAAGACAACCAACAGCACACCGACGGAAGCGACACCGACCCGGAGGTTGAGCCATTGCGGGCGCGAGGGCCAGACCTGCATGAGTGCCGGAACGATCGGAGGAATGAGGAGACATGATCCCAGAGTGGGGACGTAAAGATAACGATCCGCGAAGTTCGTTATCGCGATGCCAGAGCCTTCAACTCGGCGTCTGCATAACTCGACCTCGAGGGGTCAATCCTCTTCAATTCCTGATAGGCCCGGCGCGCCTCCTCCTTCATCCCCTTGGCGGCATAAGCGTACGCCAGGTTCGCGCAAGCCTCGCCGGAGTTTGGAGCAAGCGCCAGCGCTTTCTGCGCATTGGCAATGGCCTGATCCCAGTGCCCGTGAAGCGCCTGGATCCCGGCGATATTGCTGTATGCCACGTCCCTGCTCGGATTCACCCTGATGGTAGCTTCAAAGAAGCTAAGCGCCTTGTCATACTCCCGAACACGCAGGTAGAAAAACCCGACTTTTTCCAAGATGGCATAATAATACGGCGCCTCCTCATATGCTTTCATGTAATACTCGCGCGCCTCAGCTGTCCTTCCCTGTTTGAAGCGAATTCCGCCGAGTCCAGCATATATCTCGGCCAGGCCATTCCTGTTCTTCAAAAAAGACTTATTCCAACCTTCCAGCGCCTTCGCATCCCATTCCTCTGCGCTCCGGAGGTCATTGCGGTCATAGTAGTAGCTTGCGAGATTGAGAGCAATCAAGGCGGCCGAGGGCGAACGCTTCATGGTTTCTCGAAAAAGCGTCGGGGTGTCGCGCCAAACCGCGGCCTCGTTCCAAAGCATCCCGGCAAAAGCTGCCAGCAAGGCGAGGAGCAGGCCAAAGCCCGCCTTCAGGCCAAGACGTAGCCTCGAGGGCCAGACCTGCATCAGTTCTTTGGCGACCAGGGGAAGAAGGAGGCAAGATCCCAAGGTGGGGATGTAGAGGTAGCGATCCGCGAAGACGTTTTCTCCAATACCGGTCAGGTTCAGTACCGGAGCAATCGTCAGAATGCAGTATCCGAACAAGAACAGCAGAATGTGCTGCCGGCGAAGCATCCACGCGGCCGCGGCGAAGGCCGCCAGCAGAATCAAGCTCAGCAAGAGATTCAGGCTCAAGATGCTCGTGGTCGGTTGAAAAACATGAAACGCACTGATGTTATATGGCACGAACATCTTGGCGGTGTATTGAGCGAGCAGCACGATGGTACTCAAGAACCGCGGCAGGGGCGCAAGATCAACCGGCAGTTGGTGGACAAAAAACGCGTGAAGCGCCGCAATCCGCAAGACGGAATAAAAGGCGAATATCCCGGCAAACATGGCGTAGCGCGACCAACGCAACTTCCTGTGCAGGCACCAGTCGAGCCAGGCCGCGACCACCGGAAAAGTGAATGCCATCTCCTTGGAAAACAATGCCCCCATGTAGCAGCCCAGGGCGAGGATAATGGCGGTTTTTTGGGGATTCTCGCTATCCTTGAGATAGAAATAAAGAGCCGGGAAATAAAAGGCCGCGCACAACGTGTCCGTAACCGCGGCGATCCAGGCAACCGACTCCGCATGGATCGGATGCAACGCAAAGAGAAAGCCGGCCGCGGCGCCGATAAATTTGTTCCCGCTGAGGCGAAACCCGATCAGAGCCACAAAAACACTGCAGAAGGCGTGCAGCATGATATTGAAGAGATGAAAGACATGGGGTTTCAGTCCCGCAATTGAGTATGCGAGTGCGTAAACCAGCATCTGCAGAGGCCGGTAGTAATTTGATGGAATCGGATTGCCTGTAAACGCCCAGACATCGGCACTGAAGAAACGCCAGACTTTCGACAAGTCGCGAATCCAGGTGTTGTTACGAATCTGTAATTGATCATCGTAGACGAATTCGTAGGGAATGGTCCGGACGAACACCAGAATTGCAACCAAAGCCACCAATGGGAGAACCCACAAGGGAAAGCGCGCTGTGCCCGGCGCGCTCTCAACCTTCGCTATCCTCCTTCCCTTCTTCAGTCTGCTCTTCTTGCCCAATCGGTGTAATCTCCCGGCGGTCTGTGGAATTATGGACCCGTTGCGCCTACAGGGCTACTCTTGGTATCAAAGCTTCTTCGAGCCGCTGACACGCAAGCATGAGTTGATGTCTTCATCACGCGGATTGACAGCCTGGGTCACGATCCTGACTTTGGCGGAGTCGGATTGTTGCAGGTGCCGGCCGGAACTGTCAAGCGCTATCCGGTCTTCCGCTCGATTGGCTCGGCAGACAGCCAACAGCCTGAATCCAAGCCAGTTCATCGCCTGCAAGTGTCACGGATATATCCTTTGCAACACCCCGAGCCGATCGATCTGCTTGCCGACCGCTTCAGTTGGAATACATTCCAGGCAGGCATGGCCTGCTCCCGTTTCTTGCACGCACGCAACACAATTTCCGGCGTCCCGAAGGACTGTCACCTGTGGACCCAACGGTCCCCAGTGCTCCGGCAAGGTTGGGCCGAAAAGAACAACGCAGCCGATGCGCAGACCCGCCGCCAGGTGTGAGATTCCCGAGTCGTTGCCGACAAAAACGCGGCAGTGTGACAGCACTGCCGCGAGCGACCGCAAGGGAAGGTTGGCTGCCAAATATGCGCCGGGCCCAAGCTCGCCGGCCAGATCACGACCCAATCCGGGCTCAGCAGGACCCTCGATAATCAAAAGGTCCCCCACGGTGCGCAGCCGCTGCCCCAGCTCGAGGAACCGCGACGGCGGCCAGCGCTTCGCAGCGCTTCCTGCACCTGGGTTTAAGGCAAATAAGGGTCTCTCTCCTTGCCAACCTTGTTCCCGAAGCCACTCTGCTCCACCCAGTCGAGCAGCTGCGTCGAGCCTGATTTCCGGTAGCGGAATGGCAGGGGGGGGAATTAGCCAGGGGCGCAGCGAATCAATGAAAAGGCGCGCCACATGTCGCCCGTCACCAACTTCTGGTTTCCAGGCCGCCACCAGGACGTGGGGATGAAGCCGCGTGAACTGCTTAGCGAATGCCTCTGCGCCGAACCCGGTCCAGGAAATGATTCGGTCGTAGGAACGCCAGAGCAACTCATCTCCGGGCGGGATGGTTCCCGACCTGAAGAGACGATGCAAAGGAAGGCTTGACAACGACAGGATTTGGTCGGCATAACCATTTGCTATGGCACCGGCGGAGTCAATGTCGGCTGCGAGGGTTATGCCCGCGTTCGGGAATTTTTCGCGCAGGATTTGGAGTGCTGGAAGAGAGAGAATGATATCTCCCAGCGCCCCAGGATGGAGGACTAATATCTGCACTACTCGATGACCATGGCATTCAGGCTGTTCTGGTTGGCGATGCTGACCTGAGCTGCCACATTGGCCGCAATTTGGGCAAAGGCGGTGCCCGCCGGTGATCCGGGCTCTTCAAGCACGATCGGCCTCCCGTCATCGCCTCCCTCCCGGATACCAAGATAAAGCGGGACTTCTCCCAGAAAGGGCACGTCGTACTTTCCGGCGGTCACCTCGCCTCCGCCATGATTGAAGATGTGGGTACGAGTGCTACATTTCGGACACTCGAAGTACGACATATTCTCCACAATTCCCAAGATCTCGACCCTCACCTGGCGGAACATCATGATTGCTTTGCGGGCGTCCTGCAAAGCCACGTCCTGGGGCGTGGTGACAACTACCGCTCCCATCAGCGGGACCGTCTGGGTTAGCGACAGCTGCACGTCCCCCGTCCCTGGAGGCAGATCCACCAGCAGATAGTCCAACTCGCCCCAATCCACCTGGCGCACGAACTGCTGGATCACGTTGTGGAGCATGGGGCCGCGCCAGATCACCGGGGTGTCCTGTGCCGCCAGAAAACCCATCGACATGACCTTCACGCCGAAGTTGGAGAGCGGCTGAATCCGTTGATCCACCGCATAGGGCTGCCCGGTGATTCCCATCATCAAAGGGATATTTGGGCCATAGATATCGGCATCCAGCAGTCCCACTTTTGCTCCGGCGCTCGCGAGTGCAACGGCCAGGTTCACGGTGACCGTGCTCTTCCCGACGCCACCCTTACCGCTGCCGACAGCCACGATGTTCTTGACCCCGGCAATATCCTGTTTGCCCATGCCATGCTTGGCGGCAGTGACGCTGGAGGACATATTGATCTCGACCTCACGAACGCCTTTCACTCGCAAGACTGCCTGCCGGGCCTGATCCTCCATCTGTTTTTTCACCGGGCACGCGGGTGTTGTGAGTTCAATCGTGAAGGAAACCTTGCCCTGATCCACGCTCAGATTCTTGATGAAGTTAAGAGCAACAATATCCCTGTGAAGATCCGGATCTTTCACCTGGCGCAACGCGTCAAGAATGCCTTGCTCCAGAGGCGTTAAGTCTTTGCGATGTTCGAAATTATGGTCCATGGGACCTAAATATATGCCGCACCGGTATGACTGTCAACGCGGCGAATCCCGGACCGATAGAGCGCATATTGCAGACCTCTGAGATTTCGAAGAAACCTCAACAGATACCATTTAGTTTATAAGCATGTTGACACTTGGCTGGTCCGAAAATGAATGAGATCGCTAAATCCATCGGGGTCGGTATCGGTATCGCAATCGCAGTCGCAATCGGTTGTGTAGGTCGGCGAAGGCCGACTGCGACTGCGATTGCGACCCCGATGCCGATTCCGATACCGATGATCACCACCCACATCGGGAAATTGGGGACTCGGAGGATTCAGAACCCTGGCGGAATGGTCGTGGTTATCTTTTGAAAAAGTAAACGACCAGCGACAGGACGAGGCTCAGCAGGATGCAGGTGGTGAGTGGGAAATAGAATCGGACGCCATGCCGATTGATTGCGATGTCGCCCGGAAGCCGGCCGAGTTTGAGAAAGGAAAAAAAGTCCGAGTAGCTGAGGATGATCCCCAAAATGATCAGCACCACGCCGACCACGATGAGCAGACGACCCAGCGGACTCATTGGAGTCTCCCTGAGCGTCGGGCCTCCAGCTGTCCCCCTCCGAAAACTGGTTCGGGGGAGTCACGGAGAAGGAGAACGGGAGAACCCGAACGCTCAGATTAAAGCATCGCAATAATTCGGCTCAGTTGCAAGCTTCGAGCTCGCTAAAAAAGTACGCAGTCTCGAATGCGGCCGTCGCGGCGGCATCGGAGCCGTGCGTCGTATTCCGCTCGATGGAAATGCCGAAATCCTTGCGAATGGTTTCCGGGGCAGCCTTGGCTGGATCCGTCGCTCCCATCAGGTTGCGCCAGGACGATATGGCTTCCTCACCCGACAAGATCATCAGAACCACCGGTCCTTCGGACATGAATGTGGTCAGGCTGTCGAAAAACGCCTCCTCCCTGTGCACTGCGTAGAAGCCTTCCACCTGCTTCTTAGACAGGCGGATCATCTTCAGTGCCTTGACCGCCAGGCCCTGCGATTCGATACGTCGGATGATCTCTCCGATCAAGTTGCGAGCTACCCCATCAGGTTTGATGATGGCCAGGGTCTGTTCGGTCATCGACTACCCTCCAGCGCCTTGGCGACAGCCTCGCCGATATCGGCGGGGCTGGTTACTACATGCAACCCGGCCTTCCGCATGGCTACCATCTTCTCGGCTGCGGTTCCCTTGCCGCCCGAGATGATGGCACCGGCGTGCCCCATTCTGCGTCCCGGAGGCGCCGTCTGACCGGCGATAAATCCGACCACCGGCTTCTTCATGTTTTGTTGAATGTAAGCGGCGGCCTCTTCCTCCGCGGTGCCGCCGATCTCGCCCATCATGACAACCGCCTGGGTATCCGGATCGGCGTTGAACATCTTGAGGGTGTCGATGAAGTTGGTGCCGATGATCGGGTCCCCGCCGATTCCGATGCAAGTCGACTGGCCAAGGCCTCTGGTGGTCAACTGTCCGACGCCCTCGTAGGTCAAGGTCCCGCTGCGGGAGACGACTCCGACATTTCCTTCCTTAAATATCCTGCCGGGCATGATGCCGATCTTGCATTTCCCCGGAGAGATGATGCCGGGACAGTTCGGCCCGATCAGCCGGCTCTTCGAGAGGGCGAGCATGGATGAAACCCGGACCATATCCAGTGTGGGCACCCCTTCGGTGATGCACACGATCAAAGGCATTTCCGCCGCAATGGCTTCCATGATGGCGTCCGCTGCAAAGGGAGGGGGCACGAAAATCACCGAAGCGTTGGCGCCCTCCTTTGCGATCGCTTCGGCAACCGTATTAAAGACGGGAATCCCCTCATGAGCGGTTCCTCCCTTACCGGGGGTCACACCGGCGACCACTCTGGTACCATAAGCAATGCACTGCTGGGTATGAAACGATCCCTCACGTCCCGTAATCCCCTGCACTGCCAAACGAGTATTTTTATCAACGAGTATGGACAAGGCAATTCTCCTTATTTAGCCAGCGCAACGACTTTTTCCGCGGCATCCTTCATGCCATCGGCAACCGTGAACTTGAGCCCGGAGGTTCTGAGAATTTCCTGCCCTCGTTCGACGTTCGTCCCCTCAAGTCTCACAACCATGGGAACCGTGACGCCCATGGAGCGTGCCGCCTCGACAACGCCGCCGGCAACGATATCGCAGCGCATGATCCCACCGAAGATATTGATCAGAACCGCTTTCACGTTCTTGTCTGCCAGCAGAATCTGAAATGCATTCCGAACCTGCTCTGTGGTAGCGCCACCTCCCACATCGAGGAAATTGGCCGGACTGCCGCCCGCAAGCTTCACGATGTCCATCGTGGCCATGGCGAGACCGGCACCGTTCACCATGCAGCCGATCGTTCCATCAAGACGAATGTAGTTGATGCCGTAGCGCGACGCCTGGATCTCGAGCGGATCTTCCTCGTAGTAATCCCGATACTCCAACAACTCCTTGTGGCGGTAGAGTGCATTGTCATCGAAGTTGATCTTGGCATCCAAGGCCAGGAGCCGGCCATCCTCGGTCAGCAGAAGGGGATTGATTTCGACAAGCGACGCGTCCGTGGCTTCAAAGGCGCGGTAAAGCGCAGTCATGAATTTTGTTGCCGGTGCGAGCAATTCCCCAATCAAACCCAGACCGAACGCGAGACGGCGGGCGTTGAACGCCTGAAATCCTACCTTGGGATCGATATATTCCTTGTTGATCAGGCGGGGCGTTTCCGCGGCCACTTTCTCGATATCCATGCCGCCTTCGGTCGAGGTCATAAACACCGGACGTTGGCTGGCGCGATCGATGACGATACCGAGGTAGAATTCCTTCTTGATCCGCATGCCCTCTTCGATCAGCACACGCCTGACGGTGCGCCCTTCGGGCCCGGTCTGGTGAGTTACCAGCGTCATGCCGATAATCTGGTGCGCAATTCTCTCGGCCTCCGCCGGGCTGGCGGCAAGCCTGACTCCGCCACCCTTCCCGCGGCCTCCCGCGTGGATCTGCGCCTTCACCACGACGGTCCCGCCGAGCCGAGCCGCGATGTCATAGACCTCGTAGGGACTCGACGCGACCTCACCCCGGGGGATCGGGACGCCGAACTGAGCCAGTATTTTTTTTGCTTGGTATTCGTGTATCTTCACGTGACTTCCCCTTCCCTGAGCGACCCTACACGTCCCAGGGATTCATCATTAGGTAAGTAAAGAGTGCACTCGGAGGAGCCTGTAGGGAGGCCCCAGAAAAACCCGATATTTTATTTCAGCGCCGGCATGGAAGCAACGAAAAACCGCCCCTGCCAAGACTCCGGCAAAGTCGCAGGACTCGCGGCGAGATTGGGGATAGCCACCTTTTGTCGCCGGGAGAATCTCGTCAGATTCGAGAAGGGATGCGGGAAAATGGTGACTCTTCCGAAAATAGAAGCAGAAAGTCAAGAGCGTCGGTATCGGTATCGGGGTCGCAATCGCAGTCGGTTGTGTCAGTCTGTGAAAGCCGATAGCGACTGCGACTGCGATTGCGACCCCGATACCGATACCGATACTGATACCAATGATCTCATCCCAGAAGGAGGATAGTCTTTTCATCCGTCGTCGGATGCACCCTGACGCATAGGCTGCCGTCCCCAATCTCGCAACCGATTTCCGGCCTGCGCGCGACCTTTCCGGGGCCGTGATAAAACGTCCAACCGACTACTACCCCCAGGCGTGATAGTATGAGCCATGCTCATATGTCCGAAATGCGGCGCCAGTCTGGAACCTACCGAAAACCTCGCCATCACCTGTGCGTGCGGTGAGACCTATCACAGGCTGTCATCCGGCGGGCTTGATTTCCTCCAGGGCTCGGAGTTTGATGATTTCGATCTCGACGAGGAGGATATCACGCAGCGCGCGATCCTCGAGCAGGAAGCCGAAGGTGTCGCTGCACGCATGGACCACTTCTTCTCTCCCCTCATTCATCGATACGCCCTGTTCTCCAGGAAACCCGCGAACCGCCTCACGATTCTCGATTGCGGCTGCGGCAACGGGATCACCGTGGACATCCTGAGAGAGCATGGCATCGATGCCTGGGGTGTCGATGCCGGCCGCGCGCGTCACCAGCAATGGTGCCAGCGGCGCGCCCGCGCCCAACTCATCTCGGCCAACGCGCTTCGGCTTCCGTTTGCGGACGCGGCTTTTGATGTCGTTTTCTCCTCCGGGCTGGTGGAGCACATCGGAATCCACGAAGAAGAGGAAGCGGATGGCTACCATTCCCGCCGCCTGGCGGACTGTGACCAGCAACGGCAGCAGTTCGTGCGCGAGTTAGTTCGCGTGCTGAAGGACGACGGGTTCATCCTGCTGGATCATCCCAACGGTTCCTTTCCCGCTGATTTCTGGCACGGTGGGGAGGCCGGCAGCATCCGGTGGCATTGGCCGCACGGGGATATGCTCCCGCGTTTCTCGGAGATCGTGAGGTATTTTCGCCTGGCCGATTCCTCACTGAAATTCGTGTCGCTGTCGCCAAGCCGCAGGCTGAGCTTCAATAAGGTTGGCGTTCATTGGTACGGGCGTCTTTTTGCTCCGATGATGAAAGCGTGGCTTCACGTGATGGACATTCCTCAGCTGTCCTTTCTGGCGCGCACATTCCTGAACCCATATCTTGTCACCGTGGCCACAAAGCGGCGTGACCTCCATACGTGGGTCACTCCCCAGCCTGGCACGGGAACCACGGATCCAGGGAAGGCGGCCGGACCGCCACCAGTTTGAACCACGAAATACACGGCGCCGCCCCGGCGGCCACAACCAAGGGGAAACCCGGGATGGTGCCTCCGCCGGCTGCCGAAATTTGCTTGCGCTTCGCACCCCCTCAAGATAGAAATAGCCAATGCTAACGCAATCGGGCAGCGGCCGGGCCAGGCCGGCGGTGTTGCTTCCATTAGTGGTGGCTGGAATCATCTATCTATCTTCCACGGCCAACCGCGCGGTAATCGACTACGACGAGGGCCACTATGCCCAACCAGCATTAAATATGGTCGAGCGGGGCGACTGGGTGACGCCCTACGACAACGGGGTCAGGTTTCTCGAGAAGCCTCCCCTGATGTACTGGCTGACCGCTTCCAGTTTCCTGGTTTTTGGCGTCAATGAGTTTGCGCTCAGGCTGCCGACTGCTCTCGGTGTGATTCTGCTTGTGTGGGTAGTAACGCTGCTCGCGCGGCGTGCTTCAGGCGACCGGGCTGCGATAATCGCGGGGCTGTGCACGGCTTGTTCGGTAGGGACGTATCTCTTCACCCGCGAGACACTGCACGACATCTGGCTGGTGCTGTTTGTCACCGTCGCCATGTATGCTTTTCTCGAGTGGTATCTCGACCCGCTGCATTCGCTGCGGCGCGCTTTGCTCTTCTACGCGGCAATTGCGGGCGCAGTCATGACCAAGAGCCTGATCGGTGTGGCTTTCCCGGTCGGCATCATCGTCGTATTCTACCTGCTTAGGCGTGACTGGCCGAAGTGGCGCACGCTGCACGTGCTGCCAGGCTTGATTCTATTCCTCGTGCTCGCGGTACCATGGCACTGGCTGGCGGCAATTCGGAACCAGGGTTTCCTTTGGGCTTTTTTTGTAAACGAACAATTCCTGCGCTTCTTCGGCAAGCACGACCCGCCAATTCTCTGGTCATTGCCGCTCGTCACATTCTGGGCCCTGATCCCGGTTTGGTTCTTCCCGTGGACAGCGTTTCTCCCCGCGGCGTTTACGGCAAGTCGCAAGCTGGCTGACCACAATCAGCGCATCCTCGTGAAGCTGGTTCTTGCCTGGCTGGGCGTCATTCTCGGCTTCTATTCAGTATCGGCCAGGCTGGAGCATTATGCGTTTCCGATACTCCCGGCACTATCGCTTCTGGTCGGCCTGGCTCTGAGCCGGACAGATAACAGCAGAACGGTAAAGTGGGCCTTTCGCGGACTGGCCGTTCTCGGGGTTGTGCTCCTGGCAGTTGGTGTGGGAGCATCCATCTGGTTCGTCGTCACCGGGCATACATTCGGACATGCCGCGGCCGCGCGTACGGGTATAGTCTACGAGGCGGATTACAGCATCTTGGCGGAATTGCCCGCGCCGATTCTTTGGAACCTGCTCAGGCCTGCTGCTGCGACGATCGTTTCGCTCGCAATCGGATTTCCAGCGGCGCTCTGGTTTGAAATGCATCGCCGACGCATGCAGGCGGTAGTGAGCGTGGCGGTAGTCATGATGGCCGTTTGCGGCATGATCCACTGGAGTCTCATGATCTGCGAGGACCTGATTTCCTCAAAGAAGTTCGCGCTCGCCGTCGCGCAAGAGGCGCGCCCGGGCGACCATCTGGTGGTGGTAGGCGATTTTGAATCTGCCAACTCGTTAAACTTCTATGAACCATTGCGCGTCGAGGTGTTGGATGGCATGGCCTACTCCCTCATCCCCGGAATGAAGTACCAGGATGCACCGCGGATCCTGCTCACACGGGCAGAGTTCGAATCGCTCTGGAGGGCTGGAGGGCGAGTGTTTGCCCTCGTGCCCCAAGAGCGGCTGGCCGAATTGAAATTGGGCGGTGCGCAGATTCTTCAGGTGTTGGATCGAGTATTGGTTAGGAATCGTTGAGCGCCCTGGATGTGGTAGGTAAGGCGCAGGGTTGATCAGCCATGAAAGTGTCGACGATGCGGCGGGTTGATGCGTGGATCGGCGTCCCGTTGTGCCTGCTCGCCAGCAGTCTGCTGGCTGTTGTAAGCTGGCTGTTCAAGCCCGCCGCCGCGGCGGACAAGCCCAGGAGCGTTCTGATCATCAAGCTTTCGGAGCTTGGAGCCTTGATTACGCTTGGTCCGGCGCTGCGTTCGCTGGCGGAGCTGGTGGGGCGCGGCAACCTCTACTTTATGACTTTCGCTGAAAGCCGCGAGCTGCTGCAGATCCTGGATTTCGTTCCTCGGGAAAACACCTTCATTCTGCGCACAGATGCGCTGACGCACCTTGTGTTGGACGCGCTGGGGGGTCTGCTCCGCATTCGTCGCAGGCGGATTGATTGCGCCGTGGACCTGGACTTTTTTTCGCGGGCTACTGCCTTGATCGGCTTGCTCAGCGGCTGCCGCCGGCGCGTGGGATGTCACGCCTATTTTGGGGAAGGCCCCTCTCGCGGGGATTTGTTAACGCATCGGGTGAAGTTCAATCCGCACATTCATGTCAGCCAGATGTTTGAGGTTCTGGCGAAGGCGGTGGAAAAATCCGCTGGAGATTTTCCCCGCATCGAGTTTGTCCCCAACCCGGTGGAGGCGCCACGAGACCGGTTCCAGCCCACTGTCGAGGAACTGGCCAGTGTCCAGCGCACGCTGCTGGAGGTCGGGACCAGGCCGCAAGACATGCTCATTCTGCTCAACACCAACATCAGCGACCGGGAGGCGATCCCGTTGCGCAAATGGTCGGATGAGCGCTACGTCGAACTGGCGAAGTTGATCCTGGCGGGCATCCCGTCTTCATTCGTGCTGCTGACGGGCTCACCCCGGGAGGCGGAGACCATCGCCAGACTTGAAGCGAGCGTTGGCGACGCCCGTTGCCGGTCAGTCGCGGGCAAAACCACGCTGCGGGAGTTGCTGACCCTATACAGCAAGTCGGCCATGATGGTCACGAACGACAGTGGGCCGGCCCACTTTGCGACCATAACGGATATCGAGGTTGTGGTCCTGTTTGGACCGGAAACTCCGCTGTTGTGGCGGCCGTTGGGCAATCGGGTCCGGGTCATCTACCGCGCCCTCGCCTGCAGTCCATGCTTCACGGTATATAACGGCCGCCAGAGCAGATGCAGCAGGAACGCATGCATGGACATTGCGCCCGGGGAAGTTTACGCAACCGTTCAGCAGCGGCTGGCGGACCGATTAGCCACCGGCCAAGATTAGGCCCCGTCCGGCGGCGGGGATCCACTTGCCGTTTCAATTGCACGATTTTCGATTGGCTACTTCTTACGGTCTCCCCTGGTGTACTGGATACCTTTAGCCTTGGCCTGCTCGGTGATCATGGTCTGCACCTGTTCATCAAAGCCGCCTTTGCCGGTCTGCCTGCGCATCTCTTCCTGGATGTAGGCCTGCCTTTGCTTGACCAGTTCGGCAATGCGGATCTGCAGCTTCTGGCGCTCCTCAGCCTTGCTCTTGAGATAAGCCTCCTTCTGCTCCATGGTCATGTTTTGCATTTCTGGCGGCAGTTCCTCTTTTTTGATTTGCGCGAGTACGACCTGTTTGGCCTTCAGGTCGTCGACAAGATCACCCCTTCCCTGAACGGCTTTATCGGTGTTGATATTGTAAGCCAGCCGATCTGCGACGATGGGCGCGGCAGCAACCTCGGAAACCGCCTGCTTGGCCATGACGGCCGTCCGGGCGATCGCTGCTCCGTAAGGCGCCAGGGTACGACCGATGGCCATGTTGAGAGTGGCCAGTTCTCCATCCATAGGTGTGCTGACAACCTGCATGTCTCCGGCTTGGCTGATGGCAACGAATTTCCCTTCGGCGCGGTTCGCGATCTCCTGCCAGATGGAGGTGGTCCCCTCATACGACCCGCACTGAACCGTGTCAATGATGAGGTCCTTCGTCACCGCCAATTCGCAAGTTGTCGGATACTTGACGTCGTCCGGATAGTCCATGTGAGGCGGAGAGTCCCCTACCAGGAAGATGAGCTTGAGCACGTTGCGATCCGTGCTCCAATGAATCATGGAGACTGCCTCGTTGAGGGCCTGGTTGACCGACTCGGGCAAGTCGCCTCCGCCACCAGCCTGAAACTTCTTGAGGTTGGCGTAGACGGTGTCGATATCATCGCTCAGATCATAACGGCGCGTGATGTATTCGTCACCCCGATCGCGATAGCCGATGAGGGCAATCTTGAGCCGAGGAGTGGGTTTGGCGGATATCATCTGGTTGGCGATCGACCAGATCTTGAGCTTCGCTCCCTCGATCAGCCCCCCCATCGAGCCTGTAGTATCCAGAACAAAGCAAACTTCCATTCGAGGAGCGGCCGCGGTGGCGGCCGATCCATATGCGGCTGTTCCCAATAGGGTCATGAGAATCAGCGTAACGTAGCCCATGGCGCGAATATGCATACATATCTCCTTTCTAAGACCCAAATCGCGAAAATTGTTCATTCGACGATCTGATAGATCGTGTTACCCAGCACGACCTGAACATTGCGGCCCACCGACAGCCACTGGGGCATGTCAGGATGTTTCGACATCAGATCAAAGTATTCGGGCGAGTTGAATTTGATCTGGATAATCCTGGCACCGGCCTGGCTCTGCACGTTGGCGTCGATCCATTGATCGCCGTTCTGGTAGAAATTCCGGCCATTGATATAGCGGCTCTGCTGGGCGTTGATGACCTGGTCGACGCGGCCTTGGACCGCTGCATCCATCGCTTGCTGGCCGCGCAATGCGTAGGCATTGGCCTGGGCCGGTGCGCCGACCTGTTCCGCCGACTTCAGGGCGCTGTTGGTCTGGGCGCCACCTACCGCGCCATAGCCGCTTTTGGCATTTCCCATTTCGTTGTACATGCGCAGGGTTTCATTCACCAGGTCCTCCCGCCTGCTGATGTTCTGAAGGGTCTGGCTGGCGATCGGGATATGGCGCCTGGTCTCGTCCTGGACGATCAGGTAGGCAGTGTAGGGCGTGATGATGCCGTATTGGCGGGCCAGGCGCGTAATTTCATCCCGCAGTTCATTGTTCTCACCATGCAATCGGATCTGGTCCAGCAGAAAACCCACGCGCCGGGTTGCCCATAGCCGCGGGATGAAGCCCTGCGCGGTCGCACGGTCCGGAAATTCGGCCGGATAGGTAAATGTTCTGGCGCGCCCATTCACTGAACCGGTCAGGGTCAAGCTCGCGGTGCCGCTCCCTTTGTAGCGCCCGAATACCATCAACTGCTCGCCCTTGAACAAGTCGGGCAGGTCAGATGGATACATTTCGAGCATGCGCACGGAGCCGGAAACTTCCAGCCGCGGGTTGGCCAGCGCCGGTTGGCTGATTTTCGCGTAAAAATTCGAGACGCTGATTTCGATATCCTCCTGGGGCAACACGTATTGGCTGGCCCCGCGGGTCTCCTCGGATAAGCGGTCCAGCAGGTGGGTATTGATGTCGGTCCCAATGCCGAAGCAGAAGACGCGAACCTCGCGGCCGGAGGCGCTGCGCTTGACCCTGTCCAGGATTTGCGTTTCATCGGTGGCGCCTACGGTGGGTCTGCCATCGGTCAGAAAGACGACGATGTAGGGCCGTTCCGGCTGGCCCGGACTTGCGGCCGGAGAAACCGCGGCCGCCAAAGCCTCGTCGATCGCTGTGCCGCCGATGGGACGGAGATCCTTCACGAAGGCAGCGGCCTTGTCGAGGTGCTCCTTATCGGCCGGCACCAACTTTTGGAAAAGCGATTCAGATTCGGTGGAGAAGCGCACGACCTCGAACCGGTCGCCGCGGTTGAGGTTCTGGAGGCAGAAATTCAGCGCCCGCTTGGCCTGATCGAGTTTGCCGCCATCGGCCATCGAACCGGAGGTGTCCAGCACGAAAACCACGTCCTTCTGAACGATCTGCTCGCCGGCCAGCCGGGCTGAGGGGGAGGCGAGGAGCAGGAAGTAGCCGCCGTCACTTTCGACGCCGTCATTAAAGGCCAGCAGATTCAGCCCCACGTCTCCATCCGGCCGGAAGGAGAAAAACAGCTGGAAGTCTGCGTCAGGCAGGACGTGATTGGCCTCGAAACCAATGATGGCCCGGCGCGCATCAGGCCGGCGGACTTCAACCGCGTGGCTTGGGGAATAGATGGATTGGAGGTCGCGGTTTCCGGTCAACTCCACCTTGATCGAGACGCTATCGACTGGTTGTGCCGAGAACTTCTCGGTGTTGAGCGGATAGACATATTTCATCAGGTTGCTTTCCTGACGGAGTACCTGCGTATAGCTCAACTTGATGTGCTTTTCGCTGTGCGGCTCAATCGGGAAGATGTGTACCCTAAACAGCCCCTGCCCGGCGTATTCGAGCAGTGCCGGGTCACGCATCCTGCGGACGATGTCCTCGTATATCTGCCGGGCTTTGCCCGCGTCCAACAACTCCGCATCGATCATCTTTCCATCGATATCCATGGCGAATCGGTCAATCTGAGCCCCCTTGGGAATTGGGAAGAGGTAGGTGCCCTCGAGCCGCACCGGCGCAGGGTTGTAGAACACCTGGTCGACTTGGGTCACGGCCACCTGGTCGACGATCTGCACCGTGACGTGATGGTACTTGACCGCCAGCGGGGCAAACGAATAGGGCGGGTGCGGCATCGAGGGCGGAGGGTAGATCACGATCAGCCCATCATCCCAGGCATTCCCGCTTGTCAGCACTGTGAGGAAAATGAAAAGGAAGAACGAAGAGCGAAGGTGTTTCATATCAGGCCTCCCGATGACGCAAACACTGTGCAGCAAGAGTCTTGATCCGCCCCGGCTGGGAATGGATCATCGCAACAGTCACATGGATGACGCGGCGGTGATATTCGACTTGCAAAAAAAAATCGGCCTATTGATGATCATGAAATATATTGACAGAAATAAAATTCCCAGCCCCGAAGGGGCGACACATCGATCCTTTGAATAGCGTCACTATAATCTCTGATCCTCAATAGGTTCGCGGTAGCGCCAAATTCAAGATTGTTGATTCTCGTCGGCCGACGCGGAATGCGGATGCCGCGAGTAGAGCGAGAAATCGGCACACCGGCAGTGAACCGGAAGCCGGCCCACTGTCTTGACAGGAATCAACCGATGATTTAGCATTTTACTGAATTACTAAATTAGGAGTCACCTCGATGGAAGATACTTCCCTTACTAAGGTCACTCGTAGTGGCCAGATAACTCTGCCTGCTTCAGCTCGCCGTGCTCTTCATATTGAAGAAGGCGATTACATCGAGGTACGCGTCACCGACGACAGCATTATTCTCACGCCAAAGAAACTCATCGATAAGAGTCAGATGTATTTTTGGTCCGAATCGTGGCAAGGCGGGGAACGCGAAGCCAGCGATGACATTGCTGCCGGTCACATTCATGAGACCGCGGGTGTGGATGATCTCATCGCCAGGCTGGACAGGGGCAGAAAGAGGAAGCGGTGATGCGGCTGCGATATACTGACCGTTTCCGACGCGCCTACAGCGATCTGGCCGACGATAACGCAGAGCGGGTCAAAAGGGCGCTTCGCTTGCTCGCCGACAATCCGCGTCATCCTGGCCTGCGAGTCAAGAGGGTTCAGGGGACGGATCGCATATGGGAAGCACGCGCGGGCCTCTCGGTCCGTTTGACGTTCGAAATTGAGGGGGACGGAATTGTTCTCCGCAATGTAGGAGCGCACGACGAGACTTTGAAAAAACCCTAATGCACTCGAGTGAGGCCTCGCCAAAAACTTCGCTCAATTCTCAGATCGCAGTAATCACAGGAGTCGGGTATCTAGCCCGTTATGCGCCGCGCAACGAGAATTTTGTTCTCGTTAGAAGCCAGGAGCCGGAAGCAAGAAGCCAGAAGCTCCATGCCGAG
>Ga0187878_1001603_pt1 | contig 21627 bp, 32 predicted proteins | sample June2016WEW_17_1_FD_132979 | JGI IMG/M metagenome (GOLD analysis project Ga0187878, IMG submission 132979) | Peatland microbial communities from SPRUCE experiment site at the Marcell Experimental Forest, Minnesota, USA - June2016WEW_17_150 | ecosystem: Environmental > Terrestrial > Soil >...
CCGGCCCTCGGCCGCGCGATTACCGCCAGCGGACGGCGAAGGCGCTGAAGGGCATGGCGCTGCGATCGGCGCTGGAAGCGCGGGCGGCGGCGGGAGCGGTTGTGTTCGTCGAGCCGTTCGAGCTGACGGAGGCGAAGACGAAGGCGCTGGTGGGCGTCGTCGACGCGCTGGGCGGCACTCGCGGCACGCTCCTGCTGCTGGGGAAGCCCGACGCGATCATCGTCCGCTGCGGGCGCAATATCCCCGATTTCGCGGTATCGTATGCCGAGAGGGTGAGCGCGTACGACCTCATGTCCGCGCGCAAGATCATCATCGCCACCGACGCGCTGGCGCAGTTGGAGGCGCGGGTTTCATGACCGACTATCGAGAGATTCTGATCAGGCCGATACTGACGGAGAAGAGCGTGGCCAAGACCAGCCAGCGCAAGTACACCTTCGAGGTGGCCAGGAGCGCGACCAAGATCGACATCCGGCAGGCGATCGAGAAGGTCTTCTCCGGCACCAAAGTCGCCGCGGTCAACACCATCACCGTTACCGGCAAGCGACGCCGGCTGGGTGGATACGGTCGCCGGCGGGGGCGAAGCGAAGGCCGGACGGTGACCTGGAAGAAGGCGATCGTGACGCTACGGACGGGAACGATCCCGGCGTTCGAAGGCCTGTAGAGGGGCTGAGGAGCTAACTGTGGCGATCAAGAAATTCAGACCGACCACGCCGAGTCGGCGCTTCATGACCCGGGTCGACAGGAGCGACGTCTCCAAGGAGGCGCCCGAGGGACGGCTGCTGCGACCGCTCCAGCGCACCGGCGCCCGCGACAGCAAGGGCCACGTGAGCGTGCGGTTCCGCGGCGGCGGCCATAAGCAGCGCTACCGGCTGATCGACTTCAAGCGTGACAAGGACATGGTGCCGGCCCGCGTGGCCAGCCTCGAGTACGACCCGAATCGCTCCGCTAATATCGTGCTCCTGCATTATGCCGACGGTGAGAAGCGCTACATCCTGGCGCCGGACGGTCTGGGTGTCGGCGACATGGTGATGTCGGGCCTGACCATGGGCGCGCAGTCCCGCAGCGGCGAGACGCTGGAGGTTCGCCCGGGCAACGCGCTGCCGCTGCAGGGAATCCCGGTGGGGACGATCGTGCACAACGTCGAGCTTCATCCGGGCAGGGGCGGCCAGCTCTGCCGGAGCGCCGGGAGCGGCGCTCAGTTGCTGGCGAAAGAGGGCAAGTTCGCCACCCTGCGCATGCCGTCGAGCGAAATGCGAATGGTGTTCATCGGCTGCCGCGCCACCATCGGCCAGGTCGGCAACTCCGACCACAGCAACATCAAGCTGGGCAAGGCCGGGCGGAAGCGGTGGATGGGCAAGAAGCCGCACGTGCGGGGTGTGGTGATGAGCCCCAGAGACCATCCGCACGGCGGTGGTGAGGGCAATAGCCCGATTGGGCGCAAGAGCCCGGTAAGCCCGACGGGCAAGCCGACCCTGGGCCGGAAGACCCGGAACAGCAAGCCTTCGGACAAGTTCATCATTCGCCGCAGAGGCGCGAAGTAGAGAGGACCTGACATGGCGAGATCACTGAAAAAAGGCCCGTATATCCATCCCAAGCTGGCGAAGAAGATCGAGAAGATGAACAACTCGGGCGAGAGGCGAGTGATCAAGGTCTGGTCCCGCGCCTCCACCATCGCGCCCGACATGATCGGCCATACCATCGCGGTGTACGACGGCCGCAGGCACGTGCCGACCTTCATCACCGAGAATATGGTGGGCCACAAGCTTGGGGAGTTCGCGCCCACCCGGCACTTCCGGGGCCACGGCCATCACACGGAGCGCTCGACTGCGCTGAAGTAGCATCCTGTCGATACGGCGCCTGAGGATTCAGATATGCAAGCTAAGGCTGTCGCTCGCTATATTCGGATGTCGCCGCGCAAGGCGCGGCGGGTGTTGAAGATGGTTCAGGGTATGCCCGTGAAGGAGGCGCAGGGCCTCCTGGCGGTGCTGCCGCACGCCGCCGCACGAGTGGTGCGCCGCGTGATCGACTCCGCGGCGGCGAATGCCGAGAACAACCACGGCATGGATCGAGACGATCTCTGGATCGAGATGGCCTATGCCGATGAAGGGCCCACGCTGGATCGCTTCCGGTTCGCCTCCGGCGGCCGCATCGGCAGCATCAAGAAGCGGATCAGCCATATCAGCGTCGTTCTGAGCGACGAGGAGCGGTAGGCCGGTCTACCAAGGAGACGTGGATGGGACAGAAGGTTCACCCGATAGGGTTTCGCCTGGGCTACATCCGAGACTGGGATAGCCGGTGGTACGCGGGCAAGGCCACGTACCGCGAATGGGTGCTGGAGGACGCGCGGGTGCGACGGATGCTGCGCGAGCGCTTCGCCGACGTCGGCCGCGGCGGCGGTGGCGGCGGCCGCGGGCGCAATGTTGACGCCGGCATCAGCCGGGTCGAGATCGAGCGCGCGCCCAATATGCTGAAGCTCACGCTTCACACCGCCAAGCCCGGGATCATCATCGGCCGGGGCGGCCGAGGGGTGGAGGACATCCGCGCCGAGATCGAGCGGATCCTCAATCGCAAAGTGCACATCAACGTCCAGGAAATCCGGCAGCCGGAGCTGGACGCGCAGTTGGTGTCGGAGAACGTCGCCGGACAGATCGAGCGCCGCATCGCCTTCAAGCGGGCGGTCCGCCAGGGACTGCAGCGGACGATGAAGGCGGGCGCGAAGGGCATTCGCGTGCTCTGCTCGGGCCGTCTGGGCGGGGCGGAGATGTCCCGCAAGTACGGCGACCGCGAGGGCAGCATTCCGCTGCACACGCTGCGGGCGGACATCGATTACGGATTCACCGAGGCGCGCACTCCCTCCGGCAACATCGGGATCAAGGTGTGGGTGTACCGGGGCGACGTGCTCCCCGAGGCCAGGCCCAGCGAGGCGCGCGCCGAGCGGCCGGCCGCGGCGCCCACCGAGAGCCCGCGGCGGGGCTGGCGGCGAGTGGGCCCGGCGCGCCGGGCGGAAGGCGACGTCGAGGCAGCAGGTCCTGGAGAGGCGCCGGCGGAGCAGGCAGCGGCGCCCGAGCAGGCGCAGGCAGAGGAGCAACAGAGCAATGTTGATGCCGTCCAAGGTCAAGTTTCGGAAACAGCAGAGGGGCCGGCGGAGGGGTAAAGCGACCCGGGGCAACACCATTGTCTCGGGCGAGTACGCCCTGGTCGCGATGGGCAACTGCTGGATGAGCAGCAGGCAGATCGAGTCTGCCCGCGTCGCCATGACGCGTTACATACGACGCGCCGGGAAGGTCTGGGTGCGAGTGTTCCCGGACAAGCCCGTCACCGCCAAGCCGGCGGAGACCCGCATGGGAAGCGGCAAGGGCTCTCCCGAGTTCTGGGTGGCGGTGGTGAAGGCCGGGCGGGTGCTGTTCGAGATGGGCGGCGTCGCCCCCGAGGTGGCAAAGGAAGCGCTGCGCAAGGCGGCCCACAAGCTGCCCATCCGCACCAAGATCGTGATGCGCGCGGATGTCGGCGCCAGCGAGGCTGCGGAGGAGAGCGCCGCCTGAGGCGGCGTGGAGAATGCGATGAAAGCAGCAGCGATTCGAGCGATGACCACACACGAGCTGCAAGAGCAGCTCGAGAAGGACCGCCAGGAGCAGTTCAACCTGCGCTTCCAGGCGGCGACTCAGCAGTTGGAGAACCCGCGTCGGCTCCGGGAGGTGCGCAAGAACATCGCCCGGATCATGACGATTCTGCACGAGCGAGAAGGCAATGTCTGAAGCGACAGCGGCGCAGCGAAGCAGTCGGAAGAGCCGGGACGGCCGAGTCACCAGCAACTCCATGGACAAGACCGTGGTGGTGGAGGTGATGCGCCTGGTGCGGCACCCGCTGTACAAGCGAGTGGTCCGCCGCAGCACGCGCTATGCGGCCCACGATGAGAAGAACGAATGCGGCGTGGGCGACCGGGTACGAATCCGGGAGACCCGGCCGCTGAGCAAGACGAAACGATGGGCGGTCGTCCAGATCCTGGAGAAGGCGAAGTAACTCGCGCGTCCGGGACGGCAGGAGGCTTCTGAGGCATGAAATTGAGTGAAGGCGGTCGAGTGCGCAACGTGGCGCTGATCGGGCACGGCCAGTGTGGCAAGACGTCGCTCTCCGAGGCGATGCTCTATGCCGCGGGCGTCATGGAGCGCCTCGGCTCGGTCGATGCCGGCACCACGTCATCCGATACGGACCCGGAGGAGATCGATCGTAAGATCTCCATCTCGATGGCCTTTCTGCCGCACGAGTGGGACGGGCGCAAGATCAACCTGCTGGACACGCCTGGATACGCCGATTTCGCGGGTGAAGTGGCCGCCGGACTGCGGGTGGCGGACGGCGTGGTGGTGGTGGTGGACGCGCTGGCAGGGGTGCAGGTTCAGACCGAGCGATATGCCCGCCAGGCGGCCGCCAGGCAGCTTCCGCGGCTGATCGCGATCACGAAGGTTGATAAAGAGCACACCGACTTCGCTCGCACGCTGGCGCAGGTGAGAGAGCGGCTGGGCTGCAACGCGGTGGCGGTCGCCATCCCCATGGGCGATCAGGCGAACATGCGGGGCGTGATCGACCTGGTGAAGGGCGTCGCCTACACCACGGACGGCGCGAAGGAATCGCAGACGCCGATCCCGGAGGAGATGGCGGCAGCCGTGGCCGAGTACCGGGAGAAGCTGATCGAGGCGGCGGCCGAGGCCGACGACGCGCTGATGGAGAAGTACCTGATGGAAGAGACGCTGTCTCCGCAGGAGATCGTGCAGGGCCTGCGGACGGCGACGATCGCGGGGAAAGTCGCGCCCACGGTGGCCGCGGCATCGGTACGGATGATGGGGGCCCGGACGCTGCTGGACACGATCGTGGCCGACCTCCCGGCGCCCGAAGAAATGCCGGCCGCGGCGGGGACGAGCCTTCGGACAAACGAGAAGGAAGAGCGGCCCTGCAAGCCGGAGGCGCCGATGAGCGCGCTGGTCTACAAGACCACCGCCGACCCCTATGCAGGACGGCTGACCTATTTCCGGGTGTACTCGGGGACGCTGCACAGCGACGCCCAGGTCTACAACGCCAACCACAGCGAGCGGGAGCGGATCGGCCCCCTGCTGATGCCGGCGGGCCGGAAGCAGACAGGCGTGCCGAGCGTGGTCGCCGGCGACATGGGACTGGTGGCGAAGCTGCGCCTGACGGTGACCGGCGATACCCTGTGCGACGAATCGAATCCGATCGTGCTGCCCCGCGTCGAGGCCCCGGCATCGGTGTTCTCGGTGTCCATCAGGGCGAAGTCGCGGGCCGATGAAGATAAGGTGGGGAGTGCTCTCGCCCGCATCGTGGAGGAAGACCCGACCGTGGTCTACGCCATGAACGCGGACACGAGAGAGGCGATTCTCTCCGGGGTGGGCGACCTGCACCTGGAGATCGTGGTGAAACAGCTGCAGCGCAAGTACGGCGTCGCAGTCGAAACGGGGGCCCCGAAGATCCCCTATCGCGAAACCATCCGGGGCAGGTCCCGGGTGCAGGGGCGACATAAGAAGCAGACCGGCGGGCGGGGGCAGTTTGGCGATGTGTGGGTGCGATTGGAGCCCCTGCCGCGGGGCGCCGGATTCGAGTTCGTAGACGAAGTGAAGGGCGGATCGGTGCCGCGCAACTACATTCCGGCGGTGGAGAAGGGCATCCGCGAGGCCCTCGATCAGGGAGGGCTGGCCGGCTACCCGATCACCGACGTGCGCGCCATTCTCGACGATGGATCGTCGCACCCGGTGGACTCCTCCGACCTGGCGTTCAAGTTGGCCGGCGTGCAGGCGCTGCAGAAGGGCATGGAAGAGGCAGGGCCGGCGCTGCTGGAGCCGATCGTCGAGGTCGAGGTGGTGATTCCCGCGGAGCAGATGGGCGACGTCATCGGCGCGCTCAACTCCAAGCGCGGCAACATCCTCGGGATGGAGCCGCAGGGAGACTACCAGGTCGTGCGCGCGCTGGTCCCGCTGGCGGAAATGGCGACCTACGCCTCCGAGCTTCGCTCGATCACCGGCGGCCGGGGCAGCTACAGCATGCGATTCGCCCACTACCAGGAGGTGCCGCCTCACTTGCAGCAGTCCATCGTGGAGGCGGCCAAGAGGGAACGGGAGCAGGCGGCGAGCAGGTGAGCCTGCGATCGTCCGGCGCACCGGGTAGAGGCATTCTGGACAGGTGACAATGATATGATTCAACTCCGAACGAGATTGAAGGTAGCGGACAACTCGGGAGCGCGAGTGGTGGAGTGCATCCGGGTGATGGGCGGCTCCCACCGCCAGTACGCCAGGGTGGGCGACACCATTACCGTTGCCGTAAAGCAAGTCACACCGGGCTCGGCGGTGCTCAAGGGCGAGGTGGCGAAGGCGGTGGTGGTCAGGCAGACGCAGCCGCTGCGGCGGGCCGACGGATCGGTCATCCGCTTCGACGATAACGCGGTGGTGCTGATCGGCGATCAGCAGAACCCGAGAGGGACCCGCGTCTTCGGGCCGGTGGCGAGAGAATTGCGCGAACGGGAGTTCATGCGCATCGTCTCCCTGGCGCCGGAGGTGCTGTGATGAAACCGAAGACCGAGGAACGCCCCAATACGGTGTCGATCAAGGTCGGGGATACGGTGTTCGTGCGCTCGGGGCGGTCGCGCGAGGCGCGGCTCACCCCCGAGGAAGTGGAGCGGTTCGATCCGGAGGCGCAGAAGCGCGAGGCGAACCGGCGCTCGGGGCGCCGAGGGCGCGTGCTCCGCATGCTGCCCAACAAGACGCACGTGGTCGTCGAAGGCGTGAATATGGTGACCAAGCACAGCCGGCCCCGGGGGCGGGCCAGCCGCGCCCAGCAGCTCCAGTCCGGGCGCACGCAGCAGCCGGGCTCGATCGCCATCGCCAACATCATGCTGGTCTGTCCCCGCTGCGATCGGCCGACGAAGGTGCGGGCCGGAGAGGTGGAGGGAAAGCCGGTGCGAATCTGCCGGCGATGCAGCGAACCGGTCGACGCTATCAGGTAGCAGCGGACGACGCGATCCGCGCTGCACTAAGGACGACGGGATAGACGGTCCCGGGGGCCCTGGGTCCCCGAAACACCGTGTGAGGTCTGAGGTAAGGGAAGCAGATGCCTGCTCGGAAGAAAGAAAAGGAAGCGCAGCCGGAAGAGCCGCAGGTCGAGGCGCCGCCTCGACCGCGGATGAAAGATCGTTACCAGCAGGAGATCGTCGAGGCGCTGACGCGGCGATTCGGGTATCGCCAGGTGATGGAGGTGCCCCGGCTCGCCAAGATCGTGGTGAGCATGGGTGTGGGCGCGGCGACGCAGGATCCGAAGATCCTGGACAGCGCCATGAAGGACCTCGCCATCATCACGGGACAGCAGCCGGTGATCACCCGCGCCAAGCGGTCCATCGCGCAGTTCCGGGTGCGTGAGAAGAACCCGATCGGCTGCAAGGTGACGCTGCGGGGCGACCGGATGTACGAGTTCTTCGATCGCCTGGTGAGCCTGGCGCTGCCGCGCATCCGTGACTTCCGCGGCCTGCCGGCCGAGGCGGTGGACGGGCGGGGCAACTACAATATGGGCCTGCGAGAGCAGAGCGTGTTCCCGGAGATCGACATCGATAAGGTCACGCGGGTGCAGGGCATGAACGTGACCATCGTGACCACGGCGAGAACGGACGAAGAATGCCTGGCGCTGCTGCGGGAGTTCGGTCTTCCGCTGCGGGAAGCCTAACAGGCAGGGAGACAGATGGCGAAGACATCTCTGATTGTCAAATCTCAGCGACCGCCGAAGTTCAAGGTCCGCGGGTACAACCGCTGCAAGCTCTGCGGCCGGCCGCGGGCCTACATCCGCCGCTTCGGCATGTGCCGCATTTGCTTCCGCGAGATGGCGCACCGGGCATTGCTGCCGGGCGTAACGAAGTCGAGCTGGTAGGGATAGAGAACTATGGCTGTGACCGACCAGATTGCCGATATGCTGACGCGAATCCGGAATGCCAACCTGGTCCGCCAGGAGCACGTGCTCATCCCGGCTTCGAAGCTGAAAATGGAGCTGGCGAAGGTGCTCAAGGCGCAGGGCTTCATCCAGAAATACGACCTGGTGGATGACAAGCGCCAGGGGCAGATCCGCATTCATCTGCGATACCTGCCCAACCGCGACCGCGTGATCGTCGGCATCAAGCGGATCAGCAAGCCGGGCGTGCGCCTGTACGTGGACGCGGAGAAGATCCCGAGAGTCATGGGCGGCCTCGGGGTGGCGATACTATCGACCTCCCAGGGCGTGTTGACAGACCGGGAGGCGCGCCGCCGGCACATCGGCGGTGAAGTCCTCTGCCACGTGTGGTAGCAGGCGCCGAACAGCCGCACTTTTTGGTAGGAGAGCTGCAATGTCTCGCATCGGGAAAGCTCCAATTCCGCTGCCCGCCGGCGTCACGGCGGAGCTGAGCGATCATCATCTGACGGTGACCGGGCCCAAGGGCGCGCTCTCGCGCTCGCTGCCCGAGGACATGGGTATCACCGTCGAGGACGCGGTCATCCTCGTCAGCCGGCCGACGGAGAGCAAGAATCACCGCGCGCTGCACGGGCTGACGCGCTCGCTGATCGCGAACATGGTCCAGGGCGTGAACCAGGGATACGAGCAGGTGCTCGAGCTCTACGGCGTGGGCTTCCGCATCCAGCCGCAGGGCCAGAAGCTCAATATGCAGCTCGGGTTCTCCCACCCGGTGCCGTTCGACTTGCCGGAAGGGATCACCGCGCAGATCGATACGTTCGTGCCGACGCTGGAGAACCAGTACCTCTCGGTGCGGCTCACGCTGCGCGGCGTCGACAAAGAAGAGCTGGGCCTGACCGCCGCCCGCATCCGGCTGCTGAAGAAGCCGGAGCCGTACAAGGGCAAAGGGTTCCGCTATCGCGGCGAGCGCATCCGGCGCAAGGCCGGCAAGGCCGCCCAGAGCGCGAAGTAGCGCGGCGCTCGCGCCGCTGCAGTCTGGCTCATACAGAGATCGGCCATTCGGCTGAAGGAGCAAGGAGAAGGTGACTGCTGGCTATCATCAAGAAGGGGCTCGCGTCAAGCGCCATCGGCGGGTACGGAAGCGGGTGCGGGGCACCGCAGAGCGACCCCGGCTGTGCGTGTTCCGCAGCCTTCGCTACGTCTACGCGCAATTGGTCGACGACGACGCCGGACGGACCCTGGCGGAGGCCGACTCTCGCGAGCCGGGCATGATCGCCGAGGGTGCCGCGAGAGGCAATTCCACCGCCGCAGCGGCGGTCGGCAAAGCGCTGGGCGAGCGGGCAAAGACGAAAGGCATCACGTCGGTCATCTTCGACCGGGGTGGCTATCTGTACCACGGCCGCGTGAAAGCGCTGGCCGACGGCGCCCGCGAGGCGGGGCTGGAGTTCTAATGACGTTCGCCCAATGCTGCGTCATTGGGTGAACGTCCGTAGCACGGGTGGCGCCTCGGAGCCGAAGCGCCGAAGCAACGAGAAGAGTTTCTGCCGAACGGAGACGCAATGCTGCAAGACAGAGGTAGTAGAGGACCGCGATTTGGCAGGCCGGGTGCCGGTAGGCCAGGCGCTGGGAGGCCCGGCGGCGACCGGCCGGGCGGCGACAGACCCGACCGCGCCCGCGGCGAGGAAGATGCCGACCAGATCGAAGAAACCCTGATCGCGCTCAATCGGGTGCAGAAGGTGCATAAGGGCGGCCGCACGCTGCGATGGAACGCCCTGGTGGTGGTCGGTGACGGCCGCGGATCGGTGGGCGTGGGCCTTGGCAAGTCGGCGGAAGTTCCGGAGGCGGTGCGCAAGGCCACCGAGGACGCGAAGAAGAACGTGGTCAAGGTATTGCTGCTGGGCGGAACCATTCCCCATCCCATCGAGCAGAGATTCGGGGCGGCGCGGGTGCTGCTGAAGCCGGCATCTCCCGGGACCGGCGTGATCGCGGGCGGCGCGGTGCGCGCGGTGGTGGAGGCAGTCGGCATCAAGGACGTGCTCTCGAAGTCCTTGGGCTCCGACAACCCCATCAACATAGCCCGCGCGACGATGAGGTGCCTGCAAAGCCTGGAGACGATTCGCGAAGTGGCCGCGCGCCGGGGGCGGAAACCGGAGGAGATCGGCGACAAGTATCACCTCGCGGCCCTGCCGTACGTTCCGGTAGCCGCGACGACGGAAGAGGAAGGCGAGCAATGAGCCGGCTGCGCATCACCCTTCGCCGCAGCGTCATCGGGCGGCCGAAGGATCAGAAAATGACAGCGCAGATTCTGGGGCTGACCAAGCTGAATCGCACCGTGGTTCGGCCGGATAACCCCGCCATCCGCGGCATGGTGGAGAAGCTGCACCATCTCGTCGAAGTCGAGAGCGTCGCCGACGAAAGCGCGTGAGGCGGTGGTCGGGAGCCGGTCGCCCGAGGCGACTGAAGCTGTTGACGAACGGGAGCTGTGGCTTCGGCACTCCGGCCGACGGCGCCGCTGAAGCGCCGAAGCAGCGTGAACGAGGACCGATATGAACATTGGTGATCTGCGTCCCCCAGCAGGGGCGAAAAAGAGCAATAAGCGAGTCGGTCGGGGCATGGGCTCCGGCCACGGCAAGACCTCCACCCGGGGAATGAAGGGCCAGAAGGCGCGGGAGCAGGTGCGCCGCGGGTTCGAGGGCGGCCAGACGCCGCTCTACCGCCGTCTGCGCAAGCGGCGCGGCATGGGCAAGTCGGCCCGCAACCTCGGCATATTCGCCAGGGAGTACTCGCTGGTCAACGTCGGCCGGCTGCAGGAGGCGTTCGACGCCGGCACGGTGGTGACGCCCGAGCTGCTGAAAGACCGGCGCGTGGTGCGCGATCTGCGGGACGGACTGCGGGTGCTGGGCGAGGGCGAGCTGAACAAGGCGCTTACGGTGCGCGCTCATCATTTCAGCGCGGCGGCTCGCGCGAAGATCGAGGCCGCCGGAGGGACCGTGGAGGAGATCTGACGTGGCCAATGTTCTCGGCCCTATCATCGCTGCATATCGACTGCCCGACCTGCGTCGGCGCATCCTCTACGTGTTCGGGATGTTTGCCATCTACGTGGTCGGGCTGCACATACCGATACCGGGCGCGAACAAGGAAGCGATGGCCAAACTCACCGAGGGCGGCCTGCTCGGCCTGATGGACGCCTTCACCGGCGGCGGGTTCCGCAGGTTCTCCATCCTGGCGATGGGGATCATGCCCTACATCAATGCCTCCATCATCTTCCAGTTGCTCGGGATCGCCGTTCCGCGCATCGCCGAGCTAGCGAAAGAGGGTCAGGCCGGGCGGACGAAGATCTCGCAGTACACGCGCTGGCTGACCATCATACTCGGCCTGTTGCAGGCCACCATGACATGCGTCATGCTGCAGCAGTACAAGGTGCAGGGCGGCGGCTCGATCCTGGAGGTGAAGGGACTGGGGCTGATCCCGATCATTATCACCCTCACCGGCGGCACCTGCTTCCTGATGTGGCTGGGCGAGCGGATCACGGACAAGGGGATCGGAAACGGCGTCTCGCTGATCATCTTCGCCGGGATCGTGGCTCGCATGCCGCTGGACATCGCTGCGACCTACAAGAGCTGGCATGCCGGGATCTACAACTGGATCCAGATCCTGTGGCTGCTGGTGCTCTGGCTGATCACCATCGCCGGGATCATCTATATCACCAAGGGCGAGCGCCGGATCACGATTCAGTCGGCGAAGAGAGTGGTCGGGACTCGCATCTACGCGGGCGGGAGCACCTTCCTGCCGATCCGGGTGAACACCGCGGGCGTGATCCCGATCATCTTCGCCATCGCGGTGGTGCTGCTGCCGGCGCAGATCGCGCAGTTCCTCTCGGGAGCGAAGGGCGAGTTGGGGATCTGGATGACCCGCATCGCCGACTTCTTCAGCCCAGGAAGGAGCCTGGTGGCGGCGGCGCTCTATTTCCTGTTGGTCGTCTTCTTCACCTACTTCTACACCGCGGTGAGCTTCAACGTGGCGGATGTGTCGGATAACCTGAAAAAGTATGGCAGCTTCATCCCCGGCATCCGGCCGGGCAGGCCGACGGAGCGGCACCTGGACAAAGTGCTGAGCAGGGTGACGCTGGCCGGCGCCATTTTCCTGGGCATCATCGCCCTGCTCTCCTACGGCGTGCCCAGAATCACGGGGGTACAAAGTTTCACCGTCGTCGGCGGCACCTCGCTGCTGATTCTGGTGGGCGTGGCGCTGGATACGCTGCAGCAGATCGAGGCGCACCTGGTTATGCGCCAATACGAAGGATTCATCAGATGACGCGATTGGTGTTGCTCGGGCCTCCGGGGTCCGGCAAGGGCACGCAGGCGAGCGCCCTCAAGGAGCGATGGGGTGTCGCGCATATCTCCTCCGGCGACCTGCTGCGTGCGAACGTGAAGGGCGGGACGGAACTGGGCCAGCGGGCGAAGCCGTACATGGATCGCGGCGACCTGGTGCCAGATGAGCTGATCCTTGATATGATGGAAAAGCGGATGTCCGAGCCGGACGCGCAGCGCGGCTTTGCGCTCGACGGCTTCCCCCGCACGGTCGCCCAGGCGGAAGCGCTGGAGAAGCGGCTGGCCGGCATCGGGCAGCCGCTGCACGCGGTGATCTACCTCAACGTTCCCGAGCAGGAACTGCTCCGGCGACTGAGCGGACGGCGCACCTGCTCCCAGTGCAGCGCCATCTACCAGATCCACACCATGGCCCCGAAGGTGGAGGGCGTGTGCGATAAGTGCGACGGGACGCTGATCCAGCGAGAGGACGAGAAGGAAGACGTGGTGCGCAACCGGCTGCAGGTGTACGCGCAGCAGACGGAGCCGCTGTTGAAGTTCTACCGCGATCTGGGCCTGTTGCACGAGATCGACGGGACCATCGGAGTCGATAACGTGATGGCCGCGATCAAGCGGCTGTTGGACGGACTGGGGGAGATGAAGGCGTGATCCGCAAGCGCAAGGTGGAGCGGGCGCGGGGGGAACGGATACCACTGAAAAGCGAAGACGAAATCGCCCGAATGCGGCGGGCCGGACAGATCGTGGCGCTCACGCTCGACCGGCTCGCGGCGGCAGCGGTTCCCGGCGTGACGACGGGAGAGCTGGACCGGATCGCGGAGGCGACCATCCGCAGCTTCGGGGGCGTGACGTCGTTCTATAAGCTGTACGGCTATCCGGCGCACATCTGCGTCTCGATAGATGACGAGGTGGTGCACGGGATACCGGGCGACCGCGCGCTGGAGAAGGGACAGGTGGTGTCCTTCGATGTGGGCGCCACGGTCGAGAAGATGATCGCGGACGGAGCGGCGACGGTCGGCGTCGAGCCGCTCTCGGAGGCGGCGAAGCGCCTGATTCGCGTGACGCGAGAGGCGCTGTACAAGGGAATAGAGCAGGCGCGGCCCGGCAACCGCGTGGTGGACATCTCGGCGGCGGTCCAGGGCCACGTCGAGTCGCACGGCTACTCCGTCGTGAGGAAGCTGGTGGGGCACGGCGTCGGACGCGAGATGCACGAGCCGCCGCACGTGCCGAACTTCGTGGACCGCGATCGGGCGGAGTCGCCCGAGCTGGTGCCGGGAATGACGCTGGCGATCGAACCGATGGTGAACGAAGGCGCCTGGGAAGTGATCCAGGAGCGAGACGGCTGGACGTTCCGAACGCGGGACGGATCGCTGTCCGCGCACTTCGAGCACACGGTCGCGATCACCGAGCACGGGTGCGAGATTCTGACGGAGCGGGACGCGCCTCCGGGCCGGGCGCAGGGCGAAGAGGTGACGGTGACGCCGGCCGAGGGATAGAGTGGCAGAGATCTTGGCTTCGGCCGCGAGTTACCGAAGCAACGGGAACGATGGGGCTTCGGCACTGAAGTACCGAAGCAACGGGACGAGATGGGAGATGGTGAGATGAAAGTGAGACCGTCGGTCAAGAGAATGTGTGACCGCTGCAAGATCATCCGCCGGCACGGCCGGGTACGGGTGATCTGTGAGAAGCCGAAGCACAAGCAGGTGCAGGGGTAAGGAGAGAGCCGGATGGCACGAATCGCCGGAGTGGACCTGCCGCGAGAGAAGCGGCTCGAGATCGCTCTGACCTACATTTTCGGTATTGGCCGGACCACGAGCGGCAAGATCCTGGCCGAGAGCGGCGTGAGCCCCGACACCCGCGTGCGGGACATGACCGAGGACGAGATGACGCGCCTGCGCGATTACATCGAGCGGAATCTGCGCGTCGAGGGTGACCTGCGCCGCGTGGTGCAGGGGAACATCCAGCGGCTGATCGAGATCGGCTCCTACCGCGGCATGCGCCACCGGCGCGGCCTGCCGGTCCGCGGCCAGCGCACCCGCACCAACGCCCGCACCCGCAAGGGAACGAAGAAGACCGTGGGCGTGCGCAGGAAGAAGGCGTAGATGATAGACGGGATAGATGTGAGGAGAACGCATCATGGGTCGTAGGACCAGCGCAAGACCGAAGCGGAGAGAGCGACGGGTGTCGGCGTACGGGCGCGCCTACATCCAGTCCACATTCAACAACACCATCGTGACCGTGACAGATTCGGACGGAGGCGTGCTCTCCTGGGCAAGCTCCGGCTCGGTCGGGTTCAAGGGCACGAAGAAGGGCACGCCATTCGCAGCTCGGCTGGCGGCGGAGACGGCCGCTCGCAAGGCCGCGGAGTTCGGCGTGCGCCGGGTCGATGTCTACGTCAAGGGTCCCGGAAGCGGCCGGGAGACGGCGATCCGGTCGCTGCAGACCGCGGGTCTGGAGATCAGCAGCATCCGCGACATTACGCCCATTCCGCATAACGGCTGCCGCCCGCCTCGGCGGCGGCGGATCTAGTCGAATGAATACTGGCAGGATGATCTGACATGGCACGTTACACTGGTCCGGTCTGCCGGCTCTGCCGGCGAGCGGGAGTACGGTTGTACCTCAAAGGGGAGCGCTGCCTCACGCCCAAGTGCGAGATCGAGAAGCGCGCCTATCCCCCCGGCGAGCAAACCAAGACTCATGCTCGGCGCCGTCCCTCCGCCTACGGCCTGCAGCTCACCGAGAAACAGAAGCTGCGGCGCATCTACGGCGTGCTGGAAGGGCAATTCCGCAATTACTTCGCGGAGGCCGAGCGGCGCCCGGGCATCACGGGAGAGACGCTGCTGCAATTGCTGGAGCGCCGTCTCGACAACGTCGTGTTCCGGCTGGGGTTCGCGTCGTCCCGCAAGCAGGCCCGGCAACTGGTCGCGCACGGGCACTTCGCGGTCAGCGATATCCCGACGGATATCCCTTCGTACCTGGTGAAGCCCGGGCAGGCCGTCTCCGTCCTGGAGAAGAGCCGGACGCTCGCCGCCATCGTCCACTCTGTCGAGCGGGCGGGCAGCCGGCGGCTCCCGGTCTGGCTGCAGATCGAGGGAGATGCCATGCAGGGCCGCGTGCTGGCATTGCCGGGGCGGGCTGACATAGACACCCAGGTCCAAGAGGATCTGGTGGTCGAGTTCTATTCGCGGTAACCCTGAGACTGCAGACGGGGGAGGAATCCCATGATTATCGATACACTGACACCTCGAATCGAGCGGCTGGATGACGGCAAGGATCCGCGCTTTGGTTCGTTTCTGATTGAGCCACTCGAGCGCGGCTATGGCACCACGCTGGCCAACCCCCTGCGCCGGGTGCTGCTGTCGTCCATCCCAGGGGCGGCGATCACCTTCGTCACCATCGAGGGAGTGCTGCACGAGTTCTCCACGATCCCCGGAGTGGTGGAGGACACCACCGAGATCCTGCTCAACCTGAAGGAGTTGGCCATCCGAGTCCTGGAGGCTCCGGAGGGCGTGGATATCTCGCAGCCGCCGAGCGAGGGGCCCCGCATCCTGCGCATCGAGCGCGCCGGGCCGGGCGAGGTGCTGGGCGCGGACGTCGAGACGCCCGCGGACGTGGAGATCGTCAACAAGGACCTCCACATCGCCACACTCGACAGCGAAGAGGCGACGCTCGCCATCCAGATGGAAGTCGAACGCGGCCGGGGCTACGTGTCGGCGGAGGAGCACGATACCTCCCGTCGGCCCATCGGGGCGATTCCGGTAGACTCGATTTTCACGCCGGTGCGCAATGTCGGGTTCCGGGTCGAGCCCACTCGCGTCGGCCACATGACAGACTTCGACCGGCTGGTGCTGGAAGTGACGACCAACGGCACCATCGATCCCGCGGATGCGATCAGCGACGCGGCGAAGATCCTGGACCGCTATCTCATCCTCTTCTTCGATTTCCAACAGCAGGAGGAGGAGCTCGCGGGCGCGCCCGAGCAGGAGTCCGCGGCGGCGCGGCAGCTCCAGACTCGCGTCGAGGACCTGGACTTCTCCGTCCGCACCTCGAACTGCTTGCGGCGTGAGGGCATCACCACCGTCGGCGAGCTGGTGCAGCGGACCGAGTCGGACCTGATGGCGATCCGCAACTTCGGCCGCAAGTCGCTGCAGGAAGTGAAAGACAAGCTGGCCACCATGGACCTCAAGCTCACCAGCGGCGGCGAGCTGCCGCCCGAGGGCGAGGATGAGGATTTCGACGAAGGCGACGAAGGCCTGGAAGAGTAGGAGGGTAGATCCGCCGTGAAACATAGAATGGACGGGCGTCGGCTCGGTCTTCCGACCGACCAGCGGATGGCCCTCTTGCGCAATCTGGTGACATCTCTGCTGTGGCACGGAAGCGTGACCACGACGCAGACGCGGGCGAAAGAAGCGCGGCGAATCGCCGAGAAGCTGATCGGGATGGCGCGGCAAGATACCATCCATCACCGGCGGCTCGCGCAGCGCGTGCTGATGCCAAGGACCGGGCTTGTGAAGATGAAGGAGGGCTCGCATCGAGAAGCCCCGTCGGGCGGCGAAATCGAGAAGATCACCCATGCCGGCCGCAGCCCGAGTTCGGTCGAGAATTCCGTGCGCCACCTGTTCGAGCACGTCGCGCCGCAGTATCAGGACCGGCCGGGCGGATTCTCTCGCATCGTGCGCATCGGCCTGCGAGTCGGCGACGGCGTCGCGCAGGTCAAGCTGCAGCTCGTGGATTACCGGGCCCCGGACTAGGCCGGAACGATGGGGCTTCGGCACTGAAGTACCGGAGCGACGAGCCAGAGACGTGGATGCGGAATATCAAGCTGACGCTGGAGTATGACGGGACGGAGTTCCACGGATTCCAGCGGCAGCCGAGATTGCGGACGGTGCAGGGCGTTCTGGAAGAGCGGTTCTCCAGAGCGCTTCGCGAGCCGATCAAAGTGGTCGGGGCGGGCCGGACGGATGCGGGGGTGCACGCCGTCGGTCAGGTGGTGAACTTCAGGACCACCCGCCCGGTGCCGGTGGAGCGGGTGGCGGATGTGCTAAACGCCGCCCTGCCGCCGGATGTGAAGGTGCAGGCGTGCGAAGAGGTGGGAGAGAGCTTCCACGCGCGGCGGTGCGCGCGGAGCCGGATCTATCGGTATACCGTGATCGAATGGGCGACGCCGTCGCCGATCGCGGGACGATACGCGCTGCTCGTGCCGGACAGGCTGTCGGTCGAGCGGATGTCGCAGGCGGCGGAGCGGCTGCTGGGAAGGCACGATTTCCGCGCCTTTCAGGCGAGCGGCTCCGAGACTGCAACGACCGAGCGCACACTGCTGCGGCTGGATTGTCGGCGCAGCGGCGATCGCATCGCGATCACCGCGGAAGCGGACAGCTTTCTCTACCGGATGGTGCGACTGATCGTGAGCGGGTTGCTCGTAGTAGGCCGCTCGGAGCTCGACCCGGAGGCGCTGGCGACGGCGCTGCGGACGGGCGAGAGGCCGCCGACCCGGCGGGGGCCTGCGGCGGCTTGCGGGCTGTGCCTGGCCCACGTGCAGTATGACGATGACGGCGCGGGTTGCGGGCTGCGCCCGCCGGCGGTAATATACGATCCTACGAAGTGAGAACGGGCTGCAATGAGGATGATGAGCAAGAGAACCTATTCCGCGAAGCCGGCCGAGGTCGAACGGCGCTGGCTGCTGATCGACGCGCAGGGCCTGGTAGTCGGGCGGCTGGCAGCGGATGTTGCGGCCGTGCTGCGCGGCAAGCACAAGGCGACGTACACGCGGCACGTCGACACAGGGGACCACGTCATCGTGATCAACGCGGCCGGTCTCGTGTTGACCGGCGGCAAGGCTGCGAAGACGATGCGCTACCGGCATTCCGGCTATCCTGGCGGGCTCAAGATCGAGCCCTACGGCGATCTGTTCAAGAAGAACCCCGAGCGCGCATTCCGCGCTGCGGTGAAGGGCATGCTGCCGCATACCCCGCTGGGGCGGGACATGCTAAAAAAGCTGAAGGTGTACTCCGGCGGCGATCATCCCCATGAGGCACAAGGCCCGGTCGCGTACCAGCCGCCTCATGCACGCGTCGCAGAGGAATAGGAGAAGGCATTCGTGGCTCAGGAATTCTACGGAACAGGGCGCCGCAAGAACGCGACCGCGAAGGTGTGGGTCACGGCGGGCGAGGGCCAGTTCGTCGTCAATGGCATCACGCTCGAGAATTACGTGACCCGGCCGACGCTGGAGCTGGTCGTCCGCGAACCGCTGGAGATCGTCAGCAGCGCGAGCAACTTCAACGTCCGCGCGCAGTGCATCGGCGGCGGCATCGCTGGCCAGGCGGGCGCGCTCCGGCACGGCATCGCGCGGGCGCTGGTGGCGATGGATGAGGCGCTTCGCTCACCGATGCGCCGGGCGGGCATGCTGACGCGCGATCCGCGTGTGAAGGAAAGCAAGAAGTACGGCCGCAAGCGGGCGCGGCGCGGATTCCAGTTCAAGAAGCGCTAATGACTTTCGCCCAAAGAAGTAAGGTAAGGGCGAAAGTCATCAGAAGACCAGCGAATACCTGAAAGAAGACGTCCGCCCGGTGTTACTTTGTTGGGCGAACGTCCGTGAAGGCGTGGCTTCGGGCCTGACGTGCCGGAGCAACGAGCGCGCCGGTCGGCATGCGCTTCGCGGGCGAGGAAGCGCTCACACAGCGCACGAGGCACCGATTTCCCGGAAGGATCGCCGGCCGCTCCGTGTGGAATAAGTATTGGGGGCGATCCCGATAGGCTTCACGCGGGACGGACGCTGCATTTCAGGGCGGTTACTGCATGCACAACATCGGTAATGTGGGGACAGCGTGACAGCGTCGCACAGCACCAGCGCGACGTATCGCGCCACTATGCTTCTGGCCGTTGTCATCGCTGGTTTCGTGCTGGTGAGCGCGGCGCGGGGCCAGCCCGCGATCGCGGGTTGGGGCGGCGCGTACGAGATCTACCAGGTGCGGTCAGGCGATACCATCCAGAACATCGCCGCGCGCTTCGGTGTCTCCCCCGACCTGATCGCGAGCTTCAACGGCATCACCAATTCCCAGGAGTTGGTCCCGGGTCGCGACGTGGCGATTCCCATCCCCGGTGGAGCATCGAAGGAGAAGGCTCAGTCGGCCGATCCCGCTTTACCCGCGGCGCGCATGCTGCCGCCGCGGTACGCGACGGTCGTGCAGCCCGGGCAGATCACCAGTGAGCCGGACGGCGGTGACTTCCTCTACCAGCCGGCGGCCGGCACCAGGCTGGTGGTGAAGGTCGAGCGGGACACCCACTGGGGGGTGGTGATGGTCAACGGGACCATCGGCTGGATCGACAAGTCGTGCCTCGAAGTCTCGAACGACATGATCCCCGCCGAGCGGCTGGACCTGATGCTGCGCGGCGGGGGCGGCCGGGCTGACGTGGTCAACGAGGCGCGTCGGTACATGGGCGTGCCCTATCGCTACGGCGGCAGCCTGCCCTACAACGTGGACTGCTCGCTGCTGGTGCAGACGGCGTATGGGGCGTGTGGGATTCGCCTCCCGCGCACCGCGGCCTCCCAATTCGAGGTGGGACGGCCGGTGAACTACAGCGAACTGATGCCCGGCGATCGGCTCTACTTCATCAGCCGTTCCGGGCGCATCAACCATGCCGCATTGTATATCGGCGATGGGATGTTCATCCACGCCTCATCCAGGCGGGGATGCGTGGGGATCGATTCGTTGAGCGACCCGTTCTATTGGAGTCGCTTCATCGGCGCGCGACGAAACTAGAGCATCCGATCGATTTCCGATCAGGTGGGTGGTTGCAGGCAGGCGGTCTGTCCGCTTGCCTGTTGTTTTTGGGGGGCGGTGATTGGTCGTATGCGCAGCGGCACATATCGAGTGTTCTTCAGGCTCGCGCAGGTATCGCCTCAACCCGCTGTATCGCTCGCGGCTTCCCCCCTTCGCGCAGCAGAGGTGACCAGTCAGCCCTGACGAATGTGGCCAGGCATGAAACCGATTGGCCGCCGTAGGGCCTGCGCGGAGGGAGTAGATGGGCAGGAAGTCAGGAAAGGGCATCTCGCGGCGAGAGTTCCTTCGCCTCACCGCGGCCGGGACGCTGGCCGCGGGGATGGGAGGCGGGGCGGCTCAGGCGGCCCGCGTGGCCGCGACAGCGTCGGAGCCAGTGCCTCCGCGCGCGGTCTGGGATCTCAGCAAAGCCTACCAGGAGGCCACCCCCACGCGTGCCCGCATCTGCGTGAATGGCCTGTGGCGCTGGCAACCGGCCAGAGGAAGCGCCGAGCAGGCGCCGGCCGGCGACTGGGGCTACTTCAAGGTTCCGGGAAGCTGGCCGGGGATCAGCGACTACATGCAGGTGGAGTGTCAGACGGTCTACCCGAACCCACATTGGAAGGACGAGAAGCTCGGCGAGACCACGGGGGCCTGGTACCAGCGCGAGATCACGATTCCGAAGGAGTGGACGGGACGGCGAATCGCGCTCTACGCGGAGTACGTGAACTCCTATGCCGTCGTCTATATCGACGGCAAGAGGGTCGGCGAAATCCGGTTCCCCGCGGGAGAGGCGGATCTGACTGCAGTGTGCCAGCCAGGCCAGAAATACGTGCTGAGCATGTCGGTCCTGGCGATGCCGCTGAAGGGCGTCATGATGTCCTACAGCGACACCTCCACGGCGAAGGAAGTGAAGGGTTCTGTCCAGCGCCGCGGGCTCTGCGGAGATGTCTACCTCGTCAGCACCCCTGCGGCCGCGCGCATCACCGGCGTGAAGGCAGACACGTCGGTGCGCAAGGGGGAGATCACGGTCGGCGCCGGGCTGGAGGGGCTGGCCGCGGGCCAGACGTACGTCCTGCGCGCGGAGATCACGGAGAAGGGTCGGCGCGTGCGGGAGTTCGCGAGCAAGCCATTCCGCGCGAGTGATCTCAAGGATGACAGCTTCGTCTTCAGCGACCAGTGGAAGGCGGACACGCTGTGGGATCTCCACACGCCGCAGCACCAGTACCAGCTCGACCTCACGCTCCTCGACGCGGCCGGCAAGGCGGTGGACGCCGCACTTCCGGTGCGCTTCGGCTATCGCGAGTTCCTGATCGATGGCAAGGACTTCTACCTGAACGGCACCCGCATCTACCTGTCCTCCATCCCGATCGACAACGCGCAGGTGGGGGCGACGGCGGCCAGCTACGACGGGGCGAAGGAGACGCTGGAGCGGATGAAGAGCTTCGGCATCAACTTCATCTATACCCACAATTACGGCTGCGAGCCGGGGACACACCTCAGCTTCGAGGAGATTCTGCGTGCGGCGGATGACGTGGGGATGCTGGTGGTGCTCTCGCAGCCGCATTTCGGCCAGTACGACTGGGAGGCCGAGGACGCGGACAAGAGCAACG
>Ga0187878_1001605_pt1 | contig 21616 bp, 32 predicted proteins | sample June2016WEW_17_1_FD_132979 | JGI IMG/M metagenome (GOLD analysis project Ga0187878, IMG submission 132979) | Peatland microbial communities from SPRUCE experiment site at the Marcell Experimental Forest, Minnesota, USA - June2016WEW_17_150 | ecosystem: Environmental > Terrestrial > Soil >...
AGACGAGAGAATTGTACCATGCTTTTAGTTTCAAAAAAGAAAACAAAATCGCATGGCTTTATTAACTACTATAGAAACACAACCTGTAGCATTCTGCTGAAACAACCGGATAAGCATGAGTCTGCAAGTCGGGACGCGAGCCCGCTCATAAAATCCATCAAAGGAGATTCCCTCATGCGACGATTGACGAGCGTTTTTCTCGGACTCGCCATGTTTCTGGTTTCCATAGCCGTCCTGGGGCAAGGCAATCCCCGGGGGCTGACTTCGTTTGTGGCCGGTCGTGCGGACATGGTTTCAATCGAATACGGGCGTCCTTCCCTGCACGGCAAGACGGTGCAGGACCGCCTCGCTGAACTGCCGGCCGACGGGTTCTGGCGCCTCGGCGCCGACAAGTCCACGACCCTCTCGACCGCCGTGGCCCTGGTTTTCGGTGGGGTCACCGTCCCCAAAGGTGAGTACAGCCTCTGGGGGAAGAAAGGGAGCGACGGCAGTTGGAAACTGGTGTTCAACAAACAACACGGCCAGTGGGGAACCGAGCATGACCCTGCGCAAGACGCCTACTCAGTCCCCCTGGAGGCCCAAACGGTTGACTCCGCTACCGATATGTTGAACATCGATTTTTCCGATGAGAGCGGCGGCGGGCACAAGCTCACCATCCAGTGGGGCAACATGCAACTGACCAGCACCTTCAAGACCCAGTAGAGTTTGGATTCTTTATTGCTGTCGAATGGCGCAGGCCCTGCTTCTCAGGGCGAGTGGCGCTCGCTGCGCATGCTTTGAAACTGTGGGATAATCCTCGGGCGACCGCTCTCGCACAGCGTAAGGTTTCGAGTAATCGACACAGCAACACAAACCGCGTAGATTGTTTCACAGCGGGTGGCGGGGTGTCCGACCCAACAGGATCCGAGCCAGGGTGCTCGGCCACCCTCCCATGGCTACGCGTTCGTGGCTCGCCAGCCTGAGCGCTCGCGCAAGCCGGTGATGTGGGCCACATGATGTCGCCCGTGCCAGGCGTACATCGCCAGATACTTCTCCAGCGTCACCCGCCCCAGCTCCGGATGCTTCAGGGCGCGCGCAAAATCTTCGGGCTTGAGTGTCTTCAGCAGCATCACCCAGCGCGCGTGCAGGGTTTCAAGCAGCTTCAGGGAAGTCTCCACCGGAGCCGTGCGCGCGTCAGGCAATTGCGCCCATCGCGCCTGGTCGTAGGGTTTGATGGTCGGCTCGTCTTCGGTCAGCGTCAGCCGGAAACGCGCGTAGGCGTTCAAGTGGCTGTCAGCGAGATGATGCACCACTTGGCGCACCGTCCAGCCGTCAGGCCGGTAGGGCGTGTCGAGCTGCGCTTCCGTCAGTCCCGCGACGGCTGCCCGCAGCCGCGCTGGCGTTGCTTCGATCTCGCCGAGCCACTGTCGCCGCTCCCCCTCGCTCGCCAGCAAACCTTCTCCACTGCGGTCCCACGTGAATTTCCTGATGGGATATTGCAGGTCCATCTCTTGCCTCCTGTCGAGTGTGAATAACTATCCGATGCTCGACCGCGCCGGTCCGATTCAGACTCCTGCCCGGGAGCAGCCGCGCCCCCGCGAGCCGCGAGGATTATATCGCCCCGCCGTATCTGAACCAACAATCTCCGCACGCCACGCTGCCGCGCGACCTTGCCCACCCCCAGTTTTTATACAACCACCGGAGCACTCAGGCGGAGAAGTTTGCCCTTAACTTGCACGTGTGGAATATGGCACATGTACAGCATGCGCTCTCGGCTGCCCATGGCTCCGCCACACGGCCCTCCCCACACCATAGATCCTCAGCCCGCCCTCGCGGGACAATCAAACACTGGGGGAGGGCAAGTATGCCCAAGGTGGAGGGGCTCCACCCTTCCAACTCAGGCTGTCACTGCGAGGAGCAAAGATAGGCATCAGAGGCAGTCGACTTCCTTGCCTTGTTTCTTTGTCCTGCGGCCATGGATGTGGTCGGTGCCCCGAGCTTCGGCCAGCTTTTGGGCCTTCTCCTTCCAGACTTGGGTCTGGCGATTCAGCACTTGCAGGTATTCGTGCCCAGGGGCGGCAGTGGTCCGCACCATCTCCGCAAGCAAGCGGATCCCCACCAGAGAATCGTTGGTAAGCCGGTCACGCGTCAGAATGCGTTCCGACAGAGAATCATTCGTTAGCCGGCCGCGCGCCAAGTTACGCTCCCACGAGAGGATAGGCAAATACCAGGAAATCACTTAACCAACTGGTACACAAAATAGACAACACAGATTCACCTGCCCAACGAGAGGCGTTCCATCCCGAGGAGTCTCTCGCGGCGTTCTACGGAGCCTTGCCGCGCGTGCGTTTCTTTTCTCTTTGCGCTCGCAGTTCAGCGGCCGGTTCGTGTTTTGCGACTTGGAAAACCTGAGCTGAAGCCTTGCGGGGGGCCGCAAGGTGCAAGGATTTTTTCCTGCACAGGAGATTGACCATCGCCGGCAGCCTCTAAGAATTCAAGGACTCGCGCGCTTGCAGGTAATCCTGAATCTCGCCTTCCTAAGGCGACAGCTCACGCCCTGGGGAGAAACCGTTCGCCCTCGATACCCCCCTTCCTTCCCGGTGCGGCGAAAAACCGGAGGCCTGAGCCTATGCAATAGGCTACCAGCGGCTCCGAAGGGTGTCAAGCGTTAAGATGTCGCCACCTGAGAGTCCCGGATGGTGGGCGAGTTCCTTGGCCTCGTCCCCTTCTCCGTCCGGGCCTTATCGACGAGTTTTGGCCGCACGCTCGTTCGGGACGCCCAAACGGACCGTTCACGCTCCAAAAGCTTTCTGGGACTAAGGGGGGAATCCAGCAGAGGCCGAAAGCTGAGTTTCTGGCAGGTCCAGAAACGCTTCAAGGTGACTTCCTGAGCCAGAGAAAGAGCCTGCCGCCTCGCGACGAGCAGGAGAAAGGTTGGCCCTGCGTTGGCGTCTAGCGTGACAAGCGGGAGGCGCCGGGTGACACGACGAGCCCGGCGTCGATTCTCGCGGCCAGAGGGGGTTGCTGCCTTCGTCGTAGCACGGTCGTCGGGGCTGTGGGCAGGCGCGCGACAGACGTCTTATGTTGGCTACCCGCAGAGGCTCTCGGTTTGCGGCCCGGTGGGCGTCGCGGCTGCCGGCCCCGCTATTCCCCAGGGTCCTTGGGTTCCTGCAACAACTCCGGGGGGAGCTTGGCTCGCCGGCCACGGACCGGGTTGGGCTCCGTGGCCATGCCGGCCATTTGGATGATGGTTTCAGCCAGCAGATGCAGCCCCTCAGCGGCAACTCGGTTGCCGCTCATCTTCAAAGCACTCAAGTGCAGAATATTCTCCACTGTCGCTTTGTAGAGCGCGCGGGTTTCCGGCGGCAGAGAGCGCAGAAAGGCCGGGTCGAGATAACGTCGTTCTAACTCGGCTTGCCCAGGTAGCTTCGCCTTCTGGGGCGGAACCTCTGCGGGCGGGGCCTCCGCTGGGGCCGTGAACAGGGCATGGGTTTCCTCGTCGGGGCACAACTCCAGCAGGCGGCGGAGACGGTAGCCACGCGGGGAGGAGCGGCCCGCTTCCCAAAACTGCACGGCGCTGAGGCTACAACCTACGCGTGCCGCCAGTTCCTGCTGAGTGATCCTCAGCTTCTCGCGGAGTGACAAAACCGCCCTTGGCTCGATTTTGACAAATCTCATGATTTTATTCTTGACAAACGTTAAGTAAAGCTTATAATAAAGCCTGCAATTAGCCGGTGAACAAAGTTCACCGGCGCATTATGAAACACCGCGACACAAAACGCCAGACAAATAATTTCGACCTGAACATCCTACTTTCGATTCGACGCACGCACGGCATGCCCGCCGCCATATCGCGCGTCGCGCAGGTCTCACCGGGATTTGTGAGCGACGTACTCAACGGGCGCAAGCGGCCCAGCGCACGCTTCCTGGCGGCACTGCCGCGCGCCTTCGAGCTGGTTCACCTGCAGTCGCAGGCGCGCGCGTCCGAGCTGGCAGGCGTCAGCTTCAAAGTCGCCTCTAAGGGATAACATCGGCAATGGCGGAACAAACAAAACCCGAACTTGACGTCCCCGTCAGTCATCGTCTCCCCGAAAGCCTGGTCGCCAGCGTGGACCAGTGGGCCCAGCGGACTTGGCGCGACCGCGCCAAGATCCTCTCGGCGATCTGCTGCCGCGTCCTCGAGATGGTCAGGCAGGAGGGCGGCTTCCAGCAAGATCTGAGCGATGTCTTACGCCGATTGCGGCTCGATTCGGCGTGACTGTTTTCCTGACGGGCTGTCTTCTATGTCTTTTTCGTCTACCCCGGAGGTTGGGATGGAGTCCTCTCCCACGCCGCAATCCTTTCCGAGGTCCTTCACATTCCGCCTGCGCGACTGCGCGGATTCGGCGAGCGCGCACTGCGCCGGACGGCTCGCCCCCGGTGAGTACCCCTCAACGTTCTTCCCCGGCAAGCGCCGCGGCCAGTTGCCCAAGGAAGTCCGGCTTACTCTCTTACCTTTCCAGGCGCAGGAGCGCTGGGCGGAGCGGCCCACCCCCCAAGCGTTACCGACGATTACCTCCGTACCAGATCCTGCCCCTATTTCTCCCCCCTACCCCTGCCACCACCACGTTCCGCCCATCGCTGCTGCGCCTGGACAAGACCGCTCGGCCCCTCTGCGCGGAAAGAGCCTCGAGCAATCGGGTGATCGGGTCATTGAGTCATCGGGTGATTGAACGACTGAGTGATTGTGTGATTGAAAATCGGAAAGAATCGCTGCATGCGCGCAATCCCCAGCCCGTTCCCGGAGCGAAGCCCGCCCCGGCTCTTCCAACCGGGAAAGGGCCGGGGGGCCGGGGCGGGCACTCCATCGCCTGTTGGCCCGATCACTCAGTGGCTCAATTACCCCAGTCCCCAGAAGCGGGTGCTTTATGAAGCTGTTAATTGTGGAAGACGAGGAGCAGCTCGCGGAGATCACGGCGATGCTCCTGCGATTGCTCGACCGGCGGGCGCAGCGCCTCGAGATCATCACCCTTGCCGGAGACCTCGAGACGGCGCTCGACCGTCTCCCTGAGCACGACGTCGTCCTCTGCGATGGCCAGTTCCCCCTTTCCCAGAACTCTCGCTTCATCGTCGAAGAGTGGGACGGTGTTCGGCACGAAGCGTACCGCCGCGGCATTCACTTTGTCCTCTACACCGGCTGTCTTCGCGCTCTCCAAGGGGCGCGCGATAGCGAAACTCCCGCGCTCACCAAGCCTGCACCCATCGAGGAAATCTACGCCGCGCTGACGGCGCAAAGCGCCGAGCTGTCAGCAAACTCCTTCGACTCTTCAACTCATTCAACTTTTCAACTCGTCGAAGAGTCAAAGACATGAAGAGTTGAAAGGGGCAACCGTGAAACAGACCTTCGAAGACTACTGCCAGGAATTGAGCGGCCAAGCTGAACAACTTGCGCAAGAGGTGGAAATGCGCGAATGCCTCGAGCACCTCAGCGCCTTCAACTTCGGCCGTGCCGTTCAACACCTCGAGGATGCCCAGCACGATTTCTGGGTGCGCGTGCGCTGGCTGCTCATCGGTGTGGCGATTGGCGCGGCCTTTGCGGCGGGGCTTGTCCGGGTGCTGGGTGCTGGGGGCTAGGGGCTCGCCCATCGGACCATCGGGTGATCGGTTCATTGATTCAGTGGCTCGGTGACTCAGTGGAGGAAAGATGAGATGTCCCAAGTGCGGCGCGATCACGGAAGTCAGTGAGAAGCGCGGACCCTACCGTGAGCGCCGCTGCCTGAATCGCGCCTGTCGTTTTGACTTTACGACTTGCGAGAATTTTGTGACCCAGGAGGAGGGCCACCGCGTGCGGGCGAAGGCCCTCGCCACGCGCCTCGCGGCGTTAAATTCCGCGCCTGCCGAGTGCGAAAAGGCGGCGTCAGCTTCCTGACAAGACCTACGAAGGTATTTATACTCTGTGAATGACATCAATATAGGCGGCGACTGTCCCCGTGACACAGAACGCGGTGGGCGGTATAGTCCAGTCCGGCATTTGAGGTGTGCGCTTTTTCCGAATCGGCCCAGTGATTCAGTATGGATGGGTATGTTCACTGCATATTTTGATGAAGCAGGATCGCCGGACGATTCACTGACGCTTGTGGTTGCCGGTTTCATCTCTACCGCTGAACAGTGGGAATATTTCGAGCAGGAGTGGAAAGAGGTTCTGGATGAGTTTGGGATTGGCTGTTTTCACATGAAGGATTACGTTCACAACAAGAACGAATTTGAGGGATGGGGAGCGGATGAATTTAAGAGAAGGAGATTTCTGCAAAAACTCGCCTCGGTCACAGCTTGCCGCGTTCGCAGATGGTTTTCATGCCAAGTCATCCTTGAAAACTATAAGACTTTAAATCGAAAGTACTGCTGCACGGAAATGCTGTATTACCCATATTCTCTGTGCGGCATTGGGTGCATCGATGCGATAACCACATGGGCCAACCATTACGGTCACGACTGGAAAGAAATCGTGTGTGTCTTTGAAGACGGTGCGAAACACAAAGGGAAATTTATAGAGTTAATAGAGCGAGATCGGAAAGGAGTTCCTCTTCCAATTTTCAGAAGGAAATGTGATTACGGAGCACTCCAAGCCGCTGATTTCATCGCGTGGGAACTTCGAAAGATGGTGACCGAGGTCGAAACCAGAGGTAATAGACGGATTCGAGAATCCCTCGCAGCACTCACGAAAATACCGCGTTCGGGCGGGATTTTCTTCGGTGACGGATTGGAGCGGCTTCTTGTCGCTTCGCGAGTTCCTCTTAGGAGCACGTTTCGAGAACCCTGTCCATAGGGTGTCCTTCTCATGCGCGCCGGGCGGCTTAACCGGCTGGGGCCACAGGTTCTTGATGTCGTTCGAGCCTCCGAGCCCCGGCCAAAGAATAAAGGAACCCGATCCTGCATGGAAACCGCCTGCTCCATACTGCGAAGTTCAACTCCCTGCGCAGGCAAGCAACTCCCCTGTCGGGGGCGAAAGCGGCGTGGTGAAAGATCAAAATAAGCCACCACTCGCCCGCGATGGCTCAAGGCGGGCAGCATTGGCTTACGACACGACGCTAAGGTGCTTCCTCCTTATAAACCCAGGCCCCCAGTAGCGTGGCGATGATCACCATTACCAAGTAAGTCAGGGCATCAATTGTCAGCAGGCGGACAGAGAACAACCTTAAGGAACCCCACGAAATCGTGGGGAGCAGGCCACTCAGGACCCAGAAAGCCAAGCCTGCGAACAATGCCGTTTTCGCGCCAGCGCCGCATCGCGGACGAATGAGCGCGTACAGCCAGACGGCAAGAATCCCCAAAACGAAGTCCATGACAATTGTGATCACGATATCTGATCCCGACATATGGAACGGGCGCCCCAACGCTTCCATTCCGGCGCTCCACCTTTTTCCGAGGAACAAAAACCAGGCACCGTATCCGAGCACGTTGAGGATGACCCCCGCCAGCAGTCCTCCATAAAGCACACGTGTCCAGTTGATCTTTCCCATGGCGTCCTCCTGCGCCTTCATCAGCGCTCCTACAAACGATTGAGAGTTAGAATCAAGGTTTGAAGCGAATGATATATCTCCTGCGCCCTTGATGCAAGCGCCGGACACAACGACTGGCGTCGAGGGTTTGCCTCCGGGTCCGGCCCAGAGTTGTGCGCGCGAGCGCCCTACCCTGTGGCTCTGTTCTGAGGTTTTTCGCCACCGCCCGCCCTCAAGACGCATACTGCCCCACGAATTTCTACAAGGCAAAACCGGGCGTAAGCTTACGAGCCGCCGCGGTCCAGGACCCGCCCGCCATTAAGATCGGGGGACCTTCGGCCGCGGTGGGCGCTGCACGCTCATTTTTTTCCTACCGGTAGCCGATATGTGCAATATTTCTCTTGACAACACCCGGTCCAGTAGTGGTAGCCTATGAATGTTATGAGCGACGTGCCCGGCACCGGATTCAAGCGCGATCACGTAAGGGTTGGTCCCGAGGACGGCCTGGTACGGGGCGTGCCACGAATCCCGCCCCCTGTGCCGCAGGACACGGCGGTCCACAAGGCAAGTCATCAGTCCTCAGTTGTCAGTCGTCAACGAGGACTGAGAACTGAGAAGTGGGAACTTAAGGCGGACAAATCGGTCCGCCTTTACAACTGATAGCTTGCGCCTGATCAGCGCGAGCGAGCCCCGCACCAGACGGACGGTACGGGGCGAGGGCGGCGGCGGGTGCACACGCTGCCGCTGCCCGAGTGACGAGACAACAACTTCAATTCCTCTTCCAGGTCACGCCCCCAGCACTCGAAAGCGAGCGAGAGTACGAAATTCCCGCCTGCATTACCCTTGCGCAGGCCATTTTGGAGAGTGCCACGCCCCGCTTCGGCTGGGGCAGTTCCCGCCTGTTTCGCCTGGCGAACAATCCCTTTGGGATTAAGTATTCTCATTTTTCAACTTCTTCGACTTCTTCAACTGTTCCGACTTCTTCGACGGTTGGGCAGGTTGAAAAAGTTGAAAAGTCGAAACAGTCGAACGAAGACTATGGTCACTTCGATGCGGCGACTTGGGAAATAGAGAACGGCCGTAAAGTCGAAACGCTCGCCGAATTTCGGCGTTTCCCCAACTTAACTGAGGCCTTTAAGGCGCACGCGCGGCTGCTACTCACGCCGCGTTACCGGCCGGCGTATGAAGCGCGGCACGACTGGAGACAGTTTGCGGAGCGGCTGGGCCCGAAACAGTCGGAGCACGACGCCGACCATTGTGGTTACTCCACAAATCCCAGCTACTCCGCCCGGCTTATTACCCTGGTCGAGACCTACCGGCTCGACGACCGCCGGGCGCTCGACTGGCTCGCCAGCGGCAAGGATCCGGGCCCGGTGCTTGCGGAGTTGCTGCAATGAGCGGGAGATCGACCACCTGTTCAACCCTTCAACTTGTTCGACTGCCTGCGGGCGTCGAAGAAGTCGAAGGAGTTCAAAAGTCGAAGAGCTAAAGATGATGCGCGTTACGTTCAGCGAATTCCGTTTCGTGGTTATAACGTTTATAACGGACGTACTCGTGATCTTGACTGTTTCAGCGTTGGGTCTCTGGGTCATCCTGCACGCCGGACCCGAGCAATCGGATGGTTTACTGATCGAGTAATCGCCTGAGGAGGCTATATGAAGGTGCAACGGTTCTTACGGGCGCATAACCCGCTCCCATCTCTTGTCCTGGGGGTCATGCTGGGGCTGGTTTCACTGAGTAGCGCGTGCACGACTCCATCCTGGGTGGTTGAGGCCGAAAGAATCGCGAAGGTAGCGCTCCCCCTTGTGGAAGGCCTCGCCAGCATCGTGGGCGTTTCGGCCGGCTCGGCGGTGGGTCAGGTCGTAAACGACCTCAATCTCGTCATCACGCTGTTCGACAAATACCAGGCGACGCCGAGCGCTGGCACGTTGGAGCAGATTCAGGCAGGGCTGAACACCGTCAACGCGGACATCGGGCAGATTCTTCCTGCGGCGCACATCAAGAATTCAGCCACGCAGAATAAAGTCGCCGCGATCCTGCAACTCGTGACCAGCGAATTCTCGAACGTCGCTTCGCTGGTTCCATCCAGTTCTGCTTCACTTTCGCTGCCTGCGGGACGGGCCGCCGCGCCGAAGCTGCCTTTCACCGCGAAGGACTTCAAGGCCCAGTACAACAAGATCGTGACGGCAAAGACCGGAGACCCGGTTTGCGACAAGCTGTTCGAAGGGAAGGAACTGAAGTAGTTCTCAGTATTCAGTCGTCAGTAGTCAGTAAGAGCTGATGACTGATAACTGATGACTGAATTCCTAATGGCTGACCATCCCAAAATGCGGCTCGGCGACTCCCGTAGTGGGCAAGCACGGAGCAAGTGCGCGCGAGGCAACATATAACGTATGGCAAACCACGTCGGCATGAAGCTCGGAAAGAAACCTCGCAAGCACGATCGGCGCACGCTGAAGTTGGCGCGGTATCTCTTGCCGACCTTGCCCGCTGCGAAGCCCACGGTCGATTGGCTGTCAGCAGTTCCGCGCTTTCCGATGTACGGCAACGATATTCACAGCGACTGCGCCATGGCTGCCATTGGTCACATGGTCCAGGTATGGTCCGCGAACGTGGGAAACCTGGAAACACCGAGTGAGGACGACATCCTGCGGGTATACCGAATCCTGAGTCCCGATGACGATGGATGCGTTCTTCTTGAGGTGCTCAAGTACTGGCGGCAGAACCCTATTGCTGGATGCAAGTTGGGGGCATTCGCCGCCGTCAATTGGCGCCACCCTCAAGAAGTCAAAGTCGCTCTGGATCTCTTTGGCGGTCTGTACGGCGGTGCGGAACTAGCCGTGGCCGCACAGAAACAAGACGTCTGGGAAGTGTTCCCAGGCAAAAACGGTGCGCCCGGCTCTTGGGGTGGACACTGCATCAATTTTGGGCAATACGCCGACAGCGGGATTCGGTGCGTTACCTGGGGCGCCCCCAAGGATGCGACGTGGTCTTGGCTGGATGAGTATGTCGACGAACTGTACGCCCTGATCTCGCCTGACTGGTTCGGAGCTACGGGCAAGACGCCGGAGGGACTCGACCTGACCACGCTGGAGACGGATTTGGCGGCGGTTACCGCGTAGGAGCGCTCATGAAACGCAGAATCACATTTTTGACCGTGCTCTTGCTAGTTACGGTGGCGCTCGTGATCGTGGGCGCACGGGCGTTCGGGCAGCAGCGCCCGCCGGTAAGGGCCACGGCCACGGCGCATTCCGTCGTGCTGACGTGGGCGGCTTCCTCCGACGGCGCCGCCAATCCGACCCTGGCCTACAACATCTACCGGGGCACCGCGGCTGGCGGCGAAAGTTCAACGGCACTCAATGGTCTCCCGGTCGCGGCGGGCTGCTCCTCAACGAGCGCCTGCACGTACACGGACACTGGCGTCACGGTCGGGAGCACTTACTTTTACACGGTCAAAGCGACCTTGAACGGGGCGCTGAGCGCGGCGTCGAATGAGGCCTCAGCCACTGTACCGATTGCAGCACCCACGGGCTTGACCGCGACGGGGAACTAAGAATCGGAGGATCGGACGAGCGGCCCAATGAACCATCGGAAAAACCGCATTCATTCGATGGACCGATGAACGAATGAACCGATTACTCAAAGTCGCGAACCTCCTTCTGCTCACGCTGGTCCTGGCAATGGCAGCCTGCAAGCCGCACTACTATGTTGCCCTCACCTGGTACCCCGACCCCGACGTAGCGGCGACTGGTGGCGCAGGCTACTACGTCTATCGGGCCACCGCAGCGAACGGCCAAGTCTCGGGCTACGCGCGAATTGGCTCTGCGACGCAACCGGCGTACCGAGACACCTCGGTTTCACCGGGGACGTACAGCTATTACATCACGGCCTTTGCGGGCAAGGCAGAGTCAAGGCCATCGAATGTGGTCGCGTTCACGGTGACGTGACGAGGGATGAAGATGGCTTTTGGATTACCCAAATCGGAGAAAGTCAAGGCGGCATTCGAGCGGTACGAGGCAGCCGAGGCGGCCTTGGTGCGCACGAAGGATCTCGAACAGGCCCTGGCGGAAATTACCATCCTCAAGGCTTTCATTGAGGATTTGAGGCAAGCATTCTGAGGAGGATCCATGAGCGCTTTTGAGATTCAAGCGTTGGTCACATTCCTGGCGCCGCTGGTGATTCAGTTCGCGAAGAAAAGCGACGCACAGGCGCTCGCTTGGATCGACCAGAGCAAACCCAAGATTTGCGTTCTGACGAATTTTGTGGTCGCGCTGGTTACCGGCGCCGGAATCACTTTTGCGCACGTTCCAGGCAGCCTCACGATTTCCTGGCCCAGCCTCGGGACTGCAGTGCCGGGCTTGCTTACGTTCCTCATCACGACGATCGTGCAGTTCGTTGCGCAACATTTGCTTTATGACTCGTTCTGGAAGCATTTCGTGAAGAGCCCGTCGAACGAGCCAGTAAGCAGTAGGCGGTAGGCAGAAAGCAGTAAGCAGTAGGCAGTAAGCAGAAAGCCATAGGCAGACGGCAGACCCATGAAGCGCAAGATGAAAGTCAAAGTCCAAATGCCAAAGAACCTGACGGCCAACCGCTCAACTGGCCGGAGGCCACAGTGATCAGTGCGACGGAAATGCAAGCGCTGTTGCTCGGAGCAGGAGGCTTTGTGGGCACCAGCATGGCGGGCATCGGCGCGTATCGCCTCTTCTCGGGAGCCTCACGCGGAATCATGAGGATTCCAGCCAGCCTGGAAGGGGGCGCCGATGCGCTGGAACGTACCGTCAAGGCCTTGGAAATGCAGAACGCCGTCTCCGCGCAGGTCGTGGAGCTCAAGGGCCTGATGACGGCCACGCGCGACGATATCCAGAAAGTCATGTTGGAACGCCAGGAGATCGGCCGTGAACTGCGGATCATGTCACGAAAGATTGAGGGCTTCAGCTGCTATGCCGAAGACGAAAAGCAAGGTTGAACACGAGCTCGACCGGACGGAAATTCTCCGCTACCTGAACGAATGCGGGCTTCAGCCCATCACGCCGCGGAGCATCCTGGTCTATCTGGACGATTGCCTCCGCCCCGTGAGCGAAGAAGGAATGCAGTTTCAGTTGCGCTACATGCGCGACCGGAAATGGGTCGAGCTGGGGATCGAGAAGAGAGTTGGCCAGCCCGAAATCATCCGCTGGGCGCGCATCACCGCCGACGGCGTGGATGAATATGACCGGCGGGCGGCGGCGCTGGGAGAAGCAAGATGATCGGTTCATCGATCCATCGGCTCATCGGTTGATCGGTTGATGGAGCTTTTGCTCTTCCGACGATTCGATGGCCCGATGACCCGATTAGTTAAGGAGTGGAATCCCGTGGGACGGCATGCCGCCACGAAAATGCAAATCTTTGAGGCCCGGCACCCCGGGCTGTGCCAGAACGTGGATGCGATGTTTGAGGCTTTTACGCCCCTACGCGCTGTCGCGGCAGTTATCCAGACCCAGTACGGCGAGCACATAAGCCACACCTCCATTTGGACGTACAAGAGGCAATCTTGGAACGTGCGGCGGGATCAGATTCAGGCGAGGAAGGTGGTCCTGACCGCCTTCCAAGAACTGGCGAGCGAGGAGCGAATCTAAGTGGGCCGAGACCAGGCATCGAAAATCCAGATCCTCAGCGCCAAGCACGGCGGCATGTTGCTGGCAGTTGACAAGATGTTTGACAAGTTCGCCACTCTGCAGGAAGTCCAGGAAATGATCGAGCGCAACTACCACGAAAAGGTCTCCTTGGTCGCCGTCAATACCTACAAGAAAAAGCACTGGAAAGTGCAAAAGGATAAGGTCCAGGAGCAGAAGACAACCATCAAGGCCATCGCGCAGATCGTTGGCGAAGACGGCTTGGGCGCCGGCGTGACGGCCTTGCTCTGGCAAGCTCTCCAGACCATGACGCCACCGCAATTGATCGCCCTCAAGAAAGTCTTGAACGACGACAAAAAGGTCGAACTGGTGAAGCAACAGTTCGCCCTTTACGCCCAAGCGCACCGCCAGAAGATGGAGGAACGCAGGAGCATGAAAGCGGGCAAGGGCAGGGCGCCTGCGGAAGAGGGTGTGGAGGATTTCGACGCGGCCCAGAAAGTGGTGGAACGGGTTAAGGAAATCTTCGGGATCGGAACGGCGTCAATCGAGCCGCCAACCCAGCGGCTCCTCGCCCCGCCGGAAGAACTGCCATCACCGGTGGCTCCTGCCGCCGCGGGCAAAGAGAACGCGTGAACAATTCTGAATGCTGAATTATGAATGTGAGAAATGGCCCGATGAACGCTGAAGAGCAAGGCAAAGGGCAAAACGCAAATGGCAAAGGGTAAAGGTCCAAATTCGTCAATCACCCGATTACCCGATCACCCGATCACCCGATTGGCGAATGGCCCGGCTCGATTCAAAAAGGCCATCCCCGTCCTTGCTTACCAGGACCGCTGGATTCGCGATGACTCGCAATTAAAGATCGCGGTATGGAGCCGGCAAAGCGGCAAGAGTTTTGCCGCCGCGCTGCGCGCCACGCTCAAGTGCCTGGAACGGAGGACGCAGTACATCATTCTTTCCAAGGGCGAGCGGCAGTCGCGCCTGTTTATGGAGAAGGTCAAGGATTTCTGCCTAGTCTTCAAGGAGCTGAAGGTCCTGCCGGAATTCGCCGAGATGCCGGAGACGGAAGAGAAAACCATGGAAGTCTACTTCCCGCACAATCGCTCGCGGATTATCGGGCTGCCGGCCAACCCCGACACGGCGCGCGGTTACACTGGCCACATCGTGCTCGATGAGTTCGCCTTCCACGGCGACGCGCACAAAATCTACGCTGCCTGCTTTCCTATTATCACGCGGGGCTATTCGATTGAAATCATCTCTACGCCGAATGGGACGGCGGGGAAGTTCTATGAGATTGCGAAGCAGGCAGGGCTAGTAGACGCAGCCAATAGCTCACAGCCGACAGCCGACACTAGTGTCACCCCCGCCCCGAGGCAATCGGGGCAAGCTCCAGCGGGGGTCCAGGTGGATTCCCGCTTTCGCGGGAATGACCCTGGTGCCCGGCTCTGGAGCGGCCACCGCGTGGACATCTTCGATGCAGTCCGAGAAGGCCTGAAGGCCGACATCGACCTCCTGCGCGCCGGCTGCGACGACGAAGAGACCTGGCTGCAGGAGTACTGCTGCCAGTTCCTCTCCGACGCCGCCAACTACATCCCCATTGAACTGATCTTGACCTGCGTGCACGAGGAGGCGACGACGGAACTCGACGCGGAGGACTTGGCTGCGCTCGAGGGCAAGGAACTCTACCTCGGCGTCGATATCGGTCGCAAGCGCGACCTCACCATCGCCTGGCTGTTTGAAAGATTGGGCGGCGTGCTGTGGTCGCGGGCCCTGCTGGTCATGAAAGCTGTGACGTTCGACGAGCAGGAAAAAGCCATCTTCAGCCTGCTCGATTTGGGTGTGCGGCGCGCGGGCATCGATGCTTCCGGCCTGGGCATGATGCTGGCCGAACACGCCGTGCAGAAGTACGGCGCCGTCGTGGAAGCGATGACCTTCACGGCACAGGTGAAAGAGCGATTAGCTCCGATGGTCAAGCAAGCTTTTGAGGATCGCACCGTCCGGATTCCAGATTCCCGAGAGGTGCGCGCCGACCTCAACTCCGTGAAGCGCTACGTGACGCCCTCCGGCAACGTGCGTTTCGACGCCGAGCGCACCGACAAGGGCCACGCCGACCGCTTCTGGGCGCTCGCGGAAGTCATCAACGCCGCTACCCAGCCGGTTGCGAGTTTCAGCGAGCAGGCGTTCTTAGTCGGACAACCGGTGACGGCGGGATTCAGGGATTTGGTGTTGTAGGGGCGGCCCTTGTGGCCGCCCGGAAGGTGGGCACCCACAAGGGGTGCCCGTACGAATATGGCCAAAGCACCCAGGTCGGGCAACGGTGATCAGATGCGACACTTACTGCGCGAGGGAAGATCTCTTTCCAAGGTGCTCCAGGCGCAAATCGATTCGGCGGTGAAGTTGGCGGACCGCGAGGTCGGAATTGGTGATTTAGCGATTGAGCGATTGAGTGATTTGAAATCACCCAATCACCAAATCACTCAATCACCAATGATCGACCGCCAGCCTCTGCTGACTCCTGCCCCGATGACCACCACGGGTGGGCTGCCGGTGGCGCCCACGCGCCCAATTCCGCCCACCCCGCCGCCGGAGCCCATCACGGTAGCGGCTTTCACGGAGCACGTGAAGCAGGGTTGGGTTCCGGTCTTCGGTCTTTCCGGCACGCCCATCACCGCCGGCTTCCTGCGAGAGCTGGGCGAATACAACGCCAAGCTGGACGGTCTGAACGCTATCTGGACCTACCAGGAAATGCGGCGCGGCGACGGGCAGGTGGCGGGCACGCTGCGCGCCTGCAAGTTGCCGATTCTTTCCGCGCAGTGGCAGATCAAGCCGCCTCCCGACCCGGAACTGAGGAGGGGCCAGACGGCCGAGAAGGCAAAAGAGGTCGCCTACTTCATCCAGGAAAATCTCTTCGGCGGACTTGAATGGCAAACGCACACAGGAAGCTGGATCACGCAGAGTTGGAAAGACGTGGTGCGCTTCGCGCTACGCATGCAGGACTTTGGAGCGGCCTGTTACGAAGAGGTGATGGCGATCGACGGCGACAAGATCCGGGTGCGTCGCCTCGCCGACCGCCAGGCGCTCACCTTCTATCGCTGGCACACCGACCCCCATGCGGTCGATCCCACCCTTCCGCCCTTCATCTATGACGACGGTGAAACACTCTACGCGCTCGAGCAGTGGGGCTACCGCTCGAACCGTTTTGAATATGTCAAGCTGCCCACGGACAAAGCCTGCATCTTCACGCACGACCAGGAAGGCGCAAATTTCTGGGGCATTCCACTCACCCGCGCGATGTACCCGCATTGGTACATCAAGAAGCACTTGGAGCGGATCGATGCTATTGCCTGCGAGCGCAACTCGCTGGGCGTGCCGATGATCATGCTGCCGCCCAATCCCTCCAGGCAGGACGTGCAGACCGCTCAGCAGTGGGTCACGCAGCTTGCCGCGCATGAAAAGACGGGCTTGTCGCTGCCTAACGGCGCGGAGTTCAAACTGGTCGGCATCGAGGGGCGCATTCGCGAGATCCTCCCCTCGCTCGAGTACCACAAACAGCAGATCGCCACTTCCTGCCTGGCCATGTTCATGGAACTTGGCCAGACGCGTACGGGCTCACGCGCTCTGGGCGAATCGCAGACGGATTTCTTCCTGCTGGCGACGCAGAATACCGCCGACTATATCGCTTCCCAGATCCGCAACTCCACGATCCGCCGGCTGACGCTTTGGAACTTTGGCCCCGATGCGCCCGTGCCGTATCTCGTTCCGGCCAACGTGCAGGCACGCTCGATCGATACCATGGCCGCCATCATCTCCCAGCTCGCACAGGCGGGCGCGTGGATCTCCGACCGCGCGAGCGTCAACCAAGCGCGGCACGAACTCGGCTTCCCGGATCTTGCCGACGAAGATGTGGTCGCCATCCGAGGTGAGACCATCGGGACGCCAAGCGGGCAGATTAGTGGTAAGGGCGGAAAACCCATCGAAGTCTCTCAGTCCGGAGTCCCCGGCCCGTTCCCGGAGGGAAAAGCCGGGGCGGGTCGGAGTCCGAGGTCCGAAGACGAAAACGGCGAGGAAGCATGAAAGGCAAAAGGATGCAGAGGCGTACCAACGTGCCCCGGACCGAACCGGTACGGGGCGGGTCCGCCCCGAGCCTGCGAATGCGAAGTCATGGAGAGCTTATGAAAAACTGGAAAATCTCTTTCGGTCTTTCCCTTTTGGCGGCGCTGGCCATTGTGCTTCTGGCGCCTATCCTCACGCGGCCGCCGCGGGTGGACGCGCAGTTTGCCAGCGATACGCGCATGCCGCCGTTCGGCTTCATCACGGGCAACCCCACGACTGCAATCACCACGGGCAGCGCGACCTCGGCCTACCAAGCGACGACCGGCGCCACTGCGGCGCATATCCAATGGGTCTTCGGCACGGTCTCCGGAAGCTATTCGACTTGCACGGTGCAGGCCAAAACGAGCTTCGACGGCGTGAACTGGCTGACGCTGGGTAGCGCCGCGTCCGTGACCGCCACGAGTGGCACCGTCAACGCTTGGGATATCTATCAGCAGGCTCCCGCGACATCGGGGGTGACGACCACCACGGTGAGCAGTTCGGCGGCGGCGGGATTCGGCCTGCTCACGGAATACACTTTCGCGTGCTCTGCTTATGGAACCAGCGCGCCGGTCACCATCAGTGTGATTTACCGATAGTTGTAGCGGCGCTCTGCGAACGCCGCCATGTTCGGAAAGGAGCCTAAAATGAAACGAATTCTGGCAAGTTTGATATTGATCCTGGCCCTGGCACTGAGCGCCTTCGGACAGGGCTCGGCGGGCCCCGTGCTGGGTGGAACGAATTACTCTAATCTCTCGAGCGCGTTTGTGATTCCCAGCGTCTCCTGGGCCGCCACCGGCCTGACGTTGACTTACACAAACGGCGCGGTTTACCAGGCCGGAAACGCGAACCCGATCACCGGCAGCACGCTCACCGTGACGACCAGCAAGGGAACGTGCACCCAGGCGGGCGTACTGGCGGGCAACTGCAATATCGTGTATTGGGCGTCGGGTTCGTCGCTCTCAACCACCACGAGCTACGCAACTGCTGCCGCCGCTGGAAACAGGATCTTGTACTTCGTCGCGACCAGTGCTGGCGGCAACATCACGGGGGCTTTTCCGATCGAGCTCGACACCTACGGTCCGATTCCCCCGACTTACGTCGATGGCGCAATCCCGATTGGTCCGTCTGCGGTTTCTATCACTGCCACCACCACTTCCTGCAGCTCGCAGGGTTTGGTCCGCGCTGCCGCGAACAATACCGTCTATTCTTGCACGACCAACACCACCGCCGGAACGTTGACCACGAATTGGGATATCTCTTTTGAAGGCCGCACAACCTCGGGCCTGGGCTTTCAGGTGACAAGCATTGAGTTGCTCTATGGCGTGCAGACGACTGCCCTCTCTTCGATTGCTGCGGCGACGCTCGCGACCATCACCTATCCGGCTGCTGGCGGGGCGGCAAGCGGCACGGTGGCAGCCGTGGGCGGGACTTTGACGGTAACCCCTACTACGCTCCAGACGGCGACGACCACTTCCGGCCAGTGCTACCACGAATCACTCAGCCTACAAACTCCCATCACCCTCGCCGATATGACACGGCTCAACGTCGAGCAAGCGTTCACGACGGCGGGATCCACGGCGACGACCCTGCAAGTCTGCGGGGCGATCCTGCACGGCAACTGGATTCAGTAACGGGGGACGCTATGGCGGGAAGAGAACGCGACAAGGCCTATCCACACGGCCGCTACCTGATCGTGGATGAAGATGGCAAAGGGCATCTGCCCGTAAAGGACACGGACGATGGTCCAGTTAATCATCGCCTGATGGGCGCGGCCTGGGCAGCGCTGCACGGGGGGTATCGTGGCTACAAGTACGAAGGCCCCGGCCAGCAGGAAGCCCTCGCAAACCTCAAGGGAATCTACAAATCGGAAGGCCTGGAGCTGCCGGGCGAGCTGTTCATCGGAACATCGGGTCATCGGATCATCGGTTCATCTGGCGGTGAAGAGGTGAACCGGTGGACTGATGGCCCGATGACTTTCGTGTTGCGCCTGAGCGCGCTTCCAGCTTTGGGCCTGGCGCGCATTCCGGTCCTGGTCACGGGCAGTTGGGTGAAAAACGGCCGGGAAGTTTCCTTCACTCTGGATGAGCTGCGCGCGGCCGTCGCCAACTTCCAGAAACTCGCGAATCACGATCTGAACGTGGACTACGACCATGCTTGCGAGGATCTGGAGCGCGCCGCTGGCAAGCCCACGCCCAGCGCCGGGCGGATTGTGGCGTTGGATGAACCCGAAGCGTTTCGGGATTCGGGATCAGGGATTAGGGATTCGGGCGAACCCCGAACCCCGAATTCCGAATCCCGTTGGATCTTGTACGGCCGCTATGAGCCCACGGACCGTGCCCGCGAGCTGATCAAGAATCGCGAATACCGCTACGTTTCGGTGGCCTTTACGAAGGACTATCCCGACCGGAAGACGGGCGAGCCACAGGGCTTGACGCTCACCAGCGTGGCGCTCACCAATCAACCTTTTCTCGACGAACTACCGGAAATTTGGCTGGCAACGGCCAGTCCGGGGTCCAGAGTCCGAAGTCCGGAGTCAAATGCCTTTGACGCCGGACGCCGGATACCGGACCCACAGACTCTAAATCCAGACCGCCGTCAGGCGGGAAACGGAGGAAGGAACAGTATGGCGAAGCTAACCCTCAAGTGCTCCGCCGACGGCAAACACGAAGCCTACGACGGAGATAACAAGGTTGGTGAAATCGAACACGACCACTTGTGCCAGTATGCCGCAACGCATCTGGGCATAGGGTCAAATCCCGATAAGGACAATCTGAGCGCGCAGCTTGCCGCAAATTTTGCCACAGAGATCGGTGCGGAAGGCAAGAGCCACGAAGAAATCCGCGGCTTGGTGACCATGGCGCTCCATCCACCCAAGGCGGAGGTCACGCTGCTGTGCGAAAGCATCGGCGCAGACGGCAAGCTCGACAACTCGAAGCTCGATGCGCTCGACGACGGCGGCAGGATCAGCCGCTCGGCCTGGCGCCGCGCGAAGGACGCCGAGCAGCGCGTGCAGAATGCGTTCAATCGCGGCCAGATTACTCCGGCCATGCTGGCGACGGGCGCACCGCTGCGACTGGCGCTTGCGGACGGCGCGGCCTTCAAGGCGCTCATCGAAGACCGGCCGGCCATCGTCAAGTCCAACACGGTCGTCGGCATCGGCGGCTCAGGCTCGGAAACCGGCGAGTCGCCTCGCCAGCTCTTCTCGCGCTTGATCGAAGAGAAAAAGCAGGAGCTCATGCTGGCGGACTCGCGACTGAACGAGCTGGAGGCGCACCGCAAAGCCGGGGCGCTGGTCGCCAAGGAAAATCCCGGCCTGCTCAAGAACTACCGGGCGGATGCGAAGCCGGCGTGAACGAAACTGAATCACTGGGTCACTGGGTCACTGAGTCACTGAGTCAGTGAAGCACTGATTCAGTGATTCAGTGATTAGATGACTCACTATTTCAAGGAGGAACTATGCTTGGAAACCAAGGATTGACGGCCGCCAAGTTCGACACGAACATCCGCGCGCTTCGCGGCACGGTAATGGGCTTGCCGGTCAGTAACCCCTCAACAGAGTCCGATTTCTACGTCGGGTTGCCTTCCGGCTTCAACACGGTGCCGACGGGCGTGCTCACCCAGGACGTCGTTGAGCCCGGCTACCCGCTTACTTCCGAAATATGGCTCGATTCGACCACGGGCAATCCTATCAACGGCTCGACGCCGCCGGCGCCTTTCAGTTCACAGGGCCGCGCCTGGGGATTGACCCTCTTCGCACCGGAAGCTGAGGTGATCGCCGCTGATACCACGATCCAGGCCGAGGACGACGTGGTGATTGCTGACGCCTACGGCCGCGTCACCTCGATTCGCAATGTCACGACCGGGAATACCGCGAATGTGGTGGGCAAGGCGAAATACCCACCCACGGCGCAGAACCAGAGGATCCGCATTCAGGTGACTCTGCGGCAAGTGAAGGTGTAGGCCGTCTGGAGTCCGGCGTCCGGGGTCCGGAGTCTGACCCCGGAGATCGGATTTCGGACGTTTGGTTTGGGCGGCCGATGCAGAATCCTGCGAATGGACTACTGCATTGCCCGCAAGGGTGTGTGACTCCGGACTTCGGACCCCGGACTTCGGACTCCCAACCCCTAGGAGTAACACATGGAAGTCTCCCTAGCCCATCTCGACCAATTTCTGACCAACTATTCGATCGTCTACCGCAACCAGGATTTTGTCGGCGGGCGGCTTTTCCCCGACTTTCCGGTCTCGAAACAAAACGATCGCTACCCGATCTTCGGGTTCGAGCGTTTCAAAGCCTACAACACCGAACGCGCACCGGGAAGCGAAGCCAACGAGATGCCCGGCTGGCGCATGTCGAACGACGAGTATTACTGCGACGGCAAAGCCCAGAAGCAGCTCATCCCCGACGAACTGCGCGCCAAATGGGACTTCTCGACGGCGCCCGAAGTCTTCTCC
>Ga0187878_1001607_pt1 | contig 21604 bp, 19 predicted proteins | sample June2016WEW_17_1_FD_132979 | JGI IMG/M metagenome (GOLD analysis project Ga0187878, IMG submission 132979) | Peatland microbial communities from SPRUCE experiment site at the Marcell Experimental Forest, Minnesota, USA - June2016WEW_17_150 | ecosystem: Environmental > Terrestrial > Soil >...
CGCTGAACCTTGGCATAACGTCTGCGTGCCTCAATCGCTTTGCGCTTCCTCTTCACTGAAGGCTTTTCATAGGCTCTGCGCAATTTGAGTTCCTTGAACAACCCGCTTTTTGAAAGTTTGTTCTTGAGGATTTTCAAGGCTTTTTCTATATCATTGTCGTATACTTTTACTTCCAAGACAACCCTTCCTTTCTTTCTTTTTTATAATAAAATGTTTAATCATTTAATACACTTGATGATACATGTGTTGATTAAAAATAGTGAAGAAACAAAAAAAGGGCAGTACGGCATTAGACATAAAAATACATGAACCTTGCCGTATACTACCCTGTGCTGTTACTTATATTAGACCACACTCCTTACTTAGATAAGGATTTTCTTTAATGCCTTTAGAAATTCTTCATTTTCTTCGCGGTTTCCCACTGTTACTCTCATACAATTTTTCAAAATTCCGGGACCATTTAAATTCTTTATAAGGATTCCTTCTTGAATTAGCGATCTATATACTCTATCCGTATCAAAATCGCAACTAAAAAAAATAAAATTCGCATCAGACGGATAGGGATGAACACCCTCAATTTTTCTGAGAGCGCTTAAGAGTTCTTCCCTTCTTTCAATAACCTCCGTAGTCTGGCTTAAAAAGGTATCAATATGGTTTAAATAAAAACCGGCCGCAACCTGGGAAAGCGCATTAATATTATAGGGTAGCCTTACTTTGTCAAGTTCATGAACGAAGGAAGGGGAACCTATCAAGAAACCTATTCTCATGGCGGCAAGTCCTACCTTGGAAAGGGTTTTTAAAATGACCAGATTGTCATACTTCTTCAATAGAGGTAATAAGGTTTTCCCCGAGAAGCTGCCATATGCCTCATCAATGACCACAATGCCTGTTGATGCTTCTATAATAGCCTCCACAATCCCTTCACTGAAGCAATTGCCGGTCGGACTGTTGGGATAACTCAAGAATATCAACACGGGAGACTTTGCGGAAACCCGCTCAAGCATTGTATCCGGATCTAAGTCAAACGAGGCATCGAGGGGCACCTCTTCGATTACATGACCTGCATTTAGAGCGATAATCCTGTACATGACGAATGTGGGCACCGGGACCATGACAACTGAAGATGAATCCATCAAAGCAGTACACAGAATATGAATAAGTTCATCAGATCCATTACCAATCATGATCATGTCTTCATCTACACCGTAGTGTTTGGCAAATCGTTTCCTGATTAGAATGGCACCGGGTTCCGGGTATCGGTTCAGGGAGACTTTTTTCATCTCCTCGAATAAATTTTCCTTGAGGAAGGGTGGAATAGTAAATGGATTTTCATTTGCATCCAGTTTAACATGGCAGGATGTGATATCAGCTCGGTAGCCTTCCTGTTTCAGCACCTCCTTTCTAATTAGAGTATTTAGATCCACTGGTGACACCCTTGCCTTCCAAATTCCATTTGTCATTCATATATTTATCACGCATCAACTGTGTCTTCAGAATCTCCTCTTCGGGAGTCATCTCCTCCTGAACCAATTCAATTCCTAATTTTTTCTCAAAATTTTTTTTCAAGGCATCGCAGATCATTGCTACATTCACTATGGGGCCGGTGTGTTCATTGATCGATGTAACAGATTCTCGCAACTGCTTGACATGCCTTACGCGATCACTGTTGTGCGACAGGAGGACAGCGCAGGTTTTGACAGGATCAAAATCAAGAAGAATTGAACCATGCTGAAGGAAAACACCCCGTGACCTCACCTGTGCACTGCCGCATATTTTTCGCTTCTTAACCAGAAGTTCATACCGGGATGGTGATGAAAAACAGGAGGCCTTTAATAGCTCATCCTGAGATGCTCTTCCGTCACCTGCCATCTCAGCTTCGATACCAAGCTCTGACAGAGCATCTGCTATGCACCCGCTTATGACTCTATATGTTCCTAGAATATCCGGTGGGAAGAGGGGATTATTCTCTTTTGCGACAACTGCATAGGTCAGGTCATGTTCATGAAGGACAGCCTTCCCCCCCGTTGGACGCCGAACAATATCTATGTGATAACGTCTGCACTCTTCAACATCGATTTCTTTTGAAGTTTCCTGAAAATATCCCAGGGATATGGATGGCGGACACCAGCTGTAAAATCTTAGGGTCGGTGCTGCATCTCTAAGTTGATTTTCCCGAAATATGGCCTCATCAATGGCCATGTTTTCAAAGGCGTTCAACTGCTTGTAAGGAATGAATCTCCATATCATTAATAAGAATCAGCCACCTTCTGTTTCCTTAAGTACAAAATCATGATATTCCCTGGAATCCAGAAGATCGTCAAGCTCTTCCAAATCCTTCATCCCTAAAACGATCATCCATCCTGTATCATGAGGATCACTGTTTATAATACCAATATCGTCCAATATATCTTCATTGACACTTATTACCTCGCCACTGACCGGTGAAATAAGCTCGAAAACACCCTTAGCAGATTCTATGGTTCCAAAAGGCTCATCCCGTTCCACATAAGAATCAACTTCGGGTAGTTCAACAGCGAGGATCTCTCCCAGGTTCTCCTGGGCATAGTCTGTAATACCGATGGTAGCTAATTCACCTTCAACCCTTACCCATGTGTGCTCCCGATTGTAAAGAAGATCATCTGGAAATACCTTCATAACACAACATCCTAATTCATGAATTTATAGTGTTTTTTTATAATCAGTGTAGTACCGTGAGGTCTTTTGGTACTTTTGTCAAGACTTCGGGCCCCTCCTCTTTAACTAATACCATATCCTCAATACGAATACCCCAGTGGTCGGGAATGTAGACGCCGGGTTCTATGGTTACGACCATTCCCTCTTCAAGGATATTTACCGATTTGTCTGCTATCCGCGGCGCCTCATGAACGTCAAGACCAACGCCATGGCCTGTGCCATGTGTAAAAAATTTCCCCAGATTTCCATCCTCTATGCAAGACCTTGCAATGCGGTCAATTTCTCTGCATGGTGTGCCGGTTTTAATAGCTTCCAGCGCCCTGTCGTGCGCTTTTTTAACCAGTGAGTACACCTCTTTTTGTTTTTTATCCGCACGACCAATAACGAAAGTACAGGTCTCGTCAGAATGATAACCACAATATACGGCCCCGTAATCAATCATGACGATATCTCCATTTTCAATCTCGCGTGATCCAGGTGCTGCATGCGGCTGTGCTGAGTTCGCTCCCGTTGCCACAATGGTAGGAAAGGAGACCAGTTCTGCGCCGCATTTCCTTATACGAAATTCCAACTCTATGGCAATATCCTTTTCTCTGACTCCTGGCTTTATAAGGTTGCAAACAGCGGCAAGGGCCTGATATGATATCTCGGCTGCCTTTCTGATACATGCGATTTCTTCTTCATCTTTGACGGCCCTTATGGCATCGATTTCGTCAGATATCGGGTTTAACGCAATAGCTTTTAGCTTTTCCTTCAGTTTCAAATAGGTGTTGACGTTCATTGCCGTTGATTCAAACCCCACAGATTTTAATCTGCTATCAGAAAGAACGGCCTCAATTCCATCTATCTTTTCCCGATATTCAACAACCTCCACACCCGCTGCTTCTTTTTTTGCCTGATTTGTATAACGGCCATCGACCAGGAGCAGCCTTTGCTTTTCTCCTATCATGAGTGCCCCGTCGCTGCCTGTGAAACCGGTCAAATAGCGGATATTTTTTATATCAAGAAAAAGCAACGCATCTAAATCGAGGTCTTGGAGTTTCGGCTGAATCTTAGATATCCTCTCAGGAGGTACCGGAGAGTTACGGCGCATAGCTTCTTAACCTGTCAATGTTCTTAAGCCACCTTGTAAGTTCCTGAATCATCCCCTCATTGTGTGCTGTACGTAAAGATGTATCTTCTTTCATTATGTCATTTTGCATCGCTTTAATATCTTTTAATCTATCTGCAATCAATTCATTTTCTGGCTCTCTTCTAAGGATCTCACTAAGAACATCAGCAGCCATGTTAATATGACCTTGCGTCATGTAAAGTTCCGAGAGGGTTGTGGTGTAGAAATCAGATGCGACATGATCAATACTGTTATATATATTTTGATTGATTCTGGTAGATACATCTACAATTGATATGAGTGCATTGATTTTCTCTGATACATCTTTTACAATTGGTGAGTCGGGGTTGAGAGAAACAAATTTCTGATAAAATTTTATCGCTTCCCGAGTCAGGCCACCTTTCAGGCAAAGATCTCCAACGCAATTATATATACGGGACAACTGAAGGACTGTATTCTCCACGTCATCGAGTATCTCGTTAACCTTTTCGAGATTTCCCATCCTCAGCAATGCGTGACAACGGATGATATGTGCATCAGCATCGATCGGAAAACGCCTCAGCCATGATTCAGCTATATGCAGCGCCTCTTTATAAAGATGCTGATCTATATAGGCTTCCGCAATAGAAAGAAATTCCTCTCTTTCTTTAGTGGCACTGTTGTCCATATGCTCATGTATCTTAAATCTCGACGATTTTTCCCACAGAAGTCCTAAGCCGATGAGAGCTGTAACACAGCACCAATGGTGTGTCAAGTAAGAAATCCACACTTTTTTAACCTGAAATAATCACCGATAAATGAGAATCAGATCGAGGTGAATTTTGTATATGATTGGTGAAAATTATCATATCCCCAAAAGTTCCTTTTTTTGTGCTCCCCATCACATCTTTATTTTTATCATATGTAGATAATATCAACAAAGCGTCGGTGTTTATGTACAGAAAACGTCGTCCGTGATGTCGTGATACTCAACAACTACTTTTAATCAAAAATAGGGGTTATGCAAAGCCCTAATTGTTTTTAATATCCAAAATATGATTAGATTTTTCTAAAGTTTTTTCTATTTTCTCCGATAAGATATTTTGGTAGGGATTAAAAAAATATCTCGGAATAAAGCAAACAATTCTTTGAAATTAAAAAAGTCCTGAAAAAGGCAAACCGTCTGAAAGGGCGAGACGTAAAGCTACTGACCTAAGTCCGCTGTGCGGATATGGTAGCAGGGTTGCCGGACGATTAAAATTTCTCCTTAATAACGGCGTGTATTGAGGCACTTCTATAAAATGCCGCCAATGCACCGTCTGAAACCCTGCCACCCTTAACAAAAGGTAATTTATGTTTTGTAAGGAATCGTTTTACTTGATTTTCTGCTGGATGTATGAGATGTTGCACGCGCTATCAGAAATGCTCCATCAAAAATACAGCAGAGAGGTGCCGTCGTGACAAAAAAGAGTTTATTTCTTGCAGTTGTTGGCCTATCATGCGCCTTGATTTTTACCCCCGTTAATTTATGGTTTTTTGCTTCTGAAGCAGGCAACAGCCAGGGAAAGAACGGGTGTATTGCCTTAGGCGAGCAGGGGATCAAAGATGTTCTCATGAAGCTCAACGTCCCTGAGGCGAAGGTATTGAGTATCGCAGAGAGTCCGCTTAAGGGTGTTTGTGAGATAGTCATTGATAATAGAGGGCAGATGAAGATTTTTTATCTTGACCTTGATAAAAAGTATCTCATCTTTGGCAATTTGGTAGAACTTGCCAGTATGTCTAACAAGACACAGGAGAGCATCAGAAGGATTCAAGATACAAAAAGGATCGACATTGCCAAAATACCTTTGAATAACGCGATCCTCCTGGGGGAAAGCAACGCTTCCAAGAAAGTTGTCATCTTTACAGATCCGGATTGCCCTTTTTGTAATCAACTCCATCAAACCATGAAACAGATTGTCACTAAAAGAAAGGATATCGCCTTTTATATCAAGTTTTTACCCTTAAGTATTCATAAAGACGCTTACTGGAAAGCCAAAAGTATAGTCTGCAACAAATCCCTGAAGATGCTTGAGGACAACTTTGAAAAGAAGGAGATACCCAAGACGGAGTGCGCGACCGAAGAGATTGACAGCTCCATGAAGCTTGCCGCATCGTTCGGTATAGCGGGAACTCCCGCACTGATACTGCCGGATGGAAGGCGCAGAGATGGAGCTATGCCTGAAGCGGAGCTGATAGATCTCATTGATGGCAAAAAGTAATATGCGACATCGTAAAGGATTTACACTTGTTGAAATGTGCCTCGTGATGGTTCTATTGGCAATCATTGCCGCTATTGCCGGATTAAATTTACAGTCTTATACTATGAACAGAAATCTCAAGACGGCAGCCAGAGATATCGCGTCTGATATATACTTGTGCAGGGAAAACGCAATAACTAATCCTGACACATCCTATACGATAACGTTTAATCAGGGTAGTAATAATTATGTCATAACGGGGACAGATACAACAAGCGGAGCTATAAAAGTGACACAGACAAAATCACCATCTGCATTCCAACAAGGGATCGTTATTGATACAGGCGGAATAAACCTTGACGACGGCGGCACGACAATTACCTGTCAGGCCAGGGGTACTCTCAATCCCGGTGGCATTCTCAATCCCGGTGGAGCTATCCGATTGAAAAACAGCAAGGGTTACATGGTAAAAATAAAATATACTACGACAGGACGGATATATACGTGTACACCTTCGGATCCGTGCTATTGATGGGGATTTAAAGAAAAATAAGATATACTACGACAGGACGGGCATATGTTATTAACTAACCGGGGTATAGGTCTGATTGAAGTACTCATTGCCATATTTCTGGTTGCAGTTGGTGTTTTGGCCATTTTATCCATGCAGCCATCGGCATGGAGAATGGTGGGAAAGTCGGATTATCTGGGCCGGGGTGCGGGCATATTGCATAGAGCCCTCGAAACCAGAGAGGCATGGATCATGAATCCCTGCAACATTGTTCCCGCAGCGCCAAATGGTTGGCCGGAGCAAAAAATTAATGTCAGCGGCCTGGCGGGTGCAGCTGCGGGTGATGCATCCTATACAGTTGATACGAACATTACCGCCGATCCTGTTATTGCCAATACATGGACAGTCACAGTCACGGTCACCTGGGACGACCAAGTGATGCATAATTACAGAAATCTCCAAGACAGTATTATTCGTGTAACAAGGCAGGACAGCTTCAGATTTCCATCAGGATGTGCAGATAATTCAAATCCTCTGCCAAGTCCTTTTCCGGCGGGCCTTTGATTGGTTAAACTTTATGAATGACAACAGAGGTTTTACACTTATTGAGATTCTGGTAGCCATCATAGTTTCGCTGATTTTAGTGCTCGCAATAGGTATGGCAATCGAGTCGGCGCTGAAATCATCGGGAGGCATAGAGAGAAAGGTCACTACCCAGCAGGATGTCCGGGGAGCTCTGGAGCTAATGGCTATGGAAATCAGGATGGCGTCCTATAATCCAACATTAGCCGACAATCATTCTATTTGGATAAAGTCTGATTGTTCAGGTCCTTCCGACAATCCGTCATGGAAGGGGATTCAGGCGGCGACGGCGAATTCCATTACTGTGGAAATGGATATCTCTGACGGTACGGTTGGCGGTGATGGTCAAGGCGCTCTTACGGAAAGCAACGAAATAATCAGTTATAACTATGTTTCAGTAGATCCGGAGCGATATATCACAAGAGCAACAGGTAGCGCAAATAACTGCGGGGGAGCTCAGCCCTTTTTGGGCGACAGCATGGCAAGTAAAAATCCCCTGACGACAAGGGTCATCAACGCTGACCTTATCCCGCCAATTCCGATTTTCCGGTACTTCGACGGGCAAGGGGTCGAACTGCTATCTCCTGCAGGCCCCGTTACCGACCCGCTAAACCAGCGGGTATGCATGCCGGGATGCATACCGGATATAAGAATGATAGAGATCACACTGGCTGTGGAAACGGAACAAAAGAATCCGGACACAAAACAACCGCGAAGGATGATTTATTCAACACGTGAGACCCTGAGAAACCATTGATTATTGAGGAGTCATGGATAAAAATATACAGACAGCGTTGCGGTTGAGAAATTCCGAGAAGGGTTTCGCCCTTGTCGCGGCCATTATGGCCTGCTTGATCCTCCTTGCTCTGGGAATGCTGGTTATTGCCCTGTCAACCCAGGACATCAGGGTGAGCGTAAAAATAGTCGGTGATAAGAGGGCTCTTGCTGCAGCAGAAGAGGGCATTCACAGTCTTTGCCAAACGTTTGATCCCATAAACCACCCTGTCAATGCACCGGTTACTACGCCAAGAGCGGATGGAAAGTCCAGTTACACCATTAATTATCCTGCCACGCGTCCACTGAAAGGTCCCGATTCGATACCCGTGCCGCATGGGGGTTCTCAAATCGCTGGCAGCACAGTGTGGGAATTGAAGCGGTACAAGATTGATGTGGTCGGAAAAAGCACAGAATATAATACACAGGTAACGATTGGTTTAGGGGTCCAGTATGGTCCCGTTAACCCGTCAACCATGCAACAGTAATGTCAAAAATTTTATGAAAACTGATCGTGAAATATGAAAAGGTAAGGAGGCTTTATGAAAACCGGGAAGATTCATGCATTACTTATCTGCATCATTATATGTTTCTTATCTTTTACAGGAATTTCATCAGCGCAAACACCCCCCCAAGGCGAGGAAGAGCTGTTTACCACATCCACGGCCCCCGATGCCCTGCTCCTCCTGGATCTGTCGGGAAGCATGGACTGGAACCCAGCGAACGGTACTAATAAATATGGTGGTAATTCTTGTTCGGGAACTTTTTACAGCACTTCCAGTGGGACCCATACTACTGATTGCCGGAAGATCGCGATCGCCAAGCGGGCAATTTTTAGTATCCTTGATGACAATAATGACAATAAAATTGACAGTACAGACCGAACCAGTCTCGGGGTCAGATTCGGATATATGCGATATAACGGTTGTGGCACAGGCGATGAAGAAGCACACATTAAATATGCAGGAAACCCACAATGCACCGCTGATTCCACAAGTTGCCCCGGATCAGGCAGTTCTTACTATATATACGGTCATGATGCGACGTGCACTGCAAACAGCAATCCCGGAAATTGCGCGGGATCACCCAGTCCTACCTACATTTACGGTCATGATACATCATGCGTTCCAGACGACAGTACCGGACATTGCACCGGACACAGCGGCGATTGTAGTGGAGGTTACTGTCAACACAGTCATACCGGTTGCAGTAAGAACTGCGCTTTGGATTGCAGCGGGGGATTCTGTCATAATTCCAAGACCGGCTGCAATGTGAACTGCGGCAGTTGTGGCGGGGGATTCTGCAATGCTTCCACGCTGCCCAACTGCACCTATGCTTGCCCTAACCCTATCTACAACTACAACAGCGGGTGCAATACCAAGATAGCCGATATCGACACCAAATACAGCTGTATCTTCTGTTCGGACCTGACAAGCTGTGCTTCCCCTACGGTCGGATGCACTACAGGCGCAAATGCATGCAGCAATGGAGACTGTGTGAGTGGTGAAACTGCCGATGGCGGAACGCCCCTGGCGGCGGCGGTTCATGAGGCGAAAAGGTATCTTGATGATCATAAGGCATTGGATGCTTCTGCTGCGTGCCGCAAGAAGTTCGTCATCCTGATTACTGACGGGTCGGATACGCTTGCCTGCGGCGCTGACGGGTCGGAATGCGCTGGTGGCCGCTATAAGAACAGGCGGGAGTCCGTGGCCATGGCCAAAGAGATGGCAGATGCGGGGTACCAGATGTTTGTCATAGGTTTCGGTTCCAACATGCCTACTTATTTGCAAAACACCCTCAACTGGATGGCCTATTATGGGGGAACGGACGATCCCAACGTGGTTAACGCGGGCGACACATCCGCCTACAATATCCCGTCGGGTTACTTCTATCCCCAGAGCCCCGATCCGCTTACAAGCTGTAAAACTGATACGTCTGCCGTAACGGCAACCTGCTATGATGCGGGCGCCATTTCGACAGCTAACTATCAGGCAAGTTCCAATGACCCCGGCTACCTGAATCTATCGGGCTATGCCTTTCTCGCCGCTGACGCCGATGCCCTCGCCATGGCCTTGAAGACGGCCGTCAGTATAATCAAAGAGGCGACCTACTCCTTCACGCAGGCCTCCGTCCAGACATCCCGGACGGTGGATGAAAATTTTATCTACGAAGCATCCTTCGAGCCCGTATCCGGTGCGCCCTTCTGGCATGGGCACTTGAAAAAATACCAGATCAATACCGATGGGTCAGTAGGCAACTTATTGGCAGATGCCGGAGATACTCTCCAGTTGGCAAGTTATACCAGCCGGCTCGGGAAGATGTACACTTGTAAGACTGGTATACTTACACCTTTCGATACTACAAACATCACCCCGGCAGCTCTTGGCGTCGCAGATAATACAGACAGGGACAATGTTGTCGGCTACATTCAAGGAAATCCTGCCTTTAACCCGGACCAGAAGGACGGAAATGTCTATAAGCTGGGTGATGTATTCCGGTCAACGCCGATCACCGTGGGAACGCCGAATTTCTTCTTCGATGATGTCCGTGATGCAAATAACGCCTTTGCGACCCACCGGGCAAATCATATACGTACTTCCGCCCTGGGCAACCGCCTCGTAGTTGTCGGAGCAAACGACGGCCAGTTGCACGCCTTCAAGACTACTGATATGTCAGAGGTGTGGAGTTTCATTCCGCCTAACCTTCTGCCCAAGTTGAAGAACATCGCCCACATGACCAACCCCACGGCACTTACACACGAGTACTTTGTCGATGGACCGGTGACGGTGGCCGACGTGTGGCTCGGCACGGGTGATGGTAAAAGCAAAAATTATCTTGATTGGCATACAGTTATGGTCTTCGCGGAAGCGAGGGGCGGCTCTCCCAATTTATGGAGTTCCTCCCAATACTGTGACTCCGGCTTTAATTCCGTCTACAGTACCAGTTATCCATTCTACTGTGGCTATTACGCACTTAATCTTGATAGTCCTCTCAGCCAGACTTTTATGTGGCACCTTGGCGGTACCAGTGGAATAAGTTCCTCACGTGCACCCTACCTGGGTGACCCCTGGAGTAAGATGATGACAGGCAGGGTTATGATTAGCGGCAATGAGCGATGGGTCGGGTTTATCGGTGCGGGCGACAACGGGTCAACCTGCACAGGAGTCAATTGCGGAGTCGATTGTGACTGCAGAGGCAAGGGCTTTTTTGTCATTGACTTAAGTGATGGAACAATCCTCTGGAGCTTCACGGTGGCGGATAACGCGAATATGCAATACGGCATACCGGCGGCGCCCGCCATTGTGGACCTGGATAACGACGGCTTAATTGACACGGCTTATTTGGGAGACTTGGGCGGAAACGTGTGGCGCTTTAAGTTCTGCAAAGCGGCGGATGGGACGAGCTGCAACACCACTAACTGGAGCGGGGGGCGTTTCTTTAATGGTACTACGGTGGATGCAAACTGGCAGGCGCCCATTTACACAATCCCGGCTGTTGCCCTCGATGGGGCGGGCAATATCTGGGTGTACTGGGGTACGGGAAATAAAATAGATCCCACTGCCTCGGGCGGGGGCAGCAACCAGGGGGTGTTATTTGCCCTGAAGGACATGTATAAAAAATGCTCGAATGATGTTCAAAAAGATTGTACTGTTGATGCAAATTGCCCAGGTGGGACGTGCACCACTAATGCCGCATATGGTTTCAATGATCTGGCTGATATTACAGCAGCGGGCGCGACGTTTGATAATACAACCTCCACGAAGAAAGGGTATTATATCGAACTGTCCGGCGGTGGGGAGAAGATCCTGGCCGATCCCACCGTGTTCGGCGGCTGGGTGTATTTCACATCTTATAAACCGACCAATACTATATGCGACCAGAGCGGTACGGCGTACCTCTATTCAATACAGTATACATCGGGCGCCGGTCAATTTTCATCCGGTGGGTCCGTGTCGAGAAGTATGAATATCGGGTCAGGGATACCCTCTGCACCCGTTATTTCGATATCGCCTACTGGCGGCACTGATCTTTATGTGACAACAAGCGGTACTGGTAATAATCCAGTCGGACAGAAAAACACGCAGGATATACTTCATCCTACAGGATTTTCCAATCCGACCAGCATCCTTTACTGGAGGGATCGGCGTTTGCAATAGTGCAAGTCTTCGAACCTGCCTGATGCATTATTAATACTTCGGGTTAAATTCCCCGAAACCTGCTTCGTACTGAGTAATTCCAGTGTGAGACGGGAATCCAGGTGAGGTCTCTTAAGCGGGGAACCATAAAACTCCCGGCTCCTGATTCTGAGTGCGTGACAGAAAAAGATACCCCGCAGCTTGCTGCGGGGTAGTTCATTGAAGCGATCATTTGCTCCTCGATGGAGCAGAGGACAAAATTATAATGGTTCTGAGGAAAAAAATAGTTGAAAAATAATAATACTTTTGATATCAAAAACACAATACTAAGTTTTATGCAGGATAGGTTGTTGCGTCGTGTTTAGTTCACCATGAATTAACTGTGATTTCATGATGCCCCATTCGTACCTCAGGCTTAGTTTGGAAAAGGAGGGTTAAATGGCAAGATCAAACAAGGTTACATCCTTTATGTCATTACTGCTGCTGATGTTTGTTATCCCGTTTTTTTGTCTGTTCTACGGATGCGGCAGCGGTGAAGAGACACCCGCATCTTCTTCTACAACAACATCGGCTCTGGGATCCATGTCATTATCTATGACAAAGACCGACCGCACTCCGACAACATCCGTATCAATAGACAGTCCCGTGATACTGACAGCTGTTGCGACAGACAGCGCCGGATCACCAATTGTGCAGAAAGTGGTGTCATTTTCAACAACAGCCGATCTGTCATTCAATCCTGCTTCAGGTACAGCCCTTACTGATTCAAGTGGAAAAGCTTCAATAACAGTAAATGCGGGTACCTCAACAGGTGCAACAACGATAACGGCAGAGGTAACTTTGGCCGCTGGAACTGTTTCAGGAGATATTGGCATTGCAGTGCTGCCCCCGAATCTCAGCTTAAGTCCTTTGACTATTGATCCCCTAGCGATTTCGGCAGGAGGTAGTGCGGGAGTAAGCGTTACCGTTCTTGACGGTTCGGGTAATCCTTTTGCGACTTCCGTTCCTGTTTCATTCACATCCAATGGCGTTTCAGCAGGCAAGGCCACAATTACGCCCCAAGTCTACACCATCAATGGCGTGGCCTCAGCGACCTACACGGATAAAAATTATGGGAATGTTGACACTATTACTGCCACTCTTTCTATCGGAGGGACCACTTTTATTAGAACAGGAACGATAACGGTTAACCCGGCATCTGCGGGATCGATTTCTTTTGTCTCTGCGACACCCACAAGTATAGCTCTAAAGGGTACAGGGGGGCAAGGCAGAAGCGAGACATCGGTAGTCGTTTTTAAGGTGCTTGATACAAATGGGAATCCCATTAAAAAGAAAGTAAATTTTTCTTTAGTACCTAACACGGCTGTGGGGGGATTATCAATAACAGCCAATAATGCCTATTCCGATCCCACTACGGGCCTGGTTCAAACGATCGTACAAGCAGGTACTGTAAGCACACCCGTACGTGTTTCGGCCACAATTGACGGTACCTCGATTTCTTCTACCTCTGATCTTCTGGTCGTTTCCACCGGCATTCCCGCCCAGGACTCCTTTTCCATAGCTGCATCCACTCTTAATATCGAAGGCTGGAAATATGACGGTGTCACCACCGACATTACGGTTAGATTGGCCGATCATTTTAAGAACCCCGTTCCTGATGGAACTGCTGTCAGTTTTTGGACGTCAGGGGGATCGATTCAACCCTCGTGCACGACGACGAGCGGCGCCTGCACGGCTACATTGACAAGCCAGGACCCCCGGCCCTGGACAGGCCAGACTGACCCCAAACCTACAAGAAATGGACATGTCGTTGTATTGGCCTTTGCTTTAGGTGAGGAAAGCTTCGTTGATATGTTCGGTAGCGGGATGTATGAACTCGGTGATCCATTTACCGATATGCCGGAGCCCTGGTTGGATGTGAACGAAAACGGAGTATGGGATATATATGAACCTTTTGTTGACACTAATGGGGATGGCAAATATAGTTATGGCGACGGCATATACAATGGTATTTTAAGAGATCCTTCCATAACCGGGCCAACGACTATCCATGTCAGGAATTCTATAATGATAGTGTTCTCAGGCTCTGACGCCGTAATCACTATAAATGACGGAAATGATATAAGCCTTAATCATTGTGTAAATGGAACACCATTTTCTAACTTTCCGGAGACGTTCGCAATTAGAGTAACCGATGTAAACGGCAATGTCATGCCCGCGGGTACAACCATTACATTCAGCACAACTAACGGCACTATTCTTAGTGCCGGGAGCTTTACTGTACCCAATACGTCAGCGTCACCTCCAACATATTATGTGACAATGATAAGTGATGCTACACAGGGAGCCGGCCCCGCGTATACATGTTCCAATACTATAACTACCGGGATTTTCACCGTCACTGTGAGGACGCCAAAGGAAATAACAACTTATGGATATGCTAATATTACGGACTAAATGAAGAGGCCCGATCACAGTCAGGGCTTATAATGCAAAGAGTCAACAGAATCGAGACTTTTTTTTGCCGCAATCCCCAGCTCTGTCTCCGGTGCTGATTTGATGATGTATTGAAGCTCGGTCCTTGCTTTCTCCAGGTTATTCAGTTTGATATAGCACTGCCCTAACCAGTAACGGGATTCGAGGAATGAAGGTTCGAGTTCAATAGACTTCTTGAAATGTTGAACGGCCGTTTCTATATCTCCTTGGGCAAAGCAGGACATACCCATATGTTGTTCTATAACAGCGGGGGGAATCGTGGTTGGTTTCTTGTTCTTCGCTTCGAGATATTTGTTCAGGGCCATCTGATAATTTCCCTTCCCATGATAGGCCATGCCCATGTTGAAGAGTGCCTTATCGGGAGTATCATAGAGTATATTGGCTAATGCATTATTAAATGATTCTATAGCTTTATCCCAAAGCCCCTTTTCCAGAAAAATAACCCCCAAAAAATTATGGGCCTCCGAATAATCCGGCTTTAAGGATACTGCTTTATTGAATTCATCGATTGCTTTGTCGCTGATTCCTTTCATGTAGTACGAGATGCCCATATAATAATGAACGCTGGAATCCTGTGGTGCGTAATCTTCTGCCTGCAAAAATTCCTTCAATGCCTCATTGTATTTCCCCGATCCTAAATAGGCGAGGCCGATATTCAGGTGAGCGTCTGCCTGTTCCTGTTTCCAAGGGCTTGTGGTTGCACACGCCGCAATGGCAAAAAGAAAGGCCACGATAACAGTGAGTTTCTTCACAGTTGATTGGTTCATAAATATTTTGGGAAGCAAGGAGAACAATTTGTTTTTTAGATGGTATAAAGTAAGGAAGAAAGCCTCATCCCCCCTTTGGCTTTTCGGATGTCCCGCCAGTTGTTTCTCCTTTTATGATCTTTGGGGTGATAAATACCATAAGTTGTCTCCGGTTTTTCGTGGTCGATTCAGTTTTGAACAACCAGCCCAAGATGGGTACCTTGTAGAGCCAGGGAACGCCGGACACATTTTTTTGATCTTCTGTTTTTAAGATTCCCCCGATGACAATGGTATCTCCGTCCTGGACGACGATCTTAGATTCAATCTCACTCTTGTTGATGGGTGGGTTCCCTCCCAACTGGACACCTTGGGCATAGTCCGCAGCATCATTCGTTGCCTTGATTTCCATTGAAATAGTGCCATCAGGCGTAATCTTCGGTTTACATTCCAGCTTCAAAACAGCTTCCTTAAAGGTGATACTCCTGTTTCCGTCCTTATCTATGGTAATGTAGGGAATCTCCTGACCCTGTTTTATTGTTGCTTTGACATTATCCATCGTCGTGATTTTCGGCGATGAAATGACCTTCCCTTGGTTGTTCGTTTCGAGAGCCGCCAATTGTGCTTCAAGCACCCCGGAGGTACCGCCAATCACGAGCCCAATCGCCGGTGACGAAATCACCGTCGGAAGGTTGACGGCCGCAGTGGATAATTGGGTTCCCGCTGTCGTAAAAGATGTCGGGATACCACTTGGATATGCCCATGACCTAGCCCCTAGTTGATCAGGATTTGTTCCAACCGTTACAGCATAGGGGGTGTTATGTAAATTCTGGTATGTTACGCCACCCCATTGAACACCAATGTTTCTGACGAATGCATCCGTCGCCTCTACAATTTTCGCCTCTATGGATATTTGTTTCAGTTTTCCTCTTTCTTCCAGGCGTTCCTGCTCAGCTTTCTTGGCAATAACCTCGGCCTTGATACGATCCTCCGCCATTGCTTTCCGGTCAGCCTCTTCTTTTTTCATTCTTTCGATAGTCATGACGCTGATCACATCATCTGACTGCTTTTTAACAAGGCCTTGAACATCTAAAATGGTATTGAGTGCCTGATCCCAAGGGACCTTTTTCATGCTCAAAGTAACGTTTCCCTTGACATCATCCCCGGACACAATTGTAACCCTTCCTTCCTCGGCTAATAACCGCAGGACTGACTTTATATTTGCATCTTGAAAATCAAGGGAGATCCTGCGGCTTGCATATTTCTTCGCTTCCTTGTCCTTGTCAATTTGCCTTTCAGCAGGTTTCATCTCCTTCTTTGTTGTTTCTTTGGGGGCCTCCGGCGCTTTTTTATCAGCCGCAGGCTGTTTACTCTCAAGGCTGCTGACATTGAAATCAATGAAGACATTCTGACCTGCCTGACTGACACTGTAGGGGACCCGCTCTCTTAAAGCTATCGTGATGAGAGCCCATTGCTGGCCATCGGATGTTTTTTGGGCAGGAACAACGTTGATTACATTGGCAAGCTTCCCCTCACCTAAGGGCCGCTTGAGCTCCTCGGGCACAAATGTTTTTGCCATTTTTATCAGCACGCCATTACCGGCCAAGGCTTCGACATCAACACCAGACTGTTTGGATACGATTATGGTAATGCGCTCTTTACCTTTCATCTTTTCAAATGTTATATTTTCCAGATATCCGAAATCGGCCTTCTGCACCTCAGGCGCAGTAATCTTCGGGGGATTTGCCGCCTCCGGCGGCGCACTTCTCGCGTATTTTGCATTACCAAAAAACATTACAAAAGCAATCAAGAATACAATCCATGGTATGTTCTTTTTCATGGTCTTTCCTCACCTTCTTCTTTGCGAAGCTTCATTGTGATTATATGAGTCTTCGTCTTCCCGGACTCTAATTTAGTCTTTTCTTCGACCATCACGCGGTCTGCAAGTATCTGCACTACTCTGCCACTGTTCAGGCCAATATATGTTCCCAAAAAGATGGGATAAAATTTCCCCTTAGTATCCTGGACCATGGCTATTTTGGAATATTCATCTCCTCCAACGCCTACAAGCCTGAATTGATCGATATCGACTCTCTGCAGGGGATTGATGGGGAGGGCCTTTGATAGTGCCATCTTCTTCTTAAGATCAATTTCCAGATCTATGAAAGGTTTAAAAGGATCTGGTTTTCCTGCAGGATTGTATTTGTATTCAGGGGCCGTTTTAAGATCGGCGACCTTCGTCGTTTCAGACACCTGTACATTAGACCCTTTCGTATCGGCTGCTTTTGGATCAGCCGCGGTAGCCTCGAATGCCCACATCACGACGATCAAAGCCAGAAGAATTTTTGTAACGCAAGCTGCGGGTTTATTTTTTTCCATCAACTTTTTTCTCATCCAGTTTTTCCACGAACATGTAAGTTTTTATCACACAGGACGTGTTTATAAATCGCCCCAATCCCTTTATCTCCTTCCCTTGAGACATGGATATATCTTCAATATTGATGATTCTGGGAAGCTTCGCAACTTTCTCAAAAAAAATAACTGTACTATGAAAACCGCCGTTGACGGTTACCTTTACAGGTATTTCCTCATAAAATGTCTCTTCAGGTTGCTTTTTGGTGTCGGAGGGTTTTGCTCCCGCCTGCTGTTTGTCCTGGGGTTTCTTTTCTGATTGTTTTGGTTCGAACAAGAGAAAATCTATACCGGAATCTTTTCCTTCCTGTGCTACAGCATATAAAAGCCCCGGTATCTCACGCTGATCAGGCAGTTTTGCCAGGGCAACCTTTAATGTTTCTCTAAGGGCATTAACTTCCTTGGCATATTTTCCCTTTTGGGCCGCTATGCGTTCTTTCTCCATAACCTGTGTCTCAACTTCAGATAATCTCGTCTCGCGTGCTCCTTTCTCCTGTATAGATGATAGCATGAAGAGAGAAAAATATGCGCCACCTAAAAGTAGGTAAATTATACAGACAATCAATGCCTTTCGCTTGGGAGGCATCCTTTTGATGTCGTCCAGGGTGATAGCCATATAATTATGATCCCTTCTTTTTCATGCACGATATAACAAATTGCTGCAGTTTAATACCAGAAATCTCTTTTTCCTTGGTAGATACCAAATCAACAGATTTGACAAAGGTGGATCCTGCCAGGTTTTTCATAAAGAGTGCAACAGCGATATTGTTTCTGGCTACACCTTCTAAAGTAATATCTGTGCTCTTTTCGGATAGCCTCTCAAGCCAGACATCTTTTATCGGGACCAGTGTTGTTAACTCGTCCAGCATACGAACGGGTGCCAGACGGTTTTCTTCGAGGTTATTGATGATGGCCAGTTTTTTCTCCAAAATCGCCTTGTCTTTCTTATTAACTTCTATATCGCCAATGACCTTATTCAGACGAATTAGTTCATCTTCCTGAATTTTTATATTTTTGTCGAGGGAACTGATACTGATACTGAGATAGAAGTGTATAGATCCAAGTGTGAGGAGGAAGATGATAAAGGTAATGGCAATGATTATAAGCTGACGTGTTAGATCCTCCTTTTCCCCCTTTCCCCGGTACGGAAGAAGATTAATCCTGATCATTTGTCACCTACTTTTCTCAGTGCCAGCCCGACTCCTACCGGGGCGATTGGTTTAATGTCTTCAATCGTTGCCGGATCAAGGACTTTTGTATTGTAGCCTATTTTTTTAAAGGGATTGGCAATTTCTGCTTCAACGTTGAGCCTCTGAGTCAGATCATTTGCTATACCCGGGATTTTTGCACTTCCGCCGGAAATGATTACATGCTTTATATATTCCCCCCCGTAAGTTGACCTGAAATAATCGACAGATCTCTCAATTTCTGAACAGATAGGTTCGGCATAAGAAAGGAGGCTTTCTCGGAATTCTTTTTCTGCTGATTCAGCACCACCCGGACCTTCGATTTTTATTCTTTCCGCCTCTTCAAACGACACCCCTAACTTTTTCTGAAGTGCTTCAGTTATGGAATTTCCCGCCAGTGTAAAATCTCTGGTAAAGATCGATGCGCCGCCTTTAAGGACGTTTATGTTCGTAATACTTGCTCCTATATTAATAAGAACGGCCATTTCGTTCTCTGCAAATTCATAATTCTCTTCATACATGGTTTCAAGCGCAAAGGAATCTACATCCATGATTGTGGGTAAATACCCCGCCCGTTGAATGGCATCAGTATAACCGGAGACAATATCTTTCTTCGCTGCAACGATAACAACATCCATCTGATTTGGGTTAAATTCATTTTCACCGAGCACTTGAAAATCGTAGCTCACTGCCTCCATGTCATCGAACGGCAAATATTTACCCGCTTCTTCTTTTATCAGATCACGCAACTCTTCTTCATCCATGGTGGGGAAGTTTACTTTTTTTATAATAACGGAGTGTCCTGAAAGAGAGGTTACAATGCCTTTCTTTTTGCAACCTGATTGTTTGAATAGTTCCCTAATTTTCAAGGCCAATTCTTCCGGTTCCACAGGTATACCATCCATTATTATACCCTTTGCCAGAGGTATTTGGGAAAACCGGTTAAGAATGAATCCCCTTGGGGTTTCCTGTATCTCAGCAAGTTTTATGGAACTTGATCCTATATCAAGCCCAACCAGTTGCTTAGTGCCTCCAAAGATATCGAGTTCGAATATCTTTTTGCCGCTTGATAATAAATTCTTAATATTTAACATAATGATCCTGTAGAAAAGTCATAATGAGGTTCATTTCAAATACCGGTAAATAAGGTCTCCCTTTCTGACCATTTCAAGTTCGTTTCGCACCACCATCTCTATATATTGAGGGTCACTTCTAAGTAACGAGACCTTCCTATTCAATTCCCTGTTCTCAAGGGTAATATCATGATTCGTTTTTTGAAGAGTCATTAATCGTTCTTTCATAGCGTAGTTATCGATGAGCCCCCTTTTCCCGAAAGTAATGAGCATACTCATCAGAAAGATAAACACAATAAGATATCTTCCTAATTTCATTCTTATCGATTATTCCCACAAAGCTGTTTAAAAGGATATATTTTTATATATAAAATAAACCGTGATGCTGATCACAAAAAAACATCTTCATATTTTTTATGTAACGCCTTTGCGACCTTTAATTCGGAGTACTTTCGTGTTGGCATTCCTTTTTCCATCTTTGTGACGGTTTGAGGGGCTAATCCTGCCCTCCTCGCGAGTTCGGCGATGCTCAGAGGAATAGCTTCACGAAATTGTTTCACCTTATTTTTTCTCATATTCATTCTAATGTTTGAAAAGCTCACCTTTGTAACAAGCTTATTATGCTAATATAAATTATGTCAAGTAAAAAATATCATTCATTATTAATATATTTTAATATCAATTAATATTAATCAACACTATCTATTGCACTTATTATCGCCAAATTAATGGTAAAACTTTAGCGAAAATATTTAAGTCTATAAATTGGGAACTGTTCATTACCCTCATAATAAGTAGTAAAGACATTGAATATGGGGGGGCTTCGTTAAAAAACTCCAGAGACAAGGTACGTGGATCCTGAGTAATTAATAGTATTTAGACGTATGCTGTAATGCTAAAGGATTAAGCAGAATGCAGCACATTTACTTTTATGAAGCTGCATGGGGTACTATTACTATTGAGTCACGGAAGGAAGGAGCTGCTGTGGTTCGCCGAGCAGAAATTCTCCCTGCTCGATCCACTCTTTGAGAATATTGGCAATTTCTTTTGCTTTATAATAACTGGATATGGGAGCGGTAATAATCTTGTTACCGTTTAGTGTTATCTCTCCCGAGTAGAGTTCTTTATAACTTACCTCGCCGAGGCTTTTGAGAGCACCGCCTTTCGGATAATTCATGCTGTAGTCATAGACCTGTGTATAGATATCTTCATTTTTAACTGAGGTGTACCGTGCCATCTCTTCGTTCAAGACCGGAATCGGAACGCCTATACCGACAAACAGGGAAACCCCATACCCTAACATACTGGCGCCTACAAGCCATTTAGGACTCATCTCTTTGAGATTTCCTATTGTAGCAATCGTACCAGCGCCCCCTTTTGGGATACCGTTTTTACCTCTAACAACATCCGGGTTATGCTGGGTGCCATGCCAGGCTACATAACCTTGGCCTCCTCCCAAAAAGATTCTTGTCCCAATACCAATTGTCATGTAATAGGGATCATTAAATAGAGGGCTTAACTGTCCTGCTGTCGCGTAATTGGCGTTGGCCATGCGGGGTCTTAACACTCCCATATATGTATAAATTGTTTTGTCAGACATGTTAACAGCGCAATTATAATTCTGATAGGCATTTCGCGGATTGAAGAGAATGGCGTCTCTTAAATC
>Ga0187878_1001611_pt1 | contig 21577 bp, 12 predicted proteins | sample June2016WEW_17_1_FD_132979 | JGI IMG/M metagenome (GOLD analysis project Ga0187878, IMG submission 132979) | Peatland microbial communities from SPRUCE experiment site at the Marcell Experimental Forest, Minnesota, USA - June2016WEW_17_150 | ecosystem: Environmental > Terrestrial > Soil >...
ACTCTTCAACTTCCTCTTACCTCGCCTCCTGATCGCTGATATCTGGTCGCTGATATCCCTACCCCGCCTTCTCCGCGCCTCCATTTCCTTCCGGCAAACTTAAAACTTACAACTGAGAACTGACAACGGTTGTATGGTTTTTTGTAGCACCTCCATCGTTCGGCCGTTCCCAGGATTCCAGTTTTTGTATAAGCCACTTCCTGATCTCGCTAACTCCTTTCATCTCAACAACAAAACTTGGTTTCACATTGGAATCCCAATTGCCATTATGGCTGCCATAAGGATGCACTCTAGGTTCATTTTGTCGGACCTGGACTGGGAAAGGCCGGGCCAGACTCGAAGTATTCTGGATGAATTTCGAGGCGCAGACGTACCTTGGACGGGGGGAGTCCAAGGCCACAGATCTGCTAAGCTTTCTGCCCATCCTCTTTCAGAAAATCCTTCCTCGGTTCTACGACTGGAAATGTAAATAGGGACACTGATGGTACGGGCACAAGTCAGTTTCCGGTTGGTGTTTGGGGCCAAGTTTCTTTCAAGGAGGCAGTAGCATACCAATGAAACGATTCATTCCTTTTTTGCTTGCAGCAGCTCTCTTGATGCTTCTTACGGGGGTCGACCTGCACGCGCAGGCCACCGCCAGCGCTAACATCGTGGGTACCGTCACAGACAAAACCCAGGCCACGATCGCCGGCGCGCAAGTGACCGCCAGGAACAAAGGCACGGATATGGTCCGTACCACCACTACATCCGATACCGGTTATTATAGCTTTAATCTTCTTCCCATCGGCATTTACAGTATCACCATCACAAAGACCGGTTTCGCCACCAACACGCAATCCGTTGAAATCCAGGTCGGCCAGACCGTCACGGTCAATGCCGAACTCCAGGTCGGCGCCACTTCTCAAGTCATTGAAGTCACTTCGGAGGCCCCACTGCTCGAGCAGACGAGCACCAGCGTGAGCCAAAACATTACTCCGAGCCAAGTCCAACAGCTCCCGCTTTTGGGCCGCGATGTTGCCAACCTGGCTTACCTCGCCCCAGGCGTCAAGGCCGCTGATTCTTACGACCCCACCAAGGCTCGCTATGCCATTCTCTCTGTCAATGGCTCGGGCGGCCGCAACGTCAACGTCACCGTCAACGGTATCGACAATAAAGACAATACCGTTGGTGGGCCCGTTATGCAGCTTCCCCTCGAGGCCGTCCAGGAATTCCAGATCAGCACCCAGCGCTTCTCCGCGCAAAACGGCCGCTCGGAAGGCGCTGCCATTAATATGATCACCAAGCAGGGCACCAACGCCTACCACGGTTCGCTTTTTGCCTACTTCCGTGACTCCGCTTTGAATACGGATGAGCAGGACCCCAACGGAGATGGCACCGCCACTGCCGTGCATCCCGACTACACCCGCCAGTTCTTTGGCGGTTCCATCGGCGGCCCGCTCGTCAAAAATAAGCTCTTTACCTTTTTCGCCCTCGAACGTGAACGGGAAAGTCAAGGCATGGCAGAATCCACCACGGCCTACAACGAGCTTGTCCTTGCCAAGAATGCTGGCTTCGCTGCCCAACCCGCCGCCATCATCCCCCGCCCGTTCTACGAGTATCGCTACAACGGCCGCATGGATTGGACCATCAACAACAACAACAACGCCTACATCAGTTACACTTCGCAGGCCAATAACAGTCTGAACGATCAATCCAGCGCTACCAGCGATCTCACCAACGGCAATTTCACCAAGAACCATCTGCAGATCGCCAACCTTACCGTCAACTCGATTCTGCCTAACAATGCTGTCAACCAGTTTACCTTTGGCTTTCAGTATTGGAACAATTTAATCGACAGCAACATCAGCGCCCCGCTTGTGGTCTTCCCGGACGCTACCTTTGGCACCAATACCAACGTTCCGCAGCAGTCCTTCCAGCGTAAGTGGCAGTTCAAAGATGACGTTTCCAAGGTCGTTGGCAGACACACTCTCAAAGCCGGCGTGGATTACATTTGGAATCCCGTCGAGGGCGGGTTCTTCAAGTTCAGCTCCACGCTGGAGATGGATTTCGGCCTGGATCCCAGCGTCATCATCGCCAACCCGAGCACATGCGGCCCCGCAAAGAACCTGCCGTGCGCCCCAGAGGGTTTCGCCACGCCCGGCCTTGTGACCGCCATGACCATCGCCAACGGCAATCCTTACTTCCTGGCCGCTACCAAGCAACTCGGCCTGTACTTCCAGGACGACTATAAGGTCTCTCGCCGCCTCTCCTTGAACCTCGGCGTCCGCTGGGACAAGGACTTCAACATGTACGGCTCTTCCCTTATCCCCAAGAGCCGCACCTATCAAGAACTCGTCACCCTCAACAGCCCCATCTCGAACCCTTGGGTTAGCAAGATCTTGGGTGACGATAACAAGGACGTTAGCCCTCGCGTCGGCTTTGCCTACGACCTGACTGGAGTTGGCAGGCACGTCGTCCGCGGTGGCTTCGGCCTGTACTTCGGCAACACCTTCCAGAACATCCCTCTGTTCATGGAACAGCAGGCCAATCCTACCGTCTTTCAAACTCTTTTCACCCTCTCAGACCCCGTCAAAGACATCGTGCCAGGAACGGGTATTCCCCTCGGCAGCTGGCGGTATGGCGTCGATCCCATGCCGACGATTGCTGCTCCGTCCGCACTGCTCAATTCAGGCAGCACAGGCCGCCTGATGGACCCCAACTATCGCAACCCCGTTACCGAGGAGTTCAATCTCGGCTACAGTTGGGCCATCACTCCAAACTCCGTTTTCGAAGCCGAGTACACCCACGTCTTGGGTCTGCACGAGAACAAGACCATGAACATCGACCAGAAGGTGCCGGTGGCCGGGGCGTGCTGCACCCGGCCGCTTGATCCCGTTTTCGATGCCTACAACCTCGCTAATCCGACATCTCCTTTACCCAAGCTGGCCAGCGTCCGCGTCGAAGAAGCCATCGGCCGCTCCCATTACGATGGCTACAATTTCAGCTATCGCCAGCGCCTGACCCATCACCTCTCGCTCAACGCCAATTACACCCTTGCTTGGGCCTATTCCTACGACAGCGGCGCCGGTACCTTCCGCAATTACCCCAGGCTCGAGACAGCTCCGTTTGCCAGCTACGAGTGGGGGCCCTCATTCAACGATGAGCGCCACCACATCACGGTGAGCGGATTGTACGATTTGCCTTGGGGGTTGCAGCTCTCTCCCATCTTGCAGTTTGGCTCCGCGCGCCCTTACAACGTGATCAACTCCTCCAATACCCTGAATACCGGCGGTGGAACGACCAACGCCGTCGTGGTTCCCAAGAGCGATCCCACGGCCTTCCTTACGTTTGTCGGTAACAACCCGGGGGCGCAGAACTGCTTATACGGCTTGAACGGCGTGGCGCAGACCTGCACCATCGCCCAATACGATCCCCTTCGCGGCGATCCCTTCTTCGAGCTTGACTTGCGGCTGGCCAAGAACATCAAACTCGGCGAGCACGTCAACTTGCAGCTTGTGGCCCAGGCCTTCAACCTTACCAATCGCGCCAATTACGGCAACGACTACGGCACCGCCGCCAACGGCGGCGCCGCCACCATCGCCAGTCCTACCTTCGGCCATCCGCTAGGCTTCATCAACCCCAGCAGCACGACGATTCCGCGTTCCCTCTGGAGTGAGTTCGGCTTCCGTCTCACCTTCTAAACGCAACCGTAATTCTCTACAGTTCCACTCTCACCAGGGCTGGCCCGCAAGGGCCGGCCCTCTTTTTCCCCCGCATCTTCCCCCCGCTCTTCATATAATTTGGAGTGCGGCGGCTCGCCGCCGCTTTTACGGTTGTTGCCCCACCACCAAGCCCAGATTCCTCCATCCATGCTCCCCTCAGTCGGGTGCCCCAGGCCCGCCGTAGGCGGGTGCCTGCGTCTTGGGTTCCTCTTCTCTGCAAACTTACAACTTAAAACTTAATACTGAAAACTTTACTTGCCTGGCTCTTGGGTTTTCCTCTTCTCTGCGAATCTGTGGGTCCTCAGCGTTATCTTTTTCTTCGCTCTTGTCTTTCACGAGTCACAGGTCACGAGCCACGAGTCACGACTCCCCCCCCTCACTTCTTCCCAATAAACCGCAATCTCCCCGTGAACGCTCTCCCCTGCCCGCCCGCAAACGTCAAAAATTGTGTCGGCAGCGCATCCACGTTGTTCACCACCACATCCGGGTTCTGCCGCCCTAGCACGTTAATCGCCGACCCCCGCACCGCAAACAGATATCCCCGGAAACGAAACTTCTTCTCCAAACTGATGTTCAAGCTCGCATAATCCGGAAACCGCCGCGAATCCGCCGCCCCAATCAAAAACTGCTGCTGGTTCACCACGCTGAACGGATACCCCGTCCGGTAATCCAGCAAGCAACTAAACAATACCCCCCACACCGGTGTCGGCACGTTCGCCCACCCCAAAAACCGGTTCGGCGCATCCCACGCCAGCGGCCCGCTCTGCTGCGCCGCAAAATACAGCGCCCCCAGCGCCGGATCCAGCACCTGATCACTATTCGCCCGCGATCGCGTGTAGCTCCCAAACACCTCCGCGCCTCCGCCAAACGAGTGCCGCCCCGAAATCGTCGCCCCTCGGTATTTGTCCCGCCGCGTCGACTCCAGCAAGAACGTGCTCCCAATCTGTCCCGGCGTTTGCGTCTCGAACACCAGCCCGCGGTGCTGATTCCGCGCCAGCAGTTCCACCGAAACGATGGTCTTCTCCCCAAACCTCTGCTGCCACCCCGCGCTCGTAATATCGAAATAAGGCTGCCGCAGCGCCCCCGCCTGGAGCACAAACCGGCTCGTCGCCGGCCCCGCCATCACTGCCCCCGTCGTGTCGTACAGCGTGTCCACCTGCTGCTGGTCCGCCGTCTGCCCAATCACCGAAAGATTCAGCGGAATATCGTAAATCCCCCACCCAATCGAAAATTTCGCGGTCTTCTCCGCGAACGGCATCCAGTTCAGCGCCGCGCGCGGTTCCGCCATCGCCGAATGCACCAACCGGTCCCAATCCGTCCGCACTCCCGCTGTCGCAATAAAGTGGGAGTTGATCGTCCACGTGTCCTGCACAAACGCCCCGGCCAGCGTATTGGCCACGCGAAAATCTGCTGGCCCCGTGAACGTTGTCACCCGGCTAATCGTTTTGTTGTCGTTGTACAGCGCCTGAATCTCCCCGCGCGTGCTCGCTTGCTCCAGCCGCACACTCGAGAGATTCGCCCCTCCCGAAAGCGTATGCGTCCCGTGCCATTTCAGCCCCGCCCGCGTCGCATCAACAAATCCCTGCCACCTCCGCCCCTCCTGCTGCAATGCCTGAAAATAATTCCCCGCCGCCCCATCCACCAGCAGCTTGTACGGCGCATTCCCCTGCGGCTGGTAATCGTCGTGGCTGTCGTGCCCCGCGAATCCAAACTCCACCAGCGTGTCGTGGAACCAATACTGGTCCTTCACTGAGCCGAACACCTGATGCGTGTGCTGCGTCAGCGTTGTGGACACCGGGTGCAGTGCATCCAGCCCCAGGTCAAAATCATCCGCGTCGTTATACAGAAAGCTCAGCACCAGGCTGTGCTTCGACGAGATATGCCACAGCAGCCGCGTCAAACTATCCCCTGCCCACACCGTCGAGGTATCCGGCGCACCCGGCGCCAGCCCCTTCATCACGCTCAATGTGTGCTGCACGCTGAACGCCTGCGAAAACCACAGCTTCCCGCTCACGATCGGCCCGGAAAACTCCATTCGCGGATAGTAATTCCCCAGTTGCACGCCCTGCTGCACATTAATGCCGGGAATGAAATCCGTGGCATTGAACCGCCAGTGGTCGTCCCCATCCGGCGTATTGAAGCTCAGCACCGCCGCCCCCGGATGCGCGAATTCCGCCCCAAACCGCCCCGTCTGCACCTCCGCCGAACGCACCGCATCCGCGCTGAATCGCGTGTCCAGCGAATTGTTCACCGGCTCCCCAATCTCGAATCCATTCAATAGGTATTGCACCTGCGTGGCCCGCGACCCCGCAAGATGCAGCAGTCCCTGGTTGTCCAGTAACACCTGGGGCAGCAGGATCAGGCTTTCCTGCAAATAGTGGGAACTCGGCACGGGAATGTCGCGGATCTCTTGCGCCGTCAGCGTGATCTTCTGCGGGGTTTCGGAGGTCTCCACCTGGTTGGCGGGCGCGGTGACATCCACCTTCTCCCGCAATTCCTCGGCGTGGTTCAGCGTAAACGAGACTTCCCCGGAGTCCGCCGCCAACTCGAACTTTTGCCCCTCCAGGATGAAGAACCCCGGCTTCGTGATGTGTGCGGTATATTCTCCAGTGGCAAGATTGGGAATGCTGAACGCCCCAGCGTCGTCCGTCGTTCCCAAAAAAGCTTGCCCGCCGGCCATCTCAAGCTTTACTTGAGCTCCACCGACGGGCAATCCATTCTCATCGACTACGCGCCCCCGCAAGGTGATCGCGGGGTCCGCCGCAACGCAAGCGCCCGCCGCAAGCAGCAGCGCCGCCAGCCCGGTGATCCACCTGCACAGTCGCTTCACTGAAGCCCACCCCGGAGCGGGAGCATCACTTCAAGTCTTACTTCCCATCAAGCCAATTCAGCCAACCACCCTTTGGAGTGCGGGAGCTTGCTCCCGCTTTTGCGGTGCTTACTTCTGCGCCCAAGCGCGCGTTCATCACTAAGCTCTGCAGCGCCAGGGTCCATCGTCTCAGACCCCGGCACCCAATCGCTTTCCGCAGCAACAGCTACTTCTTCTTCCCCTTCGCCTTCTTCTTGTTCTCCACCACGACCTGCGCCGCCGCCAGCCGCGATATGGGCACGCGGAACGGCGAAGCGCTCACGTAGTCCATCCCAATCTGATGGCAGAACTTCACGCTTTCTGCATCGCCACCGTGTTCTCCGCAGATGCCCACCTTCAGCTTTGGACGCGTCTCGCGCCCCTTTTCGATGCCCCACTTCATCAACATTCCCACGCCCTTGGTGTCCAGCGTCTGGAACGGGTCGCCAGCGAATACACCGGCCTTCTTCTCGTCCACATAGTCGGGCAGGAAGCGCCCCGCGTCGTCGCGGGAGAGCCCCATGACCGTTTGCGTCAGGTCGTTGGTGCCAAACGAGAAAAATTCCGCCACTTCGGCGATCTCGTTCGCAAGCAATGCGGCGCGCGGCAACTCAATCATCGTGCCGACCAGGTACGGCAGCTTCACGCCAGCCTTCTTGATCAGCGGATCCGCAACACGGCGCGTCGCATCCACCAGGATTCCCAACTCTTTCTTGTCCAGAGTGAGCGGAATCATGATCTCAGGTAATACTTTAACTTTCGCTTTGTGGCACTCGATCGCCGCTTCGATGATCGCCCTCACCTGCATCTCCAGAATTTCCGGATAGGTGATGGACAACCGGCACCCGCGGTGCCCCAGCATCGGGTTGGCTTCGTGCAACTGCGCCACGCGGCGCTCCACGGTCTCCACGGAAATGCCCAGTTCCTTGGCCAGTTCCGCCTGCTTGGCCTTGTCGTGCGGCACGAACTCGTGCAGCGGCGGGTCAATCAGCCGGATCGTGACCGGAAGACCGTTCATGGCCTTGAAGATGCCGATGAAGTCGCGCCGCTGGAACGGCAACAGCTTGTCCAGAGCCTTGACGCGCGCTTCCTTGTCATTCGCCAGGATCATCTCCTGAATGGCCAGTTGGCGGTCGTGGCTCTTCTCCGGATGCTCGAAGTCGGTGAAGAACATGTGCTCGGTGCGGCACAGCCCAATGCCCTCCGCGCCGAACTCGATGGCCTTGCGCGCATCCTGCGGCGTATCCGCATTCGTGCGCACCTTCAAGTGGCGAATCTCATCGGCCCACTTCATGATCGTGTAGTACGCCTTGGGCAGTTCCGGCGTGACCAGCGGCAGTTGCCCCTCGTACACGATGCCTTCGCTGCCGTCCAGCGTGATCCACTCGCCTTCCTTCAGCGTCTTGCCGCTCTTCCCGTCCGTCATGATCTTGGTTTTGTAATCAATGTCCAGGGTTTCCGCGCCGGCCACGCAGCACTTGCCCCAGCCGCGCGCCACTACGGCCGCGTGACTCGTCTTGCCGCCCGTAGCCGTCAGGATGCCCTGCGCCACGGCCATGCCGCCCACATCTTCGTGGCTGGTTTCGCGTCGCACCAGGATGACCTTCTCCCCCCTCGCGGCCCACTCTTCCGTTTCGTTCGCGGAGAAGCACATCTTGCCAACCGCCGCGCCGGGCACCGCGTTAATCCCGTACGCCAGGATCTTCGACGCCAGCGTCTTGCGGTCCACCTTGCTATCAATCACCGGATAAAACAGCCGCTCGATGTCTTCCGGCTTGATGCGCAGCACCGCCTCTTCCTTGGTGATGAGCTTCTCGTTGGCCATATCCATGGCCATACGGAAGGTCGCTGCGGGCGTGCGCTTGCCGGTGCGCGTCTGCAGCATGTACAGGGTGCCGTCCTCCACCGTGAACTCCATGTCCTGCATGTCGCGGTAGTGCTTCTCAAGTGTTACTCGAACCTTTTCGAGTTGCCCGTACACCTTAGGCATGAGCTTCGCCAGTTCGCTCAGGTGCACCGGCGTGCGTATGCCGGCCACAACGTCTTCACCCTGCGCGTTGGTCAAATAATCGCCGTAGAAAATTTTCTCGCCGTCACTCGGGTCGCGCGTAAAGCACACGCCTGTTCCCGAATTGTCGCCGGTGTTACCGAACACCATCTGCTGCACGTTGACCGCGGTGCCCAGCAGCCCGGTGATTTTCTCCACCCGGCGGTAGGTGACCGCCTTTTCCGCCATCCATGATCCAAATACCGCGCCAATCGCGCCCCACAACTGCTCCAGGGGATCTTCCGGAAAGGGCTGTCCGGCCTTTTCCAGGTAGTAGGCCTTGTACTCCCCCACCAGTTCTTTCCAACCGCTGGCCGGCACCGCGGTATCTTCCTTCACGCCCAGCCGCTGCTTCATCGCCCGCAGCTTGTGCTCCAGGTCTTCCTTGGGCATGCCCATCGCCACGGTGGAGAACATCTGCACGAAGCGGCGATATGCGTCGTAGGCAAAGCGCTCGTTGCCGGTCACCTTGGCGATGCCTTCCACGGACTTGTCATTCAAGCCCAGGTTCAGGATCGTTTCCATCATCCCCGGCATGGAGCGCGCCGAGCCGGAACGCACGCTGACCAGCAGCGGGTTGTCCGGATCGCCCAGCTTCTTCTTGGTCACCTTTTCCAGCCTGGCGACGCTGTCAATCACCTGCTTCTTGAGTTCGGCCGGGTACTTCTTGTTGTTCTGGTAGAAGTAATCGCAGGCTTCCGCCGAGATGGTGAAACCCGCCGGGACGGGCAAGCCGATTTTGGTCATTTCGGCCAATCCTGCTCCCTTGCCGCCGAGCAGATCGCGCCATTCGCCGTCGCCTTCCGCTTTTCCTGCACCAAAGAAATAGACCCACTTTTTCACGGTACGCCTCTCTTGTTTTTCACTGCGGTTACTGGCGCGCTACGCATCGCACTCATTTGGGATTGGAGTGCAAAATGTCGGCGCGCCGACAATTTTCAAACGAAAACTGCCACAAAACCTGAAGCCCTCACTTCAAGTAAAACTTTAATCTCTCTAACCAACCCATCTTTTTGGTGACGCCTCAGAATCCGCTCATCCGAACGGAGTCTGCGAAGTGAGGTACGGTTTTCCATCGCACGTTTTTTGTGCGATGAATCCCTCTTCTCTTCTGTGCAACCCCCGGTCATCCGCCTCTTCCTCTCTCTTTTCTCTGTGGCCGGCGCCCGCCCCGACCCGGTCAAGGCGCCCTCTGCATAAACTCTTTCTTGCCTCCTGATCGCCGGTCGCTGATCGCCTGCCTCCTGATATCTGATCGCTGATATCTGATATCTCCTCCGCGCTACTTCCCCTCTTCCCCTCCCAATTCCGCAAAATCCGCAATCGTGGTGAATTCCCTTAACAACTCCGCTAACAAGGCCAAGCGGTTGTTCCGCACCGCTTCCTCTTCGGCCATCACCATCACTTCCACAAAAAACTGGTCCACCACCTTGCGCAGTCCCGCAATCTCATCCAGCGCCTCATGATACTTCCCCGCGCGCTTGTCCTCGCCCACCTTCCCCGCCGCTTTCCGCACCGCCGTGTACAAAGCCTTCTCCGCGTCCTTCTCGAAGAGCTCCACGTTCACGTGTTGCGGGGCCTCAACCGGCAGGTTGGCCTTCTCCAGGATTTTGCGGATGCGCTTGAATGACACCGCCAGCGGCTCGAAGTTCTTCGTCTTGCGCACCGCCTTCAGCGCGCGCAATCGCTTCTCGACATCCACCAAATCCTCGCTACCCGCGCGGAAGACCGCGTTCACTTCGTCGTACGCGTAGCCATGCTTTTCCCGCAGCACAAACCGCGCGCGGTCCAGGATGAACTCTAATACCTGCGCTTCCTGCGCCGGCGTCACCGCCTTCTTCGGCGGGTGCGTAAGCAGCGCCTTCGACGCCGCGCCAATCGTCAAGGAAAGTGATATGGGTAATCTGCGGTCTAGGATGATCTTCACGATGCCCAGCGCGGCGCGCCGCAACGCGTAGGGATCGCTTGAGCCCGTGGGAATCACTCCCACGCTGAAGCAGCCCACAATCGAATCGAACTTGTCAGCCAGCGCGATAGCGCACCCGGTAAGATTCCGCGGGATGGGATCATCCAGTCCCACCGGCAGATAATGGTCGTACACCGCGTCGGCCACATCTTCCGCTTCGCCTTGTGCCCGCGCGTACAGCCCGCCCACGACGCCCTGCAATTCCGTGAACTCGCGAACCATTTCCGTGGCCAGGTCGCACTTCGCCAGTTCGGCGGCGCGGTCCGCATCGGCAACGTGCGCTTGCACCATGCCGAGGTTGAACCACTGCTCCGCCAGCCACCGCGCAATGGCGCGCATGCGCTCGACCTTGTCGTAATAGGTTCCCAATCGCGACTCGTACGTGACCCGCTGCAGCTTGGGGAGATACTCGGCCAGTTTGATCTTTTGATCGGACTCCCAGAAAAATCGTGCATCCGCAAACCGCGCGCGCAACACGCGCTCGTGCCCCGCGCGCACCAGCCCCTGCGAATCCTTGGCCAGGTTGATTACCGCCAGAAAGTGTGGCGCCAGTTCCCCGCCGCGCTTCTCCACGGCAAAGTATTTCTGGTGATCGCGCATCACCGTGATCAGGATCTCGTCGGGCAATTCAAGGAAGGAAGGATCGAAGTCGCCCTGGATGACCGTGGGAAATTCGTTTAGGTAGCTGACCAGTTCCAGCAAGCCCGCATCTTCATGAACCTTGTAGCCGCCGCGCTTCGCGTGGCTCGCCAACTCGTTCTGGATGCGCTCCAGGCGCTGCGCCGGGCGCACGATCACGCCATTGGCGCGCAGCTTCTTTTCGTACTCCGCGAAATCGCGCATGCGAATCTCCGCCTTGCCCAGGAAGCGGTGCCCCGCGGTGATGTCCCCGGCGGTCACGCCCCCGAAGGAAAACTTCAGCGGCTTGCCATGGAGCACCCCAACAAGCCAGCGCACTGGGCGGATGAACCGTGCGCCCTCCAGGCCCGTCCAGGTCATCGTCTTCGGCCAGGAAATATCGTGGATCACGCGCGGCAGAATCTCCGTCAGAAGGTCGTGGACCGTGCGCCCGCGCTTCACCACTTTCGCGGCGATATACTCGCCTTTGGGAGTCTTCACGATCAAGAGGTCGTGGAGCGCCACGCCCTGCTTTTCGGCGAAACTCACCGCCGCTCTTGTCGGCGCGCCGGCATCATCGTAAGCCACCGACTTCGGCGGCCCGGTCACTTCATTCTCCACATCGGCCTGCTTGACGATCAGCCCGCGCACCCACGCGGTCAGGCGCCGCGGCCCGCCAAAGGTTTCCACGGTCACGCCTTCGGTGAGGCTCTCCGCGGTAAGGTGTTTCTCCAGAATGGTTTTCAACTCGCTCACGGCGCGCGGCAGCATCCCCGCGGGAATCTCTTCCGCCCCAATTTCGAAAAGCAGTTCCACGCGCCGGGGTTTCGCCGCCGTCGCAACCGCCTTCTTCGAAGACTTCTTCTTCACCGCGCTCATCCGGCCACCTCAAACCCCGCGTTCCAAATCGAGAATGTCGGCGCGCCGACATTTTTGACTCCGACATTCGTCCCGGGCTCCAAGATCCTGCTCTTGCTACTCATCGGGGCACCCCAAGCACAAACTTCCAGTTTTTGGAATTGTCGGCGCGCCGACAATTTGCAGATGATTTGCAAGTAGGTGGAGTGCGGCGGCTCGCCGCCTTGGCGATGGCAGCCCCGCCTCCCAGTCGATCGCTCGGACGCGAATCCATTCCCCGTAAAAGCGGGAGCAAGCTCCCGCACTCCAAACGCGCTAGTGCCAATTCGGGAATGTCGGCGCGCCGACATTTTTCGTCCCAACTCTCTGCCCTCGCGCTGACGTTCATCCCCCCACCCCGTTCTTCGATCCGGCGCTCTGCTCCAAGTACGCCGCCGCCGTCCGGCACGCCAGCGTGCGCACACGCGCCATCAGCGCCGCGCGCTCCGTCGTCGAAATCACCCCGCGCGCATCCATCAAATTGAACAGGTGCGAACACTTCAGGCAGTGGTCGTAAGCCGCCAGCAAGGGGTACCGCACGCGCTCAATTGTCGGCGCGCCGACATTTCCCTCCAGGTGCTTCCACCCCTCGAGGAGTTCCCTTGATTCTTTCTCGTGCAGCTCAAATTCAGCCCGTAGCGCCTGGGCATCACTGCGGTCGAAGCTGTATTCCGAAAGCTGCTGCTCTTCCGCAAGCCGGATGTCCTCGTAGCTCTTGTCCTCGTTCCAGCGAATCTCGTACACACTCCCGACATCCTGCAAAAACGCGCAGATACGTTCGAGTCCGTACGTGATCTCCACCGAAATGGGATCGAGTTCGATGCCGCCGCTCTGCTGGAGGTAGGTGAACTGGGTAATCTCCAGTCCATCCAGCAGCACCTGCCACCCAATGCCCCAGGCCCCTAGCGTGGGCGCTTCCCAATTGTCCTCTTCAAAACGCACATCGTGCGCGCGCAGATCAATGCCGATGGCTGCCAGACTCTTCAGATATATGTCTTGGATCTCTGCCGGTGCGGGCTTCAGGATCACCTGATACTGAAAATGCTTGTAGAGGCGGTTAGGATTTTCGCCATAGCGCCCATCGGCAGGCCGCCGCGACGGTTGCACATACGCCACGCGATACGGCGTGGGCCCGAGAACGCGGAGAAACGTTTCCGGAGCCATGGTGCCCGCGCCAACCTCTGTGTCATAGGGTTGCTGGAGCACACAACCCTGCCTTCCCCAGAACTGCGCCAGCTTTAGAAATAAGTCTTGAAAGGTCAAGCCTTTGCGCTTCACTTCAAGTTTTCCTTTAACTGTCAAGGCGTCTCTCCGAATTCATGACCCACTTCCGCTGCTCCGCGAAAATTGTCGGCTCGCCGACAATTTTGCCCCGGCGAACTTCTCACCGCGCTTCCAGCAGCTCGCGCGTCTTCAACGCTCGCTCGGTGTGATGTTCGATCCAATTCAATCCCGCTTCGCGCAACTCCTTCACTGCTGGTACTCCCTCGATCGCTGCATCGAACCGGTCCAGGCGCTCTCCCGCAAAACGTTCCGCGAGTTCCCTGCCCTCGTACGAAACCGGCTTCATGCCGGAGCGGCGGTGTTCTTCGCAGAGCAGCCCGTGATGCGAAACGCCCTGATACGCCGGCAGCTTCCCGAACAGCTTGCCGCACATGGTGCAGGCATCAAATCTCGGCAGCCAGCCCGCCAGGCGCACCGTCCAGAACGCGCAGTAGCTGAGCGGCAGCGCCCCGCTGTTGCGCCGTTCGATTTCCCGCACGGTCAGCAAGATGAGCCGGAACATCGCCTCGGACACTTCCCGCTCGGGCAACACCTGCTCGGCGATTTCGCTGACCAGCGCCAGGCCGGTGCTGAGGCCGTAATCGCTCTGCGCCTTGTGGAAGGACTCGAGCAGTTCGGCCTGCTGGATCCGTACGAGGTCGCGCGTCTCTCGTTCGATGTACCAGAGCTGCGCGTGCGAGAGCAGCTCCAGGGTCGAGCCGTAACGGTTCTTCAGGCGGCGCGCGCCCGCGGCTACACCCCGCATGCGGCCCGACGAACGTCCTAGGAAACTGACCAGGCGATCCGCCTCACCCAGCGGGAAGGTCTTCAGGATGATGGCTTCCGTTTCGCGGGCAGGCATCGGTTGTCGGCGCGCCGACCAAGAACTGCGGCACAGGCATTACCTGCGTCCATTGTGCGCACATGCAGGACTTACTTACTTACCATACACCGCGGAGTATCGCAATGATTTGCAAACAACGGGAGTGGAAAATGACGGCCAGGGGCGCACGGACGGGGCGCAAGCGAGAAGCCGAAATTGTCGGCGCGCCAACATTCCTGATTTAATTGGAAACCGAGAATCTGGAGTGCGGGAGCTTGCTCCCGCTTTTTCGGACTCTACCCCGGCTCCCAGACCAGCCACGCAGCGCCACTACCGCAACGGCAAAACTGTCCCCGCCCCTGCCGGACTGCTTTCGTTGAGGATGACTCTGCGCCCAAACTAACGATTGGGAGGTGGGGCTGCAATCGCAAAAAGCGGCGGCGAGCCGCCGCACTCCAAAACGTCGGCGCGACGACATTCTCGAAATGTGCCTTCCAAACATTGGGAAAACTGCGGTTTTTGGAGGTCCCAGATTCTGTTAACCAGGATTTACGTAGGGCAACATTATAGGACACAGTTCCCTGCCCGGCACCGCTTCGGACCGGGCTTTCCATTTGCGGTGGTTTCCGCTACTCTGCGGCGGATGATTCCCCCCGACGGAGCCCGCGCCGCAGGGCCGACAGCCGTCCCGAAGTTCGGGGCGAACGGGAACGGCTGCGTTGCCCGAAGCGCCCGCCAGACCTCATGATCCCGCTGAAGGACATCAACCCGACGCGCACCACGCCCTTCGTAAACATCGCGCTGATCCTGGCGAATGTGTTGGTCTTCCTTTATCAATTGAGCTTGCCGGTGCGCGCCGAGCAGCACTTCGTGATGTCCAACGCCACCATCCCCGCGCACGTCGTGCAATTCCTGGCCGGGCATGCGGGGTTTCAAGCGGCGTTCGAGCCGCTCTTCACCAGCATGTTCTTGCACGGCGGGCTGATGCACCTGCTGGGGAACATGCTTTTCCTATGGATCTTCGGGGACAACGTCGAGGACTACTTCGGCCACGTGGGCTATCTGTTCTTTTATCTCGTGTGTGGTATCGGGTCGGGGTTGGTGCACGTGCTTTTCAACCTGAGCTCGCCGCTTCCTGCGATTGGAGCCAGCGGGGCGATCAGCGGGGTTATGGGAGCTTATGCCCTGCTCTTCCCGCGGAACCGCATACTGACGTTCTTCTTCATCTTTCTGATTCCCGTGCCGGCGTTTCTGATTCTGGGCTATTGGTTTACGCTGCAGTTCCTGGCAGGTATTGGGACGCTTGGCGGGGGCGCGTCCGGCGGCGTAGCGTTTTGGGCGCACATCGGGGGATTCCTGCTGGGGCTGGCAATCACGGCGATGGTGCGCAAGAGATAGATTGGGCCTTCCGCGGATTGCAGGGGATATCAGATATCAGCGATCAGATATCAGGAGGCAAGATCTGATATTCGCTGATACTTCAAGTAATTCATGAATGTTTTACGGCGTAGTTGGATAGATAATCGGCTACTTCGTGTGTTTGTTTTGATCCGCCGAGGTCGGGAGTGCTGATGTTTTCGTGGAGGGCGGACTTCACGGATTGCTTTAACACTGCGGATTCTTCGTGCCAGCCCAAAAATTCAAGCATCATGCCGGAGGCTAGGACCGCGCCGAAGGGATTGGCGATGCCCTTCCCGGCGATGTTGGGGGCGGAGCCATGGACGGGCTCGAAGAGCGAGGTGCGGCCGGGATGGATGTTGGCGGAGGGGGCGAGGCCGAGTCCTCCGGCGAGCTGCGCGGCGAGGTCGCTGATGATGTCGCCGAAAAGGTTGCAGGTGACGATGACATCGAACTGGCTGGGGTCGCGGACGAGTTCCATGGCGAGGGTATCGATGTAGAGGTGGCGGGAGTCGATTTCGGGGTACTCGGCGCGGACGGATTGGAAGACGCGCTGCCAGAGGTCGTGGGCGAAGGTCAGGGCGTTGGACTTGTCTGACAAGCAGACGCGCTTGAGCTTTTTGGCGCGGGCGTAGTCGAAGGCGTGGCGGATGATGCGCTCGACGCCTTTGCGGGAGTTGACGTCTTCCTGAACGGCGATCTCGTCGGGAGTGCCCTTTTTGAAGAAGCCGCCGACGCCGGCGTAGAGGCCTTCCGTGTTTTCGCGGAAGACCATGAGGTTGATGTCGGTGGGGGTGCGATCGCGGAGCGGGGTGAGGCGCGGGTGGAGGAGTTCGGTGGGGCGGGCGTTGACATAGAGATCGAGCTTGAAGCGCAGGCCGAGGAGGATGTCGGCGGCATGCTGGTTGGAGGGGACACGGGGGTCGCCGAGGGCGCCAAAGAGGATAGCGTCAAATTCATCGCGCAGCATTTCGACCGCGCCTTCGGGGAGGGAGACGTTTTCGCGGAGGTACTTGTCGGCGCCCCAATCGAACTCGACGAATTCGAGGGCGCGGTTGCGCTTGGCGGTGGCGGCGCGGATGAGCTGGACGGCTACGGGGGTCACTTCCCTGCCGATGCCGTCGCCGGGGATGACGGCGATGCGGGCTTTGGGGCCGCCGTTGCGGAGGGGGATGTTGGGCATGTGTTCGACTCCATCGTGCGAGGCACGGGCTAAGTTAGCACAACCACGACGAGGAAAAGGCGGTTATCAGCGATCAGATATCAGCGATCAGGAAACGAAGAGGAAGAGAAAGACTCACCACAGAGGTAACAGAGGAGCCGCATAGAAGGAAGAAGGAGAAAAGAAAGGCGGCAGAGGGATCCCTCGACTGCGCGGCCCGACGCGCCGAACTGCGGCGCGAAAGAAGAAATCGGGCCGCTCCGCTCGGGATGACAATTCCGGTTTCTGGCGCCGAAGCCGAAGAGGGACGGTAGCACAGAGGTCACAGAAGGAAGAACACGGAGTTCATAGAGAAGAGGGACCCAAGAGCACAGACAGGAATGTCTGTGCCACAGGAACCGCAGAGAAGAGGGAGCTAGCCGTGGTGTTCAGGAGAGGCGGAGGCCGTGGGGGACGAGGAGGGGGGCCAGGGGCAAGGAGCGCAGGCGGATTCCGGTGGCATCGAAGATGGCGTTGCTGATGGCCGGGGCCACGCCGACGATGGGCGCTTCCCCCGCTCCCACCGGGGGTTGATCTTTGCGGTCAATTAGGAATGCGTCCAGCGGAGGAATATCGCTGAAGCGGGGCACGCGGTATTTGGAGAAGAGATTGTTCAGGACGCGGCCATTTTCAAATTCGACGGCTTCAAACAGCGCTCCGCCAAGTCCCATGATATTGGCGCCGATGATCTGATTGCGCAGGCCGTCGGGATTGACGATCGCGCCGCAGTCGAAGGCAGTGAAGATGCGCAGGATCTTGATGTCGCCGGAGCTGCGATCCACGGCGACTTCCACGAAAGTGGCGACGTACCCAAGTTTCTCGTAGCCGCCACCCACGCCAAATCCATGATTCGCGGGTTTCGTTGCGGCCCAGCCAAACTTTTTCGCGCCTTCTGCAAACACCGCGTGCAAGCGCTCCTCTTTCAGATTCTTGACGCGAAATTCCAGGGGATCCATCTTGAGCGAATGCGCGATTTCGTCCATGTGCACTTCGCGCGCGAAATGATTGGCGGTGGCCGCCAGCGCCCGATAGGAGCCCTGGCGCAGCGGAGAGTTTACGGGATGGAACTCAATACGCTGGTTGGGAACATCGTAGTAGGTGCGCATGCCAGCAGCGCCGGAATTGTAGTTGTGAAATTCCCAGGCGGTGATTTTTCCATCGTCGCCAACGGCACTGCGGACTTCGATGACTCCGGCGGGCCGAAAATAGGCCCAGGTGAACTCCTCTTCCCGCGTCCAGACAAGCTTCACCGGGCGCTTGGCCGCGCGCGCCAGTCGCGCCGCTTCGATGGCGCATTCGCCGGTGTGCTTTCCGCCATAGCCGGAGCCCGTATCCGGCATGATGACGTGGACTTTTTCCTCGGGCAGATGAAAGGCCGTGGCCAGTTCGCTGCGAACCCCAAAGGGGCGCTGCGTGCCGGTCCATACGGTCAGTTGGTCCTCGCTCCACTGAGCGAGCGCGGCGCGCGGTTCGAGCGGGGCATGGGCGATGTAGTTCACGTGGTAGGTTTGCTGGAGTTGCCGCGTTGCCGCGGCCAGAGCGGCATCCACATTGCCGCTCTCGATGCGGGAATTGTCGTTACGCTCACCGCGCGGCATCTGGTTCTGCTTCAGGTAGTCGAACAGTTCCTTGTTCGAGGGCTGCGGCTCGGCCTTCCATTCGGCGCGCACCAAGGCAGCCGCCTTCTCTGCCGTTGCGGAACTTGGCGCCGCCACTCCCAGAAAATTGCCATCGCGCACAACAACGACTCCCGGGAGCTTCTCCGCCTCCGTCGTGTCCGCTGATACCAGCGTGGCATTGAATGCGCGGGGCCGCACTACCTTTCCATAGAGCATCTCTGGAAGTTTTTGATCGGACGGATAGCGATGCTTTCCGGTGACAAAATTGCGCCCATCGATTTTCGGCAGGGGTTGCCCGGCAATGGTCCATTCGCGCGGTGGTATCAAGGGATCTTCCGCCGGAACAAGTTGGGCAATCTGTTGGCCTTGCACGAGTTGGGCGTAGGTCAAAGAGCGCTTTGTCTGCGGGTCGGCAATCTTACCGTCTTCGGCGTGCAAGCGCGCTGGATCGACGTTCCATTGCTTTGCGGCCATGGCCAGCAAGACGTTGCGCGCGGCGGAGGAAACGCGCCGCAATTGCAGATTCATGATCGGGGTGGTGCGGCTGCCGAACGTGCCCATGTCAAAGGGCACGAGCTGGGTATCACCCATGACCAGACGAATCGACGCAACTGAAGTTTTCAGTTCTTCCGCCACCGCCTGGGTCAGAGAGGTGCGGATGTTTTGCCCAACTTCCACTTTCCCCGTGAATACCGTTACGGTTCCGTCTTCCCCGATATGCAGCCACGCGCTGATTTCCTGGGGAAGGGAGTCTTCCGAGTTTCTCCTGGCAGCGCCCGATTCCTGAAATGCTTCGGCTTTTGAAGAAGCGCAGGCGATGAAGAGGCCCGCTCCCAGAAATTTGAAGAATTCGCGGCGGCCGCTCTGAAACACGTAGGAAGCTGGAGCGGTGAGCTCATAGCGCTCAGGCTCGATGGTGGAGGGTATGTTGGGTTTCGGAGTCATGGCTGCGCCCCTTGAATACGAGAGGCAGCTTTGCGGATGGCGGCCAGAATGCGAGGGTGGGTGCCGCAGCGGCAGATGTTGCCCTGCATGGCCGTCTGAATCTCGGCGGGCGAGGGATTTCGCGTGGCGTTCAGCAGAGAGACCGCGGACATGATCATGCCCGAGGTGCAGAAGGCGCACTGCATCGCGCCTTCCTCAAGAAACGCCTGCTGGACGGGATGGAGCTGCTCGCCCTTGGCCAAACCTTCGATGGTGGTGATTTGCTTGCCTGCGGCGGCCCAAACGGGAAGCATGCAAGAACGCCGCGCCTTGCCATCAACCAGCACGGTGCAGGCGCCGCATTGACCTTCGCCGCAACCGTATTTGCTGCCCGTCAGATCGAGGAGTTCCCGGAGGACGGTGAGGAGGGGAGTCTCTTTGTCCGCGGCAAATTGGTACGGGCGGCCGTTGATTTGGAGGGTTGTCTCGTCCATTGGAGCGCTCCGGGCGACGAGTCATTTTCGCACGAATTGGGAGAGGAGGATACCAGCGATCAGGAGTCAGAGGAGGTTATCAGCGATCAGATATCAGCGATCAGGAGACCAAGATCAAGACTTACACAGAGGTCACAGAGGACACTGAGTTCGCTGAGAAGAAGGAGAAGAGAAAGGCGCGAAGGATGGGGCAGCCTCAAGCACTTGTGTGAGAATACCGGTTGCAGGCGAGGCGGCCGGGTGTATATTCAATTCAACCAAAGACGGAAAAATCAAAATTCCAGAGTAGATGGAAGGCCCAGAGCCGAAAGGAAGATTGTGGAGAGGAGTATATGGTCACACCTCCAAGAGCACCCGAGCAAGCGAACAAGGTGGTTGTCGCGTTCGTTGACAGGCGTCGACTAAAGGGCTACGTCTATGACTTCTCTGCACTGAAAGATTCCTTCAACGTGCTTCCCGCAGATAAGCCACTCCAAGAGCATGGAATCAAAGTGCTGATGAAGGACCTGAAGGCGGTGTTTTTTGTGAAAGACTTCAGCGGCAACCCCGAATACCATGACAAAGCAATCGTTGACGAGCACATCCACGGCCGGAAGATCGAAGTGAGCTTCCGGGACGGTGAAACGATTGTTGGGAAAACCGAGGGATACAATCCACAGAAACTTGGCTTTTTCATGGTTCCGGGAGACCCGGCATCGAACAACATCCGCGTGTTCGTCATCAACAAAAACGCCCAAAAAGTGCGGTTCGTGTGAGTGAGGATTTGAGCTGCCTAGTTCCACAAGGATGAGTCCGTCTTGAACGGTAAAGGCAACGCTGCAAGGGAACCTCATATAGGCGATCAGGTATCAGCGACCAGATATCGGCGATCAGGAAACGAAGAGGAAGAGAAAGGCTCACCACGGAGCTAACAGAGGGGCCGCAGAGAACACAGAGAAGAGAGACCCAAGAACCAGCCTGTCCGACCGGGCCGGGCAGGTGGCAACCGAGAGGGGCCGGCGGTCACCGTCAGCTTTTCTTTGATGTGACGGCGAAGAAGGCGGCAGCTTCCTGGTGGACTTTCTTGCCGCCACACTTGGGGCACTTGATGTGCCCCTTTTCATATTCCGCAAGGCTGAGGATCACTTCAAACGGCTTTTTGCAATCCTCGCAGTAGAACTCATAACGCGGCATGGGAACCTCCGAAAGACACCAGAGGACATGAATCTCTACTCCACGGTGTACGCTCGGGGGGCGGTGGTGTCAAGGCGAGAGGTGAGCACAGAGGAAGGCGAAAAGGAATAGAAAAAGGCGCGCCAAAAAGGAAGGGAAAAGCGGATCCCTCCGCTGCGCGGCCCGACGCGCCACAAATCGGCGCGGAAGAAAAAGTCGGGCCGCTTCGGTCGGGATGACAAGTCTGTCTTTGGGCGCAGGCGTCAACTAGATATGAGGGGCTGGGTTTGTTGGACTCGAAGAAGAGGAACGGCGAGAGAGTTGATAGCGTCCCTACGGCCCCCCAGCCATTTGGCCAATATCGCGCTGTCTCGCCGTCCAGCCGTTAATAGTAAAGAGCGTAACGGGGGGCGCTGTGCCATTTTATACAGTTTTGCCAAAAACTTCTTGGTAGGGTAACTCTGGTGTGGAAGGTCCCCACCCAGACGGAGTTTCGAGAGGAATATGAAACCAAAGAAACTCAAGAACAATGGAAGTAACGGCTCATTTGATCCACAAGTTTTCCTGGACACCGCAGGGGTGGCGAGAAAAGTTGTTGAATACCACAGAAATGAATCGATCTACTC
>Ga0187878_1001617_pt1 | contig 21532 bp, 16 predicted proteins | sample June2016WEW_17_1_FD_132979 | JGI IMG/M metagenome (GOLD analysis project Ga0187878, IMG submission 132979) | Peatland microbial communities from SPRUCE experiment site at the Marcell Experimental Forest, Minnesota, USA - June2016WEW_17_150 | ecosystem: Environmental > Terrestrial > Soil >...
GATTGAGGCTGATCTCAATCGAATTGCAACCATCAAGAACGTCGCAGGCATCCAGGAAGAACTTGCCAGATTTCACATGGCCGGCGTTGGAGGGGTCTTCGGCCTTTTTGCGAATCAGGATCAGAAGAACAGCACGCAGGTTGTCGCACATCTCGGCCAAGGAGGACTCGGATTGCCGGACCGTGACTACTACGTCTCCGATGATCCGAAGCTGAAGCAAAACCGGGAAGACTATGTGACTCACATGACCGCCATGTTCAAATTGCTTGGCGACGAAGAGGCGGATGCTGCAATGACAGCAAAAACGCTCCTTGCGTTCGAGACTCGTCTTGCCAAGGCCTCATTCACACGAGTTGAGCGCCGTGACCCCGAGAAGAACTACAACAAGATGACGCAGGGACAGCTTGAAGTCATGGCGCCTGAATTCGATTGGAAACAATTCTTCGTTGCAGTTGGACTGACGGACCCTGGTGACGTCGTTGTGGGGCAACCGCCGTTTTTCAAAGAGGTCAGTGCGATGCTGAAGGATGTACCTCTGAAGGATTGGAAGACGTACCTCCGTTGGCGCCTCGTCAATTCCGCAGCGAACGCCCTGAGCTCAGCGTTCGTAAACGAGAGTTTCCGGTTCAACGGCACGATCCTCACAGGGACTAAAGAACTGCAGCCCCGCTGGAAACGCATCAGTCAAGTCATCAATGGCGCGATGGGAGAAGCGCTTGGCGAGCTGTATGTGGCACGAGCATTCAGACCTCAGGCAAAGGCACGCGCCAAGGAGATGGTGAACAATTTGCTGGCATCGATGAAAGAGCATATCCAGACTCTCGACTGGATGGATGAAACGACCCGAGCTGCAGCACTCAAGAAGCTCTCCACATTTAATGTCAAGATCGGATATCCGGACAAGTGGCGGGATTATTCGGGACTCATTATTGATCGAACGTCCTACCTTGCGAATCTCCGCCGCGCGGCGGAGTTCAATTTCCGATACAATATATCGAAGATCGGCAAGCCGGTCGATCCGACGGAGTGGGGAATGACACCACCGACCGTCAATGCATACTATAGTGCAACGAGAAACGAAATTGTCTTCCCGGCGGGCATCCTTCAACCCCCGTTCTTCAATCCCGATGCTGACGACGCGGTAAACTATGGCGGGATGGGCGCAGTCATTGGACACGAGATCTCCCATGGCTTCGACGACCAGGGGAGCAAGTACGATGCCGATGGAAATCTCAAAATGTGGTGGACGCCTGAGACCAGGAAGAAGTTTGAAGAGCGGACCAACCTCGTGGTGAAACAGTTCGACAGTTACGTGGCGATTGATTCGTTGCATGTGATTGGGAAACTGACCCTTGGCGAGAACATCGGCGACTTCGCGGGACTTTCGATCGCGTATACTGCACTCGAGAAGACACTCGCCGGCAAACCGAAACAACTGATCGACGGCTTCACCCCCCAGCAGCGATTCTTCCTTGCGTGGGCTCAGATCTGGCGGACCAACAGCACACCCGAGGCGTTGCGCCTGCAAGTACGAACGGATTCTCACTCCCCGGCGCGCTTCAGGACAAACGGACCACTTTCGAATATCCCTGGATTCTATGAGGCATTCGGTTGTGCCGAAGGAAGCCCGATGGTCCGGCCGCAGGAAGTCCGCCCCAAGATTTGGTGACCTGAAATCACCTGTTTACGAGGAAAAAGACCGGATCAGATGATCCGGTTTTTTTTGTCTGCCCTTTTGTACTCTTTTGAACAAAGTCTCGTGCACCGAACATCAGCCTTGAACAAGTCAAGACTGTGAAGTACCTTGGATTCACCGAATCAGCTCTCTATCAACCAAGGACCCGCCATGCCTCTTCCACCGCCAGCTCACCCTCAACAAGGTGCACCAACGCTTCCACGCGTTGCGCTCGAACAAATCGACGTAGGCACGCTTTCGAAGGACAAGATCCGTGAGCTTTTCCGGGCGGGCAAACTTCCGACCTCTGAATCGATTGTCGAAGAGATTTTTCAGCGGGCTACGAAAATAGGAGCGACAGATCTCCATTTCGAGCCCATCGAAGGCGAACTGCGGATCAGGGTCGGTCATGAAGGAATCCTGAAAAGGCTCGTGTCACTTCCGCCAGACATGACAGACAGTATCACCAGCATTTTAAAAACGCGGGCAACGCTCAACCAATTCGAAAAGAAGAAGCCGCAGGAAGGACGATTCTCAGCAACCTACCAGGGGGAATCCTATGATTTCAGGGTGAGCCTCATCCCCGTTTTGAGCGGTGAGAGAGCCGAAGTCCGCCTTCTGCGAAAAACGAAGAAGATCGCTCGTCTCGAAGAGCTTGGCTACGGCCTTCACGCACTGGAGCAGATACAGAATCTGCTGCTATCTCCCAAAGGGCTGATTCTTTTTACAGGGCCGAGCGGAAGCGGCAAGACAACGTCGGTCTACGCCGCCGCGAACGCGGTCGAGACGCCGGAAAAATGCGTCATCACAGTCGAGGATCCCGTCGAGTATCGTCTCCCGTTCGCAAGCCAGGTCCAGCTTCCCTCTGACCGTTCCTTCAATTTCGCGGACGCTCTCCGGGCGATTCTGCGGCAGAACCCGAACGTCATTCTCGTCGGTGAAATCCGTGATGCTGAAACCGGCGCGGTGGCGGCTGAAGCAGCGTTGACAGGCAATCTGGTGTTGAGTACCATGCTCTCGACGGATGCGATCGGCGTCATCCCCCGGTTGCTGAATCTCGGCATCCAACCGTTCTGGCTTGCCTCGACAATGTCAGGCGTCGTGTACCAGGAGCTCATACGAAAGATCTGTCCCGACTGCAAACAAGAGGTGGAGCCGAAGGAGGAGGAGCTTGCAGAAATCAAACCACATCTGCAGCAAGGCGTTGACTATTTCTTCTGCGAAGGGAAAGGATGCCCAAGTTGCGACGGGACGGGATATCAGGGAAGGACTGTCATCAGCGAGATCATCCCAATCAGCATGCCGTTCCGAGATCTCATACTCCAGGGGGCTTCCATCTTGAAGATGAGGCAGGAGGCCTCCGACTGCGGATTTCAGGGTATCCGCGTTGATGCTGCTGAAAAGGTTGCGATGGGGCTTACTTCGGTTTCCGAGTTCGTGCGCGTGCTCGGATAGAGGTGGGTCGCTTCTGCTGCCGACTCTCCTGCGGATCATTGAGCAGGAGCTTTTCTGCAACCGACTTCTTCAATCCTCTGGCGATCTGCTCGTACGAGTGATCGATCATCGTCCTCAGTTCCTGCGGAGGGATCGATCCATCGAGGACAACTGTGTTCCAATGCACTTTGTTCATGTGGTAACCAGGTCGTACTGCTTCGTACCTCTCCCGTAAATCCACGGCGAGCTCCGGATCGCACTTCAGGTTCATCGTCAGCGGGTGTTCGTCCAGGTTCATCAGCAGAAACATCTTCCCCTCGACTTTAAACACGAGCACCCCTTCCCCGAACGGGAATCCCTCGGTGATTTTCCCCTTCTTCTTCAGGCAGTATTCACGTATGGCGTCGGCGTTCATCGTTTCGCTCGTTCTTGCTACCCCTTTTGCTGTCCGAGAGTTGAACTCTCGGACATGGGCCATCTTCGACAGTTGGACTGTCGAAGAACAACTGGAAAAGAAGAGCTAGCCCCTTCCCATCGCCGAGCCGATGGACGCAACGGCTCCGGTCACAGCGTTTGTCAGCATCCCTACCTCAGAATTGAAACTGACGAGCCTCATTCCCTTTGTTGCCCAATGCGATGCAAGGGTAAGATCATTCATGTGAACCGCGGGGTACACATTGTGTCGCTTGCACGCCTCGATGACAGAACTGATGGAGGAAACGAGAAGAGGATCCGTCATTTTACCGGCAATCCCCAGTGCAACAGAGAGATCAGTCGGTCCGACGAGGGCAACGTCCACTCCTTCGATGCTCAGGATCTCATCCACCCGTTCAAGTGCCTGTTTCGTTTCAATTTGCACAACCAGCATCGACTCCTCGTTCGCGTCCTTCATCGTATCTACGATCGATCCTGACCTCAGGTCAGTATGACCGCGAGCAACCACGCTTCCTCTTCGTCCAAGCGGGGGATACTTCATCATCTGAAGAATTTCCTTCACCTGTTGTGGCTCCGTTATCCTCGGAGCCATAATAGCCTGTGCACCAGCATCGAGAGGTTGGACGATATGAGCATACGACCATTCAGGAACCCGAACGATCGGTGTAACACCAAGCTGCCTTGCCGCACGACTGAGATCACAAAGGGTCTCTATATTGAAGGCGCCATGCTCATTGTCGATAATGACGAAATCGAGGCCTGCATTGGCCACCATCTGCATGACCGAAGGCTGCCTTATTTCGACGATCATTGTGCCGATCGCTGATTTCCCTTCACGAAGAACTTTCTTGAGACGATTCGATGGAATGATTGATGGAGACATGATCGGTTTCCTCTCTGACAATGTTCTATGCGATCTACTTCGTTTTGCCGTAGCGCTTGAACGCGGAAGATAAAATGCCAAACTGGTCGGTCAATAATCCTTCATAGCCGCACGGCCATCCGTCCCAATAGCGCGCATCGAGGCCACTCTTGCAGGCGCCGTATACCAATCCGTCTGCGAGACTGCTGCACAGGTGATCCAGGAGATAATCTGCTTCCTTGCTCATCCCAACAACATAGAGAGCATCGACAAAATGGCGGGCCTGCGAATGCGTGCAGGCACCGTTCCCATAGAATCCGTGGGGATAGCCCTGCATAATGTCGGCGAGATCTTCATCCGGTATCGGCCACAGGCTGATCGGGAGGCCAAAACGGGCATTTGGTATTTTTACCCGTCTTGTTTCCTGCCAGAGTTTCTCGATGATGGCTTGTGCATCGATGTCGTCCAGCAGTCCGCCGCAAACAGCAGCTCCGTTCACCGCCAGGAAGCCATAATCGTGCAACTTGTCCTCCGCACACCTCCATCCTGCAAGCCAACCCGTCTCACGGTTGAAGAAAGTCGGCCGGTAGTTCTTGCGCAGGAGCGATGCCCATGCAGACAAGCCTTCTGCGAGATCGGGATGACCGAGAGTCGGGAGGACAGTCGCGAGAGTCGTGAGCGCGGGATACAAGAGGGCGTTTGTCCAGGAATCCTTCCACCCAAACGAAATAACATCCATCCAGGTAGTGCTCCACTGCCCCGTGCCGCTGACACCAGTGCGGTACTTGCTTTCAATCAGTCCGTCTTTGTCGAGATCCCGGGCTCTCATCTGCTTCAACTTCTTCTGGATCTGTGAGCGGTGAAGACTGACCCATTCAACAGTACCGCTGTGCCGCAAGTAGTCTGCGAGGCCGAGAAGTCCTGCCGTTCCCGTCATGAGGTACTCGTCTTCTGCTTCATGGACTTTCCCGTCCTGAAGCAGTGGTCCGCTGGCGTATCCGGGACCTCCGTCAAGCCAGCGTTCGAGCGAATCGCGAAGGAGGTCGACAGGTTCGAGATTCGGGAGGATGGGATCCATTCTCGTCGTAATCGCCGACCAGTTGTCCATGCAAATGGGACAGTGCATGGAATTGCCGTTGTTGCTCAGAGTTCCAGTGTCGGCCCTATAGGTGAGCGCCGTAAGTGAGCAGCGCTTCACTGCTTTGACGACGCTCTCGGGAGATCCTTCGGAGAGCGATGTATAGACCGAATCGACTGTCATCTCGATGTCACCGACAAAGCGACCGGCAGGCAGAAGATAATCTCCTTCGGGTTGGAGAACTTCACCCAGTTTCAACTCGCTGGTGGTCATGTTCAGCGGGCGGTCAGAGTCAGACCGCCACATCGCATCGCCACTTGTCGAGGTCACCTTCAGAGTCCCGAAGCGCGGCATGTGGAGCAGCGCGGGGAGCTCCATGACTCCAGTCTCCCCCCGTCGCTTTATCTTCCCCAGGACGTGCACTGCCGATGCCAAGCTGTTCAATCCGATCATCCAAGCAGAGCTACGCCACGCCCGGATTGTCCGGTCGCCGATCCGCTCCGCGTGAAGTTGAAGACGATCCTCCAGAATTGTCCAATTCAAAATGTACCGCTGACCAGAAGCCTTCAGCTGCATGTCGTATGAGACAGTATTACCTTCCACGCGAGTTCGCCCTTCGACGTCGTGGCGTAGCACAGTAGCTGCAGCAGGCACAGCGCCAACTTGCGACAGGTGCACTCCTTGGAAGAAGGAGCCCGGCTGGAGTTTGAGAACGTTCGTTCCTGTCCTCCCCATTCCTTCCTCGTCAATGGAAAGGATTGAGAACCCAGCACGATTCAGACGAAATCCGACATCGAGAAACCTCGACCGGAATCTGACTTCGCCGGCATCGTTTGTCGCCGAGATCGTCGGAGGTACTCCGGTGAGATCGAGGTGCTCCAGCGCGAGTACTCTTTCTCTGCGGGGAGCGGTTTTCCCGGACGGTGTACCATCGAGGATAAAGGCGCCCGACGCGAGGTTCCATGAAGTCCACCAATTATCGATCCCGCATCTTCTCGCCTCGATGATCACCGCGTTGGTCTCATTATTCCCGAGATCGAACCACACAGGTTTCTCGCCCGGCGAAGGAACTTCGGATTCGGAGAGCAGCACTGACCATTCCGTTCCAGTCCAGATCAGCACTCGCAGAGCGGTAACCCAATCAAGATCCTGCCGGCTGCCGCACTTATGGTACCCTGCGGCTTTTTGCAGTCCGATTCTTCCCAACCGAGCCGGAGCATGAAGTTGAAGCACACGAGTGTGGATAATCCTGTTGCGTGGGGCTCCGTCCTCTCCTGCAATCGGAGCAGTCCAAAGGGCTCTGCAACCAGAGAGATACTGCCGAGTAGCGGTATCCCCCATAGGGGGTTCAATATCTTTGAGAGTAAGAAGATCTATCATAGGTTGGCACTAAGAAACTCAGACGAGGTCAGTTTGAATCACAAAAAAGCCGGATACTGGATCCGGCCTTTCGACTTTGCGCACACACGGTGCTTTGCGGGTCGCGATTGCCAGGAGACTAGGCTTGAGGTTGAAAGCGCTCAACTTCCTCCAACACGGCGCTGACAATTTCCTCCTCCTTCACGCGTCTTACAACTTCGCCTTTGCGGTACAGTATTGCGACACCTTTTCCGGCAGCGACTCCGATATCGGCTTCACTTGCCTCACCGGGGCCATTCACAACGCAGCCGAGCACGGCGATTTTCACCGGCTTCTTCACGCCGGCAAGTTTCTCTTCAAGCTGGGCCATGATGCCGAAGAGATCGACTTCGAGCCTTCCGCACGTCGGGCAGGCAATGAGCTCCAAGCTCCGACTCGCCAGGCTCAGTGACCGGAGAATCTCCTTCCCTACTTCAACTTCCTTGACCGGGTCGTCCGTCAAAGAAACACGTATCGTATCACCAATGCCTTCAGATAGCAGCGTACCGATCCCAACTGCGGATTTGATTGTCCCCACACGTGTCGTCCCGGCTTCCGTCACTCCCAAGTGGAGAGGGATATCCGTCCGCTGTGCAACGAGACGGTATGCTTCGATCATCAGCTTTACGTCGGTCGACTTAACGGAGATCACGACATCCTTGAAATCAAACTCATCACAGATACCGACGTGTCGCATCGCACTCTCGTAGAGCGCTTCCGCCGTCGGATAGCCATGTTTTTCAAGAATGTCTTCTTCGAGCGAACCGGAATTGACGCCGATTCGGATCGGAATCCCTTTGTCCTTGCATGCCGTCAACACCTGGCGGATTCTGTCCTTTGATCCGATGTTGCCCGGATTCAAGCGGACCTTTGCAACGCCGGCTTCAACTGCTTTGAGAGCAAACACGTGATTGAAATGGATATCGGCAACGATCGGCACTGGTGACTGCTGCACAATCTCCTTCATCGCATCGGCCGCCTCTTTGTCGTTCACCGTCACACGCACGATGTCGACACCCGCTTCGGCCGCTGCCCGGATCTGAGCCAGCGTGCCGGCAACATCATCCGTCTTGGTTTTTGTCATCGTCTGGACGGAAATCGGGGCATCGCCGCCGATTTTCACTCCGCCAACCATAACCGAACGGGTTTTCCGGCGCACTCCCACCCTGTACGTTTCATGTCGTGGGGATTGCTGATTGATATCGATGTCAGGCGTTACGAGTGCCATGGGGCTCCGCTGATCGTCAATTGAGTTTCTTACTCGCTTCAAACAAAATCTTCTTCTCCTCTTCAGTCAGGCTCTGATACCCACCGCGACCGATCTTGTCGAGTATCTCATCGATCTTCATCTGGTAGAGCTCCTGCTCCGTCTTCGGCCGCTCGTTGATATCGAACACTTTGGCGTCAACGACTTCCTGCTCCGGTTCTTCTTTGCGCTTGAAGCGTCGAGAGTTGATCCACCACCCAAGACGTTCAACGGCGCCCTGGAACGGGTAATGGCGCGAAAGATAAATGACATACACGAAACCCGCGGCGGCGCCTCCCAGGTGTGCGAGATTCGCGACGGCACTCTGATCGCCGATCGAGAGAACACCCAAGGCAATCATGCCGACGATGAAGTACTTTGCCTTGATCGGAAGGAGGAAATAGAGAAAGATATACCGGTCGGGGAACAACATCGCGAATGCCACAAGGACTGCGTAGACCGCCCCTGACGCGCCGATTGTCGGAATACCCGCCCCCGTGACGCTGATGACGGATGTTGGCTCGAGCAATGGAGCGAGGATGAGCTGCGAAATGCCGGCTGCGACTCCACACAGGAGGTAGAAACCAAGAAACCTGCGTGAACCCCAAACGTGCTCCACTTCCATCCCAAACATCCACAAACCGAACATATTGAAAAGCAGATGCGTGAAGTTCGCGTGCATGAATTGATACGTCACCAGCTGCCACAAGTAGAATCCGTGGCCGAGCGGCATCAAACCGAGATAATAAGTGAAAACAATCTCGAGGGGCATCATATCGAGCGTGAACATTCTGCCCCCCACGCCAATAAGCACAAACACCGCCGTATTGGTAATCAGCAACCACTTGATGACGGGCGGGAAGAATCGAAATCCGCCGAGCATCGTTGGTCTATAGTAATTCCCTTGTCCAGGGTATGATGCCATACAAACTCACAATTGAAATGGATGACGAATCATTTCTCTGCCCGATTTGGCAGACCTGAAACAAATGAGTGTGAGAAGGAGGGACAAGCCCTCTCCCCACACTCACGTTGAAAGAACTTCAGCACTGCAGAATTCCCTATTTGTCGTTTAAAGCAGCCACACCTGGCAGCACTTTCCCCTCGAGAAACTCCAGGGAAGCTCCCCCTCCGGTCGAGACGTGGGAAACCTGCTTATCGAGTCCGGCTTTTGCTATAGCTGACGCGGAATCACCACCGCCGACGATTGTCACCGCTCCACCCTTTGTCGCATCAGCCATTGCGTGCGCAATGGCATTTGTGCCTGCAGCGAAGTTTGACATCTCAAACACACCCATCGGTCCGTTCCACACAACTGTCTTTGCCTTCTTGATCTCGTCGGAGAAGATCTTGATGGTCTCGGGTCCGATATCGACTCCTGCCCAGCCGACGGGAATTGCGTTCACCGGCACAACTTTCGTCGCCGCGCTATTGTCAAATTTATCGGCAACAACAGTGTCGACGGGCAAGAGAAGCTTCACGTTCTTTGCCTTTGCATCTGCGAGGATCTTCTTGGCAAGCTCGACCTTGTCCTCTTCTAACAACGATTTTCCGATTTCCATTCCCTGAGCTTTGTAAAAGGTAAACATCATGCCGCCGCCGATGAGGAGCGCATCCACTTTGCCCATAAGGTTTTGGAGCACGTCGATTTTCCCGGATATCTTGGCGCCGCCGAGCACAGCAACGTACGGTTTCGCAGGATTCTCTATTGCCTTACTGAGGTAATCCAATTCCTTTTCCATCAGGAAACCCGCTACTGCCGGCAGATAGTGCGCCACTGCCTCCGTTGATGCGTGGGCACGATGGGCAGAGCCGAAGGCATCGTTCACGAATACATCGCCGTACGATGCCAACTCCTTCGCCATCGCCTCGCGATCGGCCGGATCTTTGGAGGTCTCCCCCTTGTGAAAGCGCGTATTCTCCAGCATCAGCACTTCCCCCTCCTTCAAACCATCGACAGCTGCCTTTGCATCGGGGCCGATGGCTGCAGGTGCAAGTTTGACCGGGCGTTTCAGAAGCTCAGCCAGATGCTCTGCAATCGGTTTCATCTTGTGCTTCCCTTCGATGTATTTCGCCTCGTCGAAGGGCTTTCCATCTTTCTCAGCTTTCTCTTTTGCTTTCTGGGCATCCTTCTTCGGATCGCCCAGATGCGACATCAGGACGAGATACTTCGGTTTATGTTCCAGGACATAGTTAATCGTTGGCAACGCGGCCCGCATACGGATGTCGTCTTGAATCACGCCGTTTTTTAGCGGCACATTGAAATCAACCCGCATCAGTACGCGCTTGCCCCGCAGGTCAACGTCGCGGACTGTTTTCTTATTCATAGTCAACCTTCCTGTAAGACACAAGATGTGATCTGCTCCCGGCCCTCCTGCTCTTCGTAAGCTCTGCTCACGAAGACACAAGCCTCGTCGGGAGCGGAGCTCCCGACGAGCGGGTACACAGGAGAAGAATTAGAGTTTGGACGCCATCAAGTTGGCGAGATCGGCGGTGCGAACCGAATATCCCCACTCATTATCGTACCAAGTAACGATCTTCACAAAGTCGTTCTTTTCTTTCCCCAATACCGATGTGAACGGCAGATCCACGGAGGAGCTGTGCGGATCTCCCTTGAAGTCGATGCTGACCAGCGGTTCATCGATTGCTGCCAGGATCCCCTTCATCGGGCCTGCAGCGGCATCACGAAACGCCTGACGAAGTTCGTCTGTCGTGGTCGGGGTCGCCAATTGAGCTGTGAGATCAACCACCGACACTGTCGACACAGGAACGCGAAGCGCATATCCGTCAATCTTCCCTTTCAGGTCAGGGATGACCAGAGAAACAGCCTTCGCAGCGCCTGTTGTCGTCGGAATAATGCTCAGCGCTGCAGCGCGGGCGCGACGGAGATCGCTGTGCGGCAAGTCGAGAATCTTCTGATCGTTCGTATACGCGTGCACGGTCGTCATGAACCCGCGCATAATCTTCCACTTGTCATGTACCACCTTCGCCGCGGGCGCGAGACAGTTCGTCGTGCAGGAAGCATTCGAAATCACATGGTGGTTGGCAGGATCGTATTTGGAATCATTGACACCGATAACGATCGTGATATCTTCCCCTTCCGCTGGAGCGGTGATAATAACTTTCTTTGCTCCTCCCTTGGTGATGTGATTTTCAGCACCCTTGACAGTCTTTCCCTTCTTGTTCACTCCATCCTTCTTGATTGTGAACAAACCGGTTCCCTCGATCACGATGTCGACACCGAGATCGCGCCACGGGAGATTGGAGGGATCGGTCTCTTTGAAGACCTTCACGGTCTTCCCATCAATCATGAGTGTTCCCTCACCAACTTCGACCTTGCCATTGAAATGGCCGTAGTTTGAATCGTACTTCAGCAGATGAGCCATCGTCTTGAGGTCGCCAATGTCATTGATCGCCACGACCTCGAGCGTATTAGGGTATTTGTCCCGGATTGCTTTGAGCACTTGACGCCCGATTCGCCCAAAGCCGTTAATGCCAACTTTGACTGCCATAGGATACCTCCAGAGATGTTAGAAACTGGTCATTCGCGTAGAAAGTGCCTCAAAAGAGGCTTGAAAACTTACCGAAAAATGGGGTGATAGTCAAGAAATGGGGGTTCGGGCAGGAATGGAGGTCATTCATAAGAGACAAGAAGCTACGGAGAGGTCCAATGGTGAGGATTTGAAAGAATGTACTGTTTGATATGGGAGAATGAATCTACGTCTCGGATGATGTGGTCATGGTAGCCACGTTGCCAGACCGGAATGCCCGGAGTGCAGCGCAGTATGTTGATACGCTTCGCAGAGTTCTGTTTGAATCGTCCGATGATTTTTGGCAAGAGCATCCTGCGACGCCACACTGGATCATCTCTATCCAGTCGGGGCGATTCTTGAATCGCCCCGCCAAGAACAAACCCTTTCATCAGTTCCCTCTGGCCGTCTATCAAAATAATACCGTGCAGATGATCGGGCATTACAATGAATTCATCCAGCTTCGTGTTCGGAAAATGCTCAGGAATTTCCTTCCAGCACTCCGATGCTATTTCACCAGCCTCAGTCAGTTGCATCATTCCGTTTTCGATCTTGCCGAACAAGTGCTCCCGATCCTTCGTGCACATTGTCACAAAGTATGCCCCGCGTTGAGAATAGTCGTATCCACTCAAGCGTAGACTGTTTTTTCTCCTAGGACTGCTTTGCATGATTCTGTGCACAACCCCTTCTTTGTTCCCAGTATATCTCTCCCCTCCGAAGCCACGCGTATATTCTGCGCTTCCGCTTTCTTTCGTACATAGGCACACGAAGCGATAGTCGATTCCGTCATGACGACGTCATCGACAACTGTGCGTGCACCAGGCGGGGCGATTCTTGAATCGCCCCGCCAAGGAACTTCGGATTGGAGTACCGCGGGCAGTTAAGGCACGCTGAGGATCAGCGAATCAAAAGCATCTTTCGTGTGATCTGGCGGTCTCCTTGGGTCAGCCGGCAGAAGTACACACCGCTCGGCATAGCTTCACCTGATGCGTTGCGACTATCCCAAGTGAGAGTATGCTCCCCGGCGTTGGGAGTGCCCTGATAGAGGACCTTGACCTCTCGACCCAACAGATCAAAGATCGAGAGCTTCACTTGTCCTGCTTGCGGGTTTGTGAATCTGATCTGTGTAGTAGGATTGAAGGGATTTGGGAAATTCTGTTCCAGTGCGAATTCCTGGGGGACGTTCGAGTTTTGTGAAACGCTTGTCACGAATGCAGCGACATAATCCCCGAGGTTTGGATAGATGGCTCGAACATACTTGGCACGATTCTTCAGCCAGGTTGCATTTTCGGCCGATGTGGGAGCTGGACTTGCGATGATTGCTACTACAACCTCCTGTGTATCTCCCAACGCCATCGTGAACGGTCCCATGTTCATATAGAGTCGCGCATCCCCGCCCGCGAAGTCTTGACTATTATTCCCCCAGAAGTAAGTTGGCCGGGAGGCGATCCAGCCCGTCCGCGACTCCGGATCTCCATAGTACATAAATTTGGAAGGGTTCTTTTGATTATCGAGCCATGGAGTGAATGAGTAGACCGTATCCTTGCCTGTACCGGACAGCGCTGGCTGAAACCCTCTCGCAATATTCCAGTAAAAGTAGTTTCGGACTCCCCAATACTCATTGATCCCATCCCCGAGACCTGTCATATGAACACAACAGGAAGACATGGAAAGATTCTTAAAGCCTGTACGACTGGCAAAGTTAAACACTGCCGATTCACCGCCGCTTCCTGGGACAAGAGGACCTTGTAGGATTATGTACCCGACACCCGGTGTAGGCAAACCGAGCGCACTGTATACGACATCCTGATCATTTCCGTTGTACGTTCCATTGTACGCGTACCCCAAGTCCAGGAGCGAATCACACCCTCCCAAGTCGTTCCCCGAACTGCCAATGTCGGGATCAAACCACTGCGTCAGAAACATGCTATCGATTCTTGCAGCGGACGAAGTTAGCGAAGTCCCTTTGTAAATGATACGATATCGCTTGAAAATGACATCATCGAGATTTGCCGCGCCCTTGTAAGCCCACAATGTTGCCTGAACCTCGAGCCCAATCGACGGGCAGCCTCCAAAGGAATTGCAGACAGCCTCATCGAGATCATTGTATGAGTACCACAAAACCTGACTAGAATTCTGGAGCCCAGGATTCTCACCAGGATCCATCACTCCATTATGATTCCTATCGATGAAGGGCGCCCCCTTTTTCCACGGCCACTCTGAAAGATCTTTCTTGTAGCTCTCGCGTACCGTACTCGTCATTTCGGGAGTGACCTTTGAGACGCTGGCCTCGTTCGAAGCAGCTGCGTCCAAGGTGAGATCGCCGGTCAGGTAGTCGGGTCTGAACCGAAAGACTCGAACGGACTCTGACTGCGGATCCTCAGCGACTCCCTTACTAACAATAATTCCTGGTCGCACCCCAGGTAGGTACGTTCCCCCACCTGTACGGATCTCCGGAAATCGCCCGTCGATGACTTTTCCAGACCAGACAAGGTTATCTCCATAAAGGAGACCGCCTTCATAGTAAGGATATGTCATTCCGGAACCCATGATCGTGTCATGTCTCCCATCGTTGGCAACGTGCAGCCAGAGATTGTTGATGTCGACGCTGCCGTAACGCACAATCGACTGAGCACTCGCGAGTCCCAGCTTCAGCGACACGCCATCCACGCTTTTGAGAATCGGTTGAGAGTTTGCCGAGAAGTGCGCGAGAAGATTGACAAGGAGAGCGACGAGGATTGTGCGGGCGTATTGTTTCATATTATCCCCTGCAAAAGGTGAACAAGACACCTTCGTCTATCAATTTAAATATATCCTTCCATCATCCATTGTCAATACCCTCGTTCGCATAAGTGGGAATCACGCCCGTGCTTATTCGGCAAGTGCCGCCGAGATTGCGATAACCGATTTCGCTCCTGATGATTTGAGTGCCACTGCAACAGCCCCAATTGTGGCGCCGGTAGTAATGACATCATCGACAACGATGACGCACAACCTTCCGATCTCTGATTTCCCACACTTGAACGCGTCCTCTACGTTCTGCTTTCTTTCTTCTTTTGAGAGAGCAGTTTGTGTCTCCGTCCATTTGTACCGATGCACCAGATCCGCTCGAACCGGGATTCCTGTCACCTCAGAAACCCCACGCGCAATGAGCAACGATTGGTTGAAGCCGCGCTCGCGGAGCTTCCTCTTGTGCAGGGGAACAGGGACAAGGATATCAGCAGAAATTCCTTCAGCTCGAATGAGAGATCCGAGTCGCCGTCCAAGGTCGAGTCCCAGCTGCTGAACCCCTGAATACTTGAGAGCATGCGCGATCTTTTGGAACGGACCTTCCTTTTCAAAAACGAAAAGCGACATGAGCTCGTCTATCACTCCGGAGGAAAGAAGCTTGTTTCTGGTTTCCAGGTATAGCGACAAGTCAGGTGTGACTGGCTTGATCGCCGACCAACACTCAGGACAAACGTGCTTCCGGCTCGAGTCGAGCAATCGGCCACAGGATATGCAAAGCGGCGGGTAGATGAAATCGAGGATGGAGTCGAGAAGACTCTGTAGTGTATCTTTGACGGCAGACGCCATAACGATCGGAGAGATTCCGGTGAAACGAGGCTAAAGCGAGGGATTTACTGTGGGGAGCTGCGGTTTCGAGTTTTGGGTTTTGAGTTTCGAGTTTTGAGTTTAGAGTTTCAAGTTTAAAGTTTCAAGTTTAGAGTTCTTTCGGTTCACTATTCACTTCTTCTCCAGTCTCTCAATCTGATCACGCAGTTCCGCAGCGCGTTCGAATTCCAGGTCTTTCGCAGCTCTTCGCATTTCCTCTTTGAGCTCCACGAGCAGGTCTTTCCTCTGATCCTCGTTCAGGTACTTCACCACGCTGTCTGAAACGGTCGCCGGTTTGGCTCCTTCGCGGCGTGCAGTGCGTTGAGCGGCAACATCGGCGATAGCCGTGGCGGCAAGCACTTCCTCAACGGATTTGTAGATCGTCACCGGTGTGATGTTATTGACCACGTTGTATTCCACTTGCTTCTTCCGTCGTCGGGTTGTCTCTTCCATCATGCGCTGCATCGATCCGGTCTGCGTATCCGCATACAGAATGACTTTCCCGTTCACATTCCGGGCAGTCCTGCCAGCAGTCTGGATCAGAGAACGGTCTGAGCGAAGGAATCCTTCCTTGTCCGCATCGATAATCGCAACGAGAGAGACTTCCGGCAAATCAAGTCCCTCGCGCAGCAGGTTCACACCGACCAACACATCGAAGTCGCCAAGCCTGAGGTCGCGCAGAATCTCAACGCGTTCCAACGCGTCAACTTCCGAATGGATGTACCGAACCTTGATGGAGATGTTCAGAAGATACTCCGTCAGGTCTTCCGCCATCCTCTTCGTCAGGGTCGTCACCAGGACGCGTTCCTTCCGGGCGGAGCGTGTGCGTATCTCGGCAATCAGGTCGTCGATCTGGTGTTTGCTCGGCCTTATTTCCACCTCGGGATCGATCAAGCCGGTCGGACGAATGACTTGCTCGACAAACACCCCTTTGCTCACTTGCAGCTCATAGTCGCCCGGAGTCGCGCTCACGAAGACAATTTGCTTCATCATTGCGCTCCATTCATCGAACGTCAATGGACGATTGTCGAGCGCAGACGGAAGCCGGAATCCATACTGCACAAGCGTCTCCTTCCGCGAGCGGTCGCCGGCACACATCCCCCGGATCTGCGGAACGGTGACATGCGATTCGTCGATGATCGTGAGAAAATCTTCAGGGAAATAGTCGAGGAGGCAATACGGACGTGATCCCGGGGGTCGACCGGCGAGATGACGTGAGTAATTCTCGATGCCGGAGCAGTGCCCGATCTCTCTCATCATCTCCATATCGAACCGCGTCCGCTGCTCGAGCCGCTGGGCCTCCAGGAGCTTTCCCATGTCACGCAGCTCAGCCAACCGCTCGCGAAGTTCTACATCGATCGTCTTCAGCGCCCGCTCGATGCTCGGACGCGTCGTGACAAACTGTTTTGCCGGATACACGATCTCGAATTCGGTCTCCGCCAAAATCTTTCCATCAGTTTTCTGTATGTACGACAACCGCTCGATCTCATCGCCGAAGAACTCGATGCGAATCGCCTCTTCGTTCTCGTACCCTGGAATCACCTCGACAACATCTCCCCGCACGCGAAACGATCCCCGTGTGAATTCGTAGTCATTGCGTGTGTACAACATGTCGAGCAGTTTTTTCAGAACGTCATTGCGAGCGATCTTTTGTCCCTTGCGCAGGGGCAGTGTCTGCGAGAGCCACTCCTCGGGCGCACCGATACCGTAGATACAACTCACGGAGGCAACAACGATCACATTCGGATCGCCGCTCAGGAGCGAGCTCGTCGCATGCAGCCGGAGCCGGTCGATTTCATCGTTGACGGAGGAATCTTTGGCGATGTAGGTATCTGTCGAAGGAACGTAGGCTTCCGGCTGGTAGTAGTCGTAGTAGCTGATGAAGAATTCCACCCGGTTCTTTGGGAAGAAGCTCCTGAATTCTGCGAAGAGCTGCGCTGCCAGGGTTTTGTTGTGCGACATCACGAGCACGGGTTTGTTGATGTGCTCGATGACGTTGGACATCGTGAACGTCTTGCCACTTCCCGTCACGCCGAGGAGCGTCTGGTACCGGTCCCCGCGCACAACGCCCTCCACGAGTTGCCTGATGGCCTCGGGTTGGTCGCCGCTGGGCTTGTACTCAGAAGTAAGACGGTACGGCATCTTTGTAATTTTCGATTTGAGATTGATGATTGTCGATTGCGGTAAACCGGAGGCAACTCATGAACCTCAGCAATCAGAAAGGCCTGTCCAATTACTTCGCCGACACATTTGTTTTGGCCGTCATCCTCGAGGGGGCGAAGATTCGTAGAAGTTGGTCCGCTTCATCCATCATCGATTTCAGATCTTCAGACTTAGCCTTCTTGCACTCGATTAACATCTCGAGCCAGAAAAGGGTTTCATCCGCCTCTTCTTCAATGACTCCCATCTTGTTCGCGAAGTCAGCCTTTAACCGAGCACGACACGCGGCGCGATAATTTGCCGCGACAGATGTCGCAGAACGTATAAGCTGCTTACCTATGACATCCGAGGCAGGGTTTCTGGCTGACCCTTCAACGAATCGAATCACCCCTACGGCCAAAGCCTTCGTCCTGGATCGCAACTCTCCGGAATCCATTCTTCTTATCTTTCAATCGACAATCGGAAATCGACAATCGACAATTCTTAGGTGGCCTGTTCTTTTCCACCGGTTCTGGCAATGAACAGGAACGCATCCCGCACAAAGTCCGCGGCGTTCGCTTCGAACGAGGCTGGTATTCCCTTCTTCAACGCTTCATAGGCGACCGGAGTGCCGCCGGCAGAGACCGTCATGTTCGGGTTGATAACGATCTGGCGCGCTGCTCCGGCGCATTTCATCATGACGCTGGCTTTGACATTCGGGAAGTTTGCTTCGATGAGCGGATCGACATGGACCGCCGTCTTCATGATCGTCATGGTCTCGGGCGATTCAGCCTCCGCTTCAATATTCTGCGTTTTCAGAAAGGCGATGCTTTCGAAGACACATTTGCGGGCGAGGTCAGCCACTTCGTGCGCAATTGCCGAGAACTTGTCGCGTTCGGTCGCGAATTTTTGCCACTCTTTGACCGTGTTAACGAGGATGGTTTTCGATGCTTCAGTCATAGATCCCCCTGGGAGTAATTAGTCCAATGATCAGATACGCTTCGGGATTCGAACGTCGTGCTCTGGTGAAGCCTCTGCAATATACGTCATGCCCCATCTGATTGCAAGATGGCAGCGCCTTGCATCCTTCAGTTCGATTTGCTACTTTAGGTGCCAATGCATCCCATGAATTCTCGCCTGCTTTTCTCGATCACGCTTCTCGTGGTGCAGCTCGGTTGCTCCCAACAGCAGCACGACCTCACCCCTGCAGATGAAAAACTTGTCCCCGTGAGCGCTGAATTGTTGATGCTGAGCGAGGATCTCAAGTCTCCCCGGCCGACACTCGATTCAGCCGCATACCAGAAGGAAGTGCAATCCATTCTGTCAAGAAACGGGTTGACAAAAGAAGAATTATCCGATCGGCTGAAAGCCCTCGCACAGTCACAGGAAATCTTCAGTCAGTTCCAGACGAAGGTCCACAACGACCTCGAACATCGCAAAGCCAAACAACCGAAGTAATCATCATCCATTTGGGGAGTACTACGCATGCGTAGACGATACGCTCTGTTTCTGCTTGCTTGTGCCCTCGCTCCATCGTTGCTCTTCACACAGGATGGCTTTAAGGCTGTCCAGAACCAGGTCGTCGAGCACACGCTGAAAAACGGGCTGAAGTTCCTCATCCTGCCCCGGCACGACGCCCCTGTCGTTTCATTCCACACCTATGTCAACGTCGGGGCAGTCAACGAGAGCCGCGGCATCACGGGTCTTGCTCACATTTTTGAGCATCTCGCGTTCAAAGGGACGTCCGACCTCGGGACAAAAGACTACAAGAAGGAAAAACCCGCCCTCGAGGCTTTGGACAAAGCGTGGACGGCATGGAGAGCAGAGATCAGGAAGGGAGCTGGAGCGGACTCAACAAAGCTCAAAGAACTCCGGGCAGCATTCGAACAATCACAGGAGTCAGCATCGAATCTTGTCGAAAACGGTGAATTCGACAAAATCATTGAGCAGCAAGGAGGTGTCGGGCTGAACGCGGGGACAGGCGCCGACGCGACACAGTACTATTTCAGCCTGCCCTCCAACAAACTCGAGCTCTGGTTCACACTCGAGTCATCGCGGTTCTTCGATCCGGTCATCCGTGACTTCTACAAAGAGAAAGATGTCGTGATGGAAGAGCGTAGGATGCGGACGGAAAGCAATCCGATCGGGAAACTCGTCGAGGAATTCCTGGCAGTGGCCTACAAGTCACACCCCTACAAGGAGCCTGTCATCGGCCATATGTCGGACCTCCAGGGCATTACGCGTGACGAGGCGATCGCATTTTTCAAAAAGTACTACATTCCCTCCAACATGGTCATCGCCATTGTCGGCGATGTCGATCCGAAAGAAACCATCCGTCTGGCCGAACTGTACTTTGGCAGACTTCCGGCGGGGACACCGCCTCCCGATGTCCGCACAGTGGAACCCGAACAACAGAGCGAACGATCAGTGACGCTGCGCGAGGAATCCCAGCGCCTTCTCCTTCTGGGTTACAAGAAAGGATCGGCACGCGACCCTGACGCCGCCGTCTTTGATGCTATCGAGGATGTCATGAGCTCAGGGCGCACATCAAGACTCTATAAATCGCTTGTCCGAGACAAGAAACTTGCGATCCAGGCCGCAGGATTCTCCGGTTTCCCCGGACAGAAATATCCCAACCTGTTTGCGTTCTACGCCTTCCCCGCTCAAGGGAAGACGAACGAAGAATGTCTGGCCGCCATCAATGACGAAATTGAGAAGCTCAAAAAGGAATCGGTGACCGACGATGAGCTTCAGGCAGTGAAGACACGCGCACGGGCAAACCTTATCAGGTCGCTGGCAGACAACGCAGGGATGGCCGGTCAGCTGACGTTCTACCAGGTGATCACCGGCGACTGGCGAAAGCTCTTCAAGCAGCTCGATGAAATCAACGCGGTGACCATAGCCGACATCAAGCGCGTCGCTAACAAGGTATTCGTGAATTCGAATCGCACCATCGGCACCATCGAGCCGCTGAATAAGGAGCAATGACCATGAAAACCTCTCGAACGTTCGCCATTTTTGTTCTTACGATCGGGTTCGTGCTCATTGGCTCCGCGCAGACGAGCACAAAGCCGCAGCATTATAAGAACCTCAAGTACCCCCCGTTACGCCAGGTGCAGATTCCGGAGCCTCTTCGCTTCCAGCTCGCCAACGGCATGACTGTTTTTCTTCTGGAAGACCATACCCTCCCTCTCATCGAGGCAGCAGCACTGGTTCGGACCGGTTCACGGTACGAACCGGCGGACAAGATTGGCCTCGCATCCGTGACAGGACAAGTTATGCGGACCGGAGGCACGACCACCAAAACTGGCGACGAGCTCGATGAGATGCTCGAAAAAGTCGGAGCTTCGGTCGAGACCTATATCGGAACAACGTCGGGCGGTGGTCGGATGTCTGTCCTGAAAGAGGATGTCGGCATGGGGCTCAACATCCTCGCTGACCTCCTCAAGAATCCTGCGTTCCGGGATGACAAGATTGAGCTCGCCAAGGTGGCCGCCCGCTCGTCAATCTCCCGCCGCAACGATCAGGTTGGAGCAATTGCCGCCCGTGAATTCCAAAAGCTCATCTACGGGGCCAATCATCCGTATGCGCGCATTGCCGAATACGCGACCATCGAGAACATCACGAAGCAGGATATGATCGAGTTCCACAAGAAGTACTTCGTTCCGAACAACATGATGATTGCGGTCTGGGGAGACTTCAGCTCGCCCGACATGAAATCGAAAATCGAAGGCCTGTTCGGCTCCTGGGAACACAAAGAAGTGACATTCCCCACTGTGCCGGAGCCGCGGCTCGCCGACAAGAAGACCGTCAACTTTATCAAGAAGGATGATGTCAACCAATCGAACATTTTTATCGGCCATCTGGGAGGAAAGTTGAATGATCCCGACAGCGGTCCGCTCAACGTTGCCGATCAGGCGTTTGGCGGCGCTGCTGCCTCACGGCTTTTCAAAAAGGTTCGATCAGAGCAAGGACTGGCCTACTCCGTGTACAGCTCCTGGGGAGAGAGCTACGATTATCCGGGCGCCTTCCAACTCGGCGGCTCGACTAAATCAGGCTCGACGGTGAAGATGGTTCGCTCGATTGAAACTGAGCTGGACAACTTCATCAAGAACGGCATCACCGACGACGAGCTGAAGTA
>Ga0187878_1001620_pt1 | contig 21500 bp, 15 predicted proteins | sample June2016WEW_17_1_FD_132979 | JGI IMG/M metagenome (GOLD analysis project Ga0187878, IMG submission 132979) | Peatland microbial communities from SPRUCE experiment site at the Marcell Experimental Forest, Minnesota, USA - June2016WEW_17_150 | ecosystem: Environmental > Terrestrial > Soil >...
CTGAACATCTTCAAGATTCCGGACGACTCGCCAGGCGGCATCCCTGTGCCTGCCCTTGTAATATTCCGACGCGTCGCTGAACCGGCCGTTCAGGTACTGAAGTATCCATAGTTCGTCGCGCTTGTAGTAGTCATCCGGCAACCTGCTGCCTTCGTCGGCGAAAAAGGAGTCCACCGGACTGGTGCAGAGCTTGTTGTGGCACTTGGGATCTCGCCGCAATGTCGAAGGTATTTTGCCTTCGAAGGTGGGAAGGAGAAAAAGACCCATTTTGCCGCCGGATTTGAAATGCCCGGTCACGTCATAGAAATGCCCGTCCAGGCACTGGAAAACCGAGGTGTCCGGCTGCGTGATACTGCCCCCAGGCAGGCGCGCCAGATCATCCGAGGACAGCAGGCGCACGTGGCTTTGACGAAGTCGTGCCGCAGTGTCGGGGTCATCCTTCAATGTCCTCAGGAGTGGTGCCTTGCCATCGATCGTGGGGAGGAGAAGCATTGTTGACTTGGTATCGTTGACGTAATAAGAAGTTAAGTCATCAAAATGGCCACCCGCATACTGCAAGATCCAGATATCCCGGCGCGCGAGGTAATCGTCAGGGAGTTGGGCGCCTTGATCCGCGAGCAACATGCGCACATACCGCTCGTGGAGTGTTCTGCCGCCCGCCGGCACCTTTTTCAAAAGGGGGGCCGCCTCTCCCTCCGAGGTGGGAAGCAGGTAGAGGGTCATCTTGCCGGTGCTCTTCATATAGGAGGTCACATCATAAAGATGACGATCAAGGTACTGGAGTACGAACACGTCTGAGCGATTGCCGATGTTTTCGGCGAGTAGCTGGCCTTTATGGGCGAAGAGTGCCTGCACCCGCGTGTTCGGATAATACAACGCGAAGAGCCCGCCACGATCAATCGGAGGGGCAGAGAGAAGGTCGGAAACACCTTCTTCAAATGCCGGAAGAAAGAACAAGGTGACCTGAGGGGGTAGGACAGGATGTTCTTGTTGGAAATCATGCAGACAGGCTTGCAGCAAATCCGATTGGTACGCGGAGTCGGATGCTACCACATAGCTTCGAGTCTGGACCAGCGACGAGAATAGGAAGGGGCCAATCAGAAGTACTAAAATGACGAGTCCGGCGATCCGCTGAAGCTTCTCAGGCACTAATGCCCGCAGATTCTCGGCAAGGACGCCGAATGCCAGAGCCAGGCCCATCAGGGGGATGTACAGGTACCACTTGGCCAACCGGTGCGACAAGAGCAATGCCGGTACATTCAGACCGACGAGCCAGCCCACCCCTGCCCATTCCACAACGGAGAGTTGACCTCGACGCCGCAAGATGTCCAGGCCCCATATCGTGAGCAGGCAAGACATCAGGCCTAGCGCCAGAGTGCGGTTTTTCTCCGCGTGGTAGATATTTAGAACGTCCGGCAGATTCAAAGCCCAATAGACATACTTGATCTTGGCAAGCGGGTTGGCCAAGGGATTGATGTCGTAAGCAGAGGCTGAGCCCTGGGCATAGATCCTCCCGGATTCCAACCAGTAGACGAACAGAAAGGCAAAGGCCATAGCGATGATGAGGTACAGAGACGAGAGGAGAAATGCCTTTCTTGCGGAACTGGTTATCCGCTTCATGGTGAATGGCTCATTCGATGCGCGCAGGTCCTCCAAGGTCAGGCAGATCCAGAATGCCAATGGGAAGGTGATCGCGGCCTCCTTGGTCAGCAGCGAGAGCACGTAGACCACCAGGGAAGCAGCGACGAGCAGTCGGGATTTGCGCCGGACACCTGCCATCGAGAGAAGCAGGGAGACCAGCAGGAGAAATGCAAGCAGGAAGTCCGAGAGGTAGGTTATGTCGTAGGTAATCCACCCGGCGACAGAATGCAGCCCCCAAAAAGCCGCCGCCGCGAGACCGGCTGCCGGGTTCGCAAGAATCCGTTTCGCCAGTAAGTAAAAGAGCAACGTGTTCAACAGGTGGAAAACAATAGGGATCCAGTGGTAGGGAACCGGATCCACTCCCAGGAAGGGCCTGAAAAGGGCGCTGACGGCGAGGTTGAGGGGACGATAGGACCTCTCCTCGGAAGGGGCCAAAAGATAGGATCGGAACTGCTCCCAGGTATGAGGAACATGGATCATGTAAAAGAGGCTGTCGTGGGTAAAGAACTTGTTGAATGCGCCTGAGAAGATCCACAGCTCGACGAGCAGGAGTAGGATCAGAAAAACCCATTCAGGCGTCTGTCCGGCCCAAAGGAGCAGAAGGCTACCATCATTTGACCGTGCCTGTCTTGACCCAAACCAATCTCTCATGTGGCAAAACACCCCTTCCCATCCGCCCCTGAACGAGCACGAACTTTGTAAAATGATTCCAGTTTGGTCACTCCCGACGGTTGATATGTTAAAAAACTGAGGGAAATATGCAACACTTTTCCCGCATTGGTGTTTAAGTAATGAATCAGGGGCGGTGCTCAGTCTCTGCCTTCTTTCCCGAAAACCACGACGCAGGCTCGATTGGTAAGATCATCCACACGATGGCTCCAGGAACACTATCGGGCCCGGGCGACAGGTGTTGACTGCCACCCACATAGTCTGGATTTTTCCCGCCGGCGCGGGGAACGAGATCTTGTTTGCGCGGACGTGGCCGCGCTCCCTTTAACCAGTGAATTCTTCGACCTGGTGGCCTCGTTCGATGTGCTTTCAGAGGTCAAGGATTCAGGTTCCCGCGCCTTGGCCTTGGGTGAATTCCTGAGAGTGCTCAAGCCTGGCGGCAAGCTGGTCCTCCGGGTTCCTGCGTATGAGTGGCTCCGCGGCAGTCACGACACCGGAGTATCAACGCGCCACCGCTACAGGGGCAGGGAGCTGGGTGATGCCCTTGCCAGTGCGGTTTCCGGTCACTGCGCTCAACCTTCGCCAACACGATCCTGTTTCCAGTTGCCGCCCTCTGGAGATTGTCCAAGAAGGCAGGGTTGGCTCCAGCAGGATCGGATGTGCGCTCCAGGGCCAGGGGGGCTCCTGGATGAACGGCACTCTGATCTCAATCTTCAAGCCAGCGGCCGCAATTCTGCGCCACGAAAGATTCAAGTTTGGTTTCGGCCTGCCCCTCTTCGTGGTTGCCGCCAAGCCTGATGTTATTTCTGGACGCCCCCGTTCAAATCATTCACGATGATCGGAATCCCTTCGATACCGATAGATGTTCCATCCATCTGCCAGACACCTGTCCTGTCGTGCTGTTGCGCGACAAGATATCCTTATTGCCATCGCCGTTGAAATCAGCGCTACGCTCTTACGCAATCCGACCGGCAGCGAAATTACTGCTTCCTGGTGCCTGATTTTCACTTGCTCCCAGGGCGCTCTCAGGGTAGAAATACACGTTTATGAATCGGGCGGGCTGGGAAACCGTGTCGGTCTGCGGGAATGACACGATCAATCATCATTTTGCCGTGTGCTGAATACTCAGGCGTAGCGTGTTGCAAAGATTAATTTAGTGCGATAAACCCCCGGTTTTGCCGGGGGACTCAAGGAGTTTGACAGTTCCGGGAGTGTATATTTCTTGAGGTTTCTTCGAGCCTTTGAGTCTTTGAGTCTTAGAGGTGAAGTTTTTAGAAGCCACCTCCAAGACTCAAAGGCTCGAAGACTCAAAGAACAACATGATAAATCGTCTCGGCGGGACTTGGGGAATAGTCCACGACGCGTTGGAAGTGCGGCTTTCAGCGCGAAGCGCCGACCGCTTTGAGCGGTTCACAAATCAAGCCTCCGGCTTTGCCGGAGGTCCCTGACTGCTTCACGGGTGCAGCATGGTTTTTAGCACGAATATTTTCCTGTTCGGGTTTTTACCCCTGGTTCTATCCCTCTACTTTCTCACGCCGCCGAGGTTCCGTAATCTCTATCTGTTCATCAGCAGTCTGTTGTTTTACTTCTGGGGCTGTGGTCCTGTCATTTTTGTTTACCTGCTCTGCGTCGTCCTCAATCATTATGCCGGACATTGGATTTACAATAGCCCCCCTGCGAAAGCCAAAAAAATTCTTTCCGTTACCCTGGTCCTGGACCTGGCGGTTCTGATTTATTACAAGTATTTCAATTTCTTCTCGGACCAGGTTGCCACAGTCCTGGGGAGTTTCAACATTCACTGGCAACCGAGCTTCCGGGTCGCCTTGCCGATAGGGGTCTCATTTTTTGTCTTCAAAGCCATATCCTATCCGGTCGAAGTGTATCGCCGTCTGGAGACTCCGCCAAAGAAGCTGACGGATTTCGGGGCATGGCTGTCGCTCTTCCCCAATTTGATTGCCGGCCCCATCGTTCGCTACTCGGAGGTCAGCCGCGAGATATTTCGCCGGACCATCACCGTGGATCTGTTCTTCGGTGGGTTGTCGCGATTTGCCCTGGGCCTGGGAAAAAAGGTGCTGATCGCCAATCAGCTCGGATTTGTGGCCGACAAGGTTTTCAGCCTGCCTCCCAATGAAGCCACCGTAGGCCTGGCCTGGCTGGGCCTGATCTGCTACACATTTCAGATCTACTATGATTTTTCGGGTTACTCCGATATGGCCATCGGGCTTGGCCGCTTCTTCGGCTTCCATTTTCCGGAAAATTTCAATCAGCCATATCGCTCCAAGAATGTGACGGAATTCTGGCGCCGCTGGCACATGACGCTTTCCCGATGGTTTCGAGATTTTCTCTGGTTCCCTCTGGGTGCCAACCGCAGGCCGGGTTTTCGCACCTACTTCAATCTTTTCCTGGTATTCCTGCTCTGCGGGTTCTGGCACGGCGCGGCATGGACGTTCGTGATCTGGGGCGCATATTACGGCTTGCTGTTGGTCTTCGAGATGCTGCTGAAGAACCGGTTCAAATTCGAGATGTCGGGAATCCTGGGCAACCTGTATACCATGATAGTGGTGATGATCGGCTGGGTGCTTTTCCGCAGTGCCGATTTCAAATCGGCGTGGGACTTTTTCAGACTATTGTTCGGGTTGCGCCCCGGGACCGGGACTTTTATCTACTTCCCCTTCAGCTATTATCTGCAAAACGACGTCCTGGTCTATCTGGCCGCGGGATTCCTCTTTGCCTGGCTGCCGGTGGAACGCTTCCAGAAGCTGAAGTTTTGGCAATCCGCCCCCGGAGTTGCATTGACGGGGCTGGTGTCCTTGTGCCTGATTGCTTATTCGGCGATCGTCATGTCAACCGTGGGATTCAACCCATTCATCTATTTCCGATTTTAGTTTTTCATTGCCATGATTAAAGCCATCAAAGCAACAGCCATCTCACTGTTCGCCCTCATTATCTTGGGCCCCTTTCTGCAGGAACGGCTGCACCCGTTCAAGTACAAATCACTGACCGAGAACCGCCTGATGAAGCCACGGCCTACGGATTGGCCAACCCTGTTCGAATCCGGGATGAGTTTTGCCAAGCGATACGAGGAGTATTTCAACGACAATTATGGTCTGCGCGATCTGCTGATTCGTACCAAGAACCAGCTGGACTATCTCCTTTTTCATAAGGCGGAAGAGGTCGTCGTCGGGCCTGACAACTGGCTTTTCTACAAGTCCGTCGTTGAGCACGAGGAAATCGACATTGAAAGAACGCCTCCCCAGGATTGGGAGAGAATGTTCGCGTGCCTTCTCAATTTGAACCGGGTGCTGGCCGCGCGGGGAATGACTCTGGTCATCATGCCTTGCCCAATGAAAAATTCCATTTACCCGGAAATGCTTCCTGCCTCTGCCCCGCGGCGTCCCAAGCCCACCGGACTTGAGCGCTACCGAAAATTCCTCATGGATCATCCCGAGATTGTGATGGTGGATACCGTTCCCTTGCTCATGAAGCTGAAAGAATCCTTCCAGGTATATCACAAGACGGACTTCCACTGGACCGATCCCGCTGGCGCACATATGGCCAAGGCGCTGGTCAACAAACTCGGCAATCTTAGCGGCATGGGAGACCTGTGGAACCTGCCCATCAAGATAAAGATTGAAAAGATTTCCGCGGGAGGTGAAAACGATTCTATGGGACTTCTGTGGCCGATCCGGGAAGATTCGTTGAATCTGGAATCCTTTTGGAGCGCGGAGGGTGTCGGAGAGTATGTGGAGGGCCACAACGCAAACGAATGGACTTATCACACGAAATCAGGCGACCACGATCGCCTGTTACCCTGCACCGTGATGTTTGGAGATTCATATGGCGACGCATTCCTGAGGGCTGGATTTCTCTCTTATTTTTCGGAGTTCCACAAGTTTTACAACTGGGAGTTCCCAAAGAAATATGCAAGCATTCCCAAGGGAACGCGGTACGTAATCCTTCAGCACATTGAACCTTTTTTGCGGCCGCTCTTTAATCCTGATTTCTGGCCTGACGAGATAAAAGCCAAATGATCTTGCGATATCACCTCACGATGCCGGCGATGCCCTTTCCTTTGTCGATTTACGCTGGACAGGAGGGCGTTCCTTGCGGTACATAGTCCGGGAAAACTGGTGCAGCGGCGGAGAATCCGCCTATCGGCCGCCGCCCGGGATTCTGCCCCCAGGACTGGTTGCGGCGATCATATTCCGCTCCGGGGATGCGTGGGCCACACAATAGGAGCAGGAAAGTTTCTAAGGTGCAAATCAGCGCCATGAGCCAAAAAAGAGCAAATATCCTACTGGCATTGTTCGTCGTCGTTTTCGTGCTTTGGCAGTATTGGGGCACACTCAGTAATGCGGCACTCTTCGGCGACGACTATATGAATATTTCCCGAAGCACCGATTTATCCTGGCAGACGCATCTCAAGGGATTTCTTGCTCCAAACAACAGTTATAACAGCAGACCTTTGGGAAACCTGCTTTTCATTCTGATCTATCGTTGCTTTGGCGTCGCCCCGTTGCCCTGTCTTGGCCTGCTTTTCGGACTGCACCTTGCCACGACTTTTCTCGGGTTCTTTGTTGCCCTACGGCTGCTGCAAAACAAATATCTGGCTGCCCTGGCCACGCTGGCCTGGAGCTTTAATTATGTCACGGCCGTTAATGTCATCTCCTTCAACCTCATTTTCGACAACCTGCTTGCCTTTTTCTGGACCGCCTGCCTGTTGCTGTATCTTCAAGACCGGGAGAGCAGCAGCAGACTGAAATATATAGGCGCGCTTATCTGCTTCTTCCTGTGTACACGCAGCAAAGAGGTGGGAGTGATGCTGCCTCTGGCCCTCCTGACATTTGAGGCAGTGTCATGGGATGGAAAGGGACTGATCCACGAGAGTGGGTGCATCACCGGGTTCATGCAGGTCGTCAAACGGCAGTGGCCCTTCTACGCCATTTCTCTCATATATTTGATCTTTTTTCTGGGAAAATCTGAATTTGGTCCCACCTCTTCCCCCCCCCCCGATCACCCTTACTACATGAAAATGACTTGGGAGACCTTTGTAGAGGGAATGAAATTCTTTTTGGCGTGCGTGAACTTCGGGCGGGCATTGATTAAGAGTTCGATGGCACTCTATCTGGCCTTTGCGTTCGTGATTCTTTGGGCCGCACTCCTTCGCCAAAAAATCCTCTGGTGGACGCTGTTTACCTTTCTGATCACACTCCTGCCTGTCATTTTTTTTGTAAATCACCGAATGCCGATTTATCTCTACTTGCCTTTTTTCAGCCTGTCAATCACCCTGGTGGGCCTGCTGGGTCATACCCTGTTGAAAGTTGTGCGGCCCTGGAAATCCGTTGGTTACGCGGTGGCATATGCCGCGATAACTCTGATCTTTTTCCAATATTTGTCCATGAATCTGGTGAGCATCGGTTTTGTGAAGAGCGCCGGCCGGAGCGCGAGCATCAATGTAAATCAGATCGTAACTCGCTTGAAGCTATGGTATCCCACAGTCCCCGCCAATGCGCGTTTCTATTTTCTCGGCATACCCGCGGGCCAGCCAACTCCCGAGCTTCTGGTTCCCTACATGCCACGTCTTTTATATCGTAAAGAGGCAATAGTGTCTTCCATGGTTTCAGAAACCGGGGAGATCCTGAAAAAGGAGGCGTCGCAGCCGGACGGCAGTTTCTATTGCTTTGATTTTGCGAATAGCAGGGACCAAGGCAGCGAGAACTATATCGTAGATCGTACCTCGGAATTGAGGGGATTGAAGAGCTTGGAGAAGCCGGCAAGCATCCCGCGACCCGGGGGCAAGGTTCCGTAGTAATCTTCGGTTTAAAGAGCGGTACTTCAACATGAAATAAATGGCCGCGATGCCATCTTTCCAGCCGATCTTCTTACCTTCCGCATAATCACTCTCCTGTAGGATATGGGGACTTCGAAAATCCTGCGGCGGGCCTTGGCAACCTTTGCCGTGAACTCTGATTTGAATCCGAAGCGGTTTTCCCGCAGGTTGACCTTTTGAGTAGATCGGCGCGGAAGACCTTATATATGGTCTTCATGCCGGTGAGGTTCAGGTTGGTCAGTATGTTGAAAAAAGTTGTCAGCCAGAAGCCGGATCCAGACAATTTCAGCCTTGGATGGTCCCCCATAAGCTGACGGGTCTGGTTGAACGCCGGCTGGAGGGAAAGGTGTTGACCCTGGTCACATTGGCATTATGCCGCTGATCGTCATAATTCTACAGGTAATCGGGGTTACCTTTGTGGTGTTCGCGCTTGGCTTGGGAATAGGAGGCCGTGCGCAACCTAGCGCAGGTGAATTCACCCTATCCTGGGCATTTTGCCAAGGACCGGATGCATCGCCGACAAAAATTCCCATGCTATTGGGTTATGACGGGATGGCTCCAGGCGAACCAATCGCCTGCTGCATCCCCTTTGGGTCCCGGATTGGTTTCAAAAGATATTTTGACGCTTTTGCCCGCGTACTTGGACAGGTCAACCAACTCGTCGAACCACTTCTTGTCGTCCACGCGGTTGACGGGATCCAGAAACCTGCGATAGACCACCTCGGATGATCCATCGGCCTCGATAGTAATGATCCCCTCGGCGCCGTCACCGACGGTTGTATTCATGCCGACGCCGAATTTCAGCTTGGCACCCTGGTTTATGGGCGATATCCCAAACACGATTTTTGCCGAAGCGAGGGTGATCATCGCCTGCCGTTTTTCGCCTCCCACCTCGAAGTCCCTCAAGATCAGGACAGGCTTGCGCGTCGGCGTGCTAGGCTCGTTTGCTGGCGTGATTGTGCCGGAAGCGAAGTTGGCGAGAAAATCATAGCTGTTGCTCTTATTTGAGTCCGTGCCGACATTCGGGCTCGAGCAACTTGCCAACGCCAAACACAATAGTACTGCAGGAATTATTTCTCGTCTCATGATAGAAATCCTCCGTGCCCACTTGATAGAGTCGTTTCTGATCTTGTCTTCATTCGACATTTTAACATCAGATGAACGCAGCTTCACGAGAGTTCTCGTTTGCCTTCCACCTTGTTCTGCATAGATCTTGGATTACTGGCTGTTCCCTTCGTCTTTGTCGCATGACAGACCGGCATCTTTTTTCTCGCCGGGCATGCCAATTGTTGGGAAGAGATCGAAAGCCTGATCCTGATCGACGAGGTGAGCGCCTTCGGTGTAAAGACGGATGAATCGGCATCCCACTTCTTTCTCCGCGCATTCTCCGCTTTTCTCAGCGCCTCCGCGGTGAAGGTTGTTGGTCGCGGCTATGCTGCCTCGTGTTATTCATGGCTATGCTTTGTCCCACTGTCTGAATCGCAGATCCGATAACACTGAGGGTAGATTTGAATCTGCGAAAGATGTAAACTCAATATCTTTGCCAGTTTCAGCGATTTGGATCGGCGGTTGCGAAAATGATTAAAATCGTCATACTCTCGACCTTCACCACGCTTTTGATAACGTCCGGCCAGGTACTGTGGAAGCTTGGGCTCAATCGGATCGGTGGGTTTTACCTCAGCGAATACGGCCTTTTTGGCAACCTGTTTCGCATCCTCACGAACCCTTTTGTCATTGCCGGCTTTGTCGTCTACATCATAGCCACCGGATTTTTCATGTTCCTGCTGTCAAAATTCGATATCAGCCTTGTGATCCCCATTAGCAGTGTTTCCTTTGTTTTTTCCCTGATCGCAGGTGCCTATATTTTTCATGAGCAGATCTCACTAACGCGGGTCACCGGTGTTTTTGTCATCATCACCGGAATCTTGATGGTCTTGAAGAATTGAACCAGTTTGGCTGCTCTTTGGCACCCTGCCCATTCCGTCGGGCGCATAGGGCCGCGCCCGGTTGAGTAGGCAAGAGCATCGGGTCCTCTTGCTCTTCATGCTTCCGGGACCTCGGGTGCAGGTTTTACCAGCGCGTCATGAGGAGAATAAAAACTACTATTACAGGAGATCGCCATGTACCTAATCACAGGTGCTTCCAGGGGGATCGGAAAGTATTTGTTTGAGAAGTTCTCGGGTGAGGGTGAGACTGTTTTTGGCACCTATAACCATACCCGGCCTCAGAATCTCGAGAGCGGGAAACTGTTCAAGGTCGATATTTCCGACTGCAAACAGATCAGTGATTGGATCAGCCGAATCAAAGCGGAGCTGAACGAGGTTGTGCTCATCAACTGCGCCGGCACCAACTACAACGCTATCGGGCATAAATCGGATATGGGCAAATGGGCCGAGGTGATCAACGTAAATCTGGTCGGAACATTCCATGTCATCGGTGCGCTCCTGCCCATCATGCGGGACCAGAACTGGGGCCGGATTATCAACCTTTCCTCGGTCGTCGCTCAGTTGGGGATTCCGGGGACCAGTGCCTATTCGGCCTCAAAATCGGGTTTGTGGGGTCTTGCTCGCGCCCTGGCCGCGGAAAATGCCAAGAAGGGCATTACTATCAACAATCTCAATCTCGGCTACTTTGATATCGGCATGATCACCGAGGTGCCGCCGGAATTTCAGCAGGTGCTCAAGGCCAAGATTCCAACCGGACAATTCGGCAATCCTGAGAATATTTACCGGGCCGTAAAATTCATTGTGTCGAACGATTACTTGAATGGCACGAGCATCGACATTAGCGCTGGCCTGGTCTGACTTGCCGAAGCGATCCACTGCTCCCTGCGGCTCCTTTTCAACGGATCGCAGGGCGCCGGAACAGCAAAAACCAGCTAGAGATCAAGCGCAACTAACTTAAACTTGAACATCGGCATGCCAACAGATTTGGGATTTAAACCATTTGAGGCCAAGGGCGAACTGAAGGGCCAGCGCGCGCTTTTCAGGGACTGCTTCCCGGAAACCATCGGGCGACATGCTGAACGCGACGCGCATTATTTCTGGAAGTTTCACGGTTTTCCGGCTCAGCCGCCATCTTACGAATATGGGGCCTATCTCGGCGAAGAGTTGATTGGATACTACGCGGCAATCCCATATAAATATCAGGTTGGCGGCCGCATACTTACGGCCGCCATGGTGTGCGACGTGATGACCGGAAGCCGGGCCCGGGGGAAAGGGGTATTCACCCGGCTTGGCGCCTACTCGCTGGATCAGATGAAACTGGCCGGCCTCGACTTTACCACCGGCTATCCCATTCGTCCGGAAGTCTTGCCCGGGCATCTGAAGGTCGGCTGGAAAGTCGTTCAGAAAATGCCGATTTACGTCAAGGTGTTACGCAGCAATGCGATTCTGCGCAACAAAAAGCTTGGCTTCCTTTCCTTCCTGGGCAATGCCGGAGCGGCCGTTTTCAATCTCATTCCCGCGCTGAAACCGGCCGGCAAAGAACATATGCTCGAAATCCTGTCCGTCGATGGGATCCTCAACGATTCGACTTATCCGCCATTTCTGCAGAAGTGGATGAAGGGGGTCCCCAACGCGCTGGTGAAGGACCGGGACTTCCTGAAGTGGCGACTCGGGGCGCCGGAAACACAATACCAGGTGTTTGTAGCCCGAAACGCCTCCCGTGAAATCGTGGCGATGTGCATTGCGGTCAATACCAGCTTGGAGAAGATTCCTTCCCTTGCTCTGCTGGATCTGATGATTCTTCCCGAACATCGCCGCTCATTCCGGCTGCTTGACCCCGCCCTGCGTCAGTTTGCTTTGCGGTCTGGTTCTGAAATCATAGCGGCCATGATGCACACGAGATGGGCGCAGGAGTATGGCCTCGGAAGTATGGGATATCTCAAGTCGCCGTTCGTCTTTTCCCTGATTGTGAAAAAGTTGAACGACACGCTTGCCGACTCCTCACTGTATGAAATCGATCGATGGCACACCATGTGGATTGATTCTGACGATCTGTAATCGCGCGTGAGTTCCATGAGATCTGCGAAATCGGCGCCGAACTTTTTGACCTTCGATGTCGAAGAATGGTACATGGCCAACTACGACAGCGATGTTTTCTCGAGATATCCCGCCGCCGCTTCGAGAATCGAATGGGAGACGGATCGTCTGCTGGCGATCTGCGATGAGACTGGGCATAAGGCCACGTGTTTTTGTGTCGGAAGACTGGCCCAAGAGAGGCCGGAGATTATCAGGAAGTTCCATCGGCAGGGGCACGAAATCGCCTCCCATGGCTATAGTCACGGTCTCGTTTACCGCATGACGCCCGAGGCATTCAAAGCCGATCTCAACAAATCCATCCGCATTCTTGAGGACTGCACCGGTGGCAGAATCAAAGGATTTCGCGCGCCTTCCTGGTCTGTGACCGCGGAAATCCTGCCGTGGTTTTATCGGATCCTGGAGGAAGCGGGGATCGAATACTCGTCATCCGTGTATCCGGCCTGGACCTATCTTTTCGGCATCCCCGGATTTCCGGAGAGGATTCACCGTCCCCAGGTGGGCGGCCAGAGGACTTCGGTCTATGAAGTGCCGCAGGTGCTCACCAGCTTTCTTGGACAGAAAGTGGGTTTCAGCGGTGGGTTTTTTCTGCGGTTTTTCCCGACCTGGTTTATTAAATCGATGTTATCGAGGAAGAACCATCAAGGGATGCCGGCATTCATCTATGTTCATCCCCGGGAAATCGATCCGAAAGCCGGCCGCCTGCCTCTGAAACGGATCGACCGGCTCGTGCATTATTGGAATGTTGCCGGGACGGAAGCCAAACTCCGGAAAATCCTTGCCTGTGACAGGTTCGAGTTCCTGACCATCGGCGCCTACCTGCGCCGCCTCGAAGCGCAGCAGTAATTTCTTTGAGGTAAACCACGGCCACTATTCCTGAAGGTCGATTTGCTCTGAGGGGGTGGCGGTCTTTCGAGGTGGGGGGCCCCCGGGCCGCGGCGTGTTCTGAATGTCCAGTACGATTGCCTGCAACAGCAGTTCAAATCCTAGGATGCAGGGCAACGCGGCCAGGATTACGGTTCCGATCGGAGTGGGTACGTTGGTAAGAGCGTGGTGGATCCACTGATAGGAGCCGAAAAGGATACCAAAGCCCAGGAAAACTGCGCTCAGGGTGGCAAAGATCGCAATCGGGGACACATCATAAAACAGATAGCGCCAAAAAATCCGGCGCACCAGGCCTGCAAGAAGTCTCGGTGGAAAGGCAAAGAGCACCCGCGGAACGGACAGCGCGCTGCTTTCCTCACCATAGCGGGCGGGCAGGGGCACATCAGCCACTCGTGCCTCAGCTACGTTCAACCGAATGAGAAGATCGGTCTCGAAAAAATACCGGCGCGAAACTCTGGAGAGCTGGATGCTGCGCAGGACCTCGGCGCGGGTTGCCAGGAAGCCGTTCACCGGGTCAAGCACATTCCAATAGCCCGAGGCAAGTTTGGTGAGAAAGGTGAGCCCGATGTTTCCGATGAACCTCCACTTCGGCATTTGGTTCAAGGCGCGAAAGTGATGAAACCGGCTTCCCTTGGCGTGATCCGCTGAACCGTTCAACAGGGGCTGAAGGAGTCGGGGAATTTCAGCCGGATCCATCTGGCCATCGCCGTCGCATTTCACGACAATGTCATAACCGGCGGAAAGCGCTGCCTTCATCCCGGAAACGGTTGCGCCGCCAACGCCCTGGTTTATCTTGTGCCGCAGCAGCTCCACCCGCGGATTCGCCAGTTTTTGCACGCGCTCGGCCACATCATCAGGAGAGGCATCATCGACGACGAAAATGCGATCGACACAAGCCGGCATTGCTCCGATTACCTCTCCGATCTGCGCGGAGACGTTATAAGCGGGTATGGCGACGGCGATCTTTTTTCCATCGAGCATAGAATCTTCCGGGAGCTGGCCCACCTGCCGGCTTCCGCCTCCACCGGATTGTCCTGCCTGTCTCATCGCGAATAAAGGTGGATCGAATCGATCCAGACTTCACCGCTCCCCTCGGGTTTGTCGAACCTTACGACGATATAGCGCGCGAGGTCGGGAATGGCCAGACCAGCACGGTATTGCTGCCATTCGCCGGCGACCGTGGCGGACTCAGATTTGCCTGTGAGAGGCCGGTCAGGCTGGACCTGATTCTCTGGAGCGATGCTTGCCGGATCCTTCTCGAAGCCCAGAGTATACATTTGATAGCGAAAAGAAACCGGCTGCCCGCCTTCGGCCGAGCGTGCGCTCACCATCAACTCCACGTTCTTAACTCCCGGAGGTAGCGCAACCACCTGCCTCAGCCCGGCCTTAAGCTTCAATTGAACGCATCGCTGTCCATCAAGGGCCTGGGGAACCGAGACGAGTCGCGGCGCCGCTCCGTCCGTCAACCAGAACTTGGGCATTGCTTCCTTCCCTATTTCGAAGCTGCCATTGAGCAACAGTTCATTACCCGGCAGGGCCCGAGCGTCGAACTCCCGCAGCACCTGCTCGAGCACCGGCATCCGGTAGATCGCCAGAGCTCCGGACTGGGCAACGAGATTTGATTCATTCCAGAAGTAATGAGAGATTCCCTCACCCCTGAACCATAAAGCATCCTCATCTTCTTCATTGACTATCCAGTATTCGCACCCGGCCGTACTGAGATACTGTATCTGCTCCCTCGGGCCCACGGTATGAAGGTACTGTTCCCAGATCGTAGCTTCCATGGGCTGCACCTGAAAATGGCCTATCGCCTCGTAGCCGGTGAACCAGACCTTCGGCCATCCGGCTCCCAAAACCTGACGACGCTCGATCTCTGCGGACAGCGCTTCAAATTGGCTCCCTACCAAGGCCTGCGGACTCATTTTTCCGGCATAGACCTTCCACGGCCACCCCTGGGGATCAGGCCAATAACCGAGCATGCTGGAAAGCGCCTGGGGAAACATGATCAGGAACGCGGCGGAAGCGATGGCAACGCGTATTGGGGCCGCTTGAAGCGGCCATTTCATGGGATGGCTTGCGGCAATGGCAACCAACCAGAGACTGGGGAGCCAGTAACGAACATAGGCGGTTTGCGAGCACAGAAACGCGGCCGAGATGATGCCTATGATGGTAAGGGATCTGGCGATGGCGTTTCCCTTCCAGAGAACTGGAATCGACAGAATCAGAAGCACCAGAAGGGTAATGCCCAGCCTGCCGTCATAGCCTTCAACAAAGCGACTTGTATGATAGGTCAAGTCCAACGGCCAGAGCAGCCAGCCGCGCAAGCCTGGCGGGAGCCTGAAGTTATCAAGGTTGCCGAACAGGGCGCCCCGAGGCCATAAAGGCGAAGGGAATATCTTTATGAGAAAAGGGAAAACCGGGTTGCCGCTCTGCTGATAGCTGTGAACGAGCCACGGGCTGAGGGCAGTGAGAAAACAAAAGCCCGAGATCACCAGGCTGCGAAGCGTTTTGACTACGCCGGCCGCCCGGAAGCTGCGCATGGCGGCATATGCGACCAGAGGGACAGTGTAGGCGAGGGTGGAGTATTTCGCCGCCCATGCGGTCCCCGCGCAAATGCCGATGGCAGCCCAAAGCTTGACCGAATCCGGTTTCGCGCCCTCCACGCACAGCACGGCAAGCGCCACAACGGCAACGCAGACGAACAGGTCCTGCATGAGTGAAGTGGCAACCCAGAGCATGACCGGGCAAGAAGCGACCACTACCGCGATTGCATATCGAACGGCACAGGACTGATCCGCCCAGCGGCGGCACACCGTTCCAATCAAAGCTACCCAGGCCAGCAGCATCGAAAGCCTGACCGCATGACTCCCCAGCAGGCTCAGCACGGCGGATCCATAGATCAAACCGGCCTGCGGGATGATATAGCACCATTGGCGCTGCCCATCAAAAAAGCCGGAATAATGGCGCAGCAACCTCATGTAAGGCCAATAGAAGCGCACGGCATCGGAGTTCATCTCCGGCGCCAGCGCTCCAACGAATGCAAAGACACCCAGCAGAAATAAGGCCTGGTATGCAAGAGCCACGGGAATGTTCCATCCCGAGATAAAGGAATCCCAGCCGTCTCCGAAATCAAGACGGAGGTTCGACATTCCGGTGCGGATGTCCGCTGCGAGGGAGATCAGGATGATCAGAGCGAGCATCCACCAGGTGAAGAGATGAACCCAGGCAAGAAACGCTCCCACAGCCGTCAGGAAGATAGCTCCTAGGGCCAGGCATATTCCCCACCTGCAGGAACTCTCCGGTAACAGGTGGCGCGCGAAACCCTTCCCGATCCTGGTGAGAACCAAACCGAAGAGCAGGATCAAAACGAAGGCTCCGGCCCTCGCCCAACCGCCGAAGGATAGCAAAACCACTGCTGAAAGCGACCAGAAGATCAGCATACCGCGAGCCCGGATCCTGAGGCCGAGAGTGATCAACAGGAATAAAGCCGTGTGGATCATGGCCGATGGGAAGAGCACGTCGAAAAAGAAGGCAAATACATCGGTTCGGCCTTCCACCCTGGCGAACAGTCGCAGGTAGAACGCAAAGGCAACAGCCACTCCCGCAAAGCCCAGAGCAATACCGATTTTCAGACTTCGGCTGCCGCCAGGCGCGGACTGTCCGAGATTCGAGACGGCTTCAGGCATTCCTTCCTCTCACTTCATGAGCCATGAGTTCGAAACTCCGTCGTGCGGGAGGCACCCTGCGATCAATGAGACGGGATTCCTCATCCATGCAGCCTGCGGCCCGCAAAGGTCAGAAAGCGACATTATACACAACCGCCCGCAATTCGCACACTTGTACGTGGCACCGTGGCCCCGTCAGCGATTCAGACAGTGGGCGAAAACCTGGCCACCTATAACATTGTGGACCCAGACCTGATATCTTCGCTACTGGCTCCCAAGCCTCTGGCTCATGGCGACGGCCGCAAGCGGCGCCCTTGAGAACAGTACCGCACGGTCATATCCATCCCGAATCTCGTGCAATCCGTGATTGTGAGCATATACGCGGCTGAGGGCAGCGCAGAAGCCTGGATCGATTCAGTCCATTCATATTCGCGGTGAGACCCCGAGGGACCGCGCCCACGCAAGATCGTGATGGAATCAGGGCCGGAGGATTGAAGCGATATAGAGGATTTTCCCCGCCACAACAGTACATGGTCGCACGTCACAGGCAGGGATACGATTTACCGTGTCGGAAATGGCATTGTTGGAGCGAGACTTTTGACCGGCTCTTGAAAAAGAACAGGAGAAAATGACGGCTGGTTCCGATGATCTTGCCCTCTTTGAAGATCAAGCATTGGCCCGGGAGTTCAATTAGTTGGTCATCCTTATTTTCTGTATTGAGACCAAGCCGGGAATGGTAAGCGACCCTCGCAACGTTCTTTACAGAGCCCGATCTGATCGGCTTGGAAATTGAAGGCCCGGAGCGAATCAGGAGGCATCTGAAAATCCCGGCCCGGAACCGGATAATCCGCGAGGTGTTTGAAGAGTTTGCCGCTACATCTTGAACTTTTTCGTGAGCCTTGGTATCAAAGTAGCAGTAATAACCAGGTTGGGCTGGAGTAAAGGCACTGCCGAAGCAGGCACTGATACATTGATTGAGGAGTTTGCTGCATGATTAGGGCTCAAGTTTCCCGTAATGTACTTATCATCCGCGTTTTTCTGCTTGCGCTCGCAGTTCTGACCTCGGTGCTCTGCTGGCCGCTGATGGAAGCGAGAAGCCATGGAGCCTCCGCGATCGAATCTGCACTTGACAGGGCGACCCTGCCGGCGCCAGGGACACCGACGACTGGAACCGCGCCCGCCAATCCGGGCGGCTGGGTTTACTCGGTAGGCGAAACGCTGCAATACTCAGTTTCCTGGGCGAAATATGTCACGGCCGCCCAAATCACCGCCTGCGCCGTAGAGCGCAAACAGGAGCAGAACATCGATAGTTACCACGTGCGGATCCAGGGACAGACCATAGGACTGGTCAATGCGCTCTATCCTTCCAGTGGGAACTACGAGGCGTATGTTAACACCGGTACGCTGCTTCCTTTTCGGGCCTTTGACAATTTGCAAACCGGCAGCCGATTTAAGCAATGTTATTACTGGCTAGAACCTGAAAAACGCACGGCTTTCCTGACTGATGGGCGCAAGATCACCCTCCCCGACAATACCTTTGACATGGCCTCGTTGTTTTACGCTCTGCGGAATTTGAATGTGACTCCAGGGAAAGCCGCAACCCTGGCCATGCTTGATAACAACAAGCTGTCCCCTATGATCGTTGAGGCAGAAGGTCCTCAATCGGTTACGACCGCCGGGGGCACCTTTGACACCATGCGATTGGCTCTGAAAGGGTTGGATCCGCGAGGCGGGATCAGCGACCACTCTAGAGTCCGTCTGTATATAACTGCAGACAGCCGCCGCCTGCCCATTCTTTTCACTGCCGATGCCCTCATTGGCAGTGTGCGAGTCGAGTTGACCAGTTATAGCAAGCCGCAGTAGAAAACTGAAGGGACGGCCGCCACTGTGGCAGTGCCCTGGCCCGCACTATTCATGAGGCTTTTCCAGCGGCCGCGGATCTGGGCATTCTAACGGGCGTCCTCGAACCTCGCCCCCTGCGACGTAGTGTTGAACTGCGCCCCGGGGTCTCGACCCTTCGGGTGCCCGTCAGCTGGTAACCGAACCGGCGCCCTCCGCCGGTGGTCAGATTGCCGGTATTGTACCACCATTCGATGCGATATTCGGGATGGCTGGCGTGATTCCGGGGAAATGAAACCGGTCGCGCGGCAAGGCCTTCTGCCAGGCGTTGCCGACCAGGCCGATGCCTGCGGTCAGGAGAAGGATGAGGCGTCATCGACGACGTAGATGTGATCGACACAAGCGGGCATTTCCGCGATGACTCCTCCTATGTGGGCGGCGACGTTATAGGCCGGTATGGCGACCGCGATCTTCTTTCCATCGAGCATAAAACCTGCCGGAAGCCAGCCAAACGGCCGGCCCCCGCCTCCGTTGATCTGCAATGTCCGTCTCAACGCGAATCAAGGTGGACCGAATCGATCCGGAGCGGGCGCCTCAAGACGATTGAGCAGAGAGGACTTTCGCTCGGGCTGAAGCCGGACCGCAGACGAGGGAACGCGCCATTATACACAACGATGGGGATTTCGCCCACCGATATGTGTGGCGTCGTGCGGCGTGCCGGAATGCCAAAGCGGAAGCCGCAAGGCCGGTTTGTTATCAATCCGGAATTGATTTCCGGACCGGAAAGACTAAAATTTTAATTTAGCGCTTGAATTTGGGGGGAAATCCACTAAATTATCGTGCGAATTCTATGGACTGTTCGCGGTTGAAGCTCGTCTGTCCGAATCGCCGGGCGGAAACTTTGAGTGCCACCGGGAGAGTGCCCTAGTCGAAGAAGGTCAATATTTCAATTAGCGGAGGATTTGATACCATGGCTTTGCTCATTAACGAAGAGTGCATTAACTGCGGCGCTTGCGAACCCGAGTGCCCCAACAAGGCTGTCTACGCCGGCGGTGAGGAGTACGAATTGGACGGTCAGATGCATCCGGCCCTTTCCGAGGAGTACTACTACGTCGTTGCCAACAAATGCACCGAGTGCGTGGGCTTTCATGACGAAAAGCAGTGTGTTTCCGTGTGTCCCGTGGACGCCTGTGTTGACGACCCGAATCACGTGGAGTCCAAGGATCAGCTTCTGGCGAAAGCGAAGGCGCTGCATCCCGACAAGACTTTCTAGTCCTTTGTTGTAGCTTTTCCGATGTCAGGGACTACCAGCCATTCCCAGCGGCGGTAGTCCCTTTTTTTTGGAAAGAGCTTTTCACATCGCCTATCTCCATTTTGGATTGCGGATTTCGGAATTCGGCGCCGGTCAACTTGCGTCCAGCCGCGAATCGCGCATTTCCGTACGAAATCCAAAGTTTAAAATCCATGGGAGGGGACCTTGCCGCATCAATGAGCATGTGCAAAAATTCCATCAGAGTCTCGGGTGATAGGGATGGACGACAGATCTCGACGTAAGGTTACTGGCCGGCGCACTCGGCGCTAAGGGGACAGTTGGCTGGAAGTTCATCAAACTCTCAGGAAATCATTCTTGGCTTGAAATCGCCAATCTGGCGGCTCATGCGCAGTCTGCTGGACGGCTTGACGAAGAAGCTCTGGCTTGGAAGCAAACGGCCCCGATTCCGGATGCTGCGCGGCATTTGGGGTTGCGGGCGTGCCACCATCCCTATCCCACGCGCGCATCGGAGGCGAACATGAAGTTAGCGCTCCTCGGCTATGGCAAGATGGGCAAAATTGTTGAAGCTCTCGCTATGCAGAAAGGCTGGGAAATCGGGCCGAAACTGGATATCTACAATAATGCGGGCGGGCGGGGGATCACGAAGGCGGCCATGGAAGGGGTGGATGCCGCCATTGACTTTTCGCAGCCGGACGCGGTGGTGCCCAATGTGGAGGCGGCAGCGCGCATTGGGATCAATCTGGTCGTGGGCACCACCGGGTGGTTCAACGATTTAGACAGGGTTGAGAGCCTGATCCGCGAGTCGGGCATCGGCATGGTCTACGGCTCTAATTTTTCGTTGGGAATGAACCTGTTCTACGAAATCGTCGCGCGTGCCGCTCAGCTCATAGGAAAGGTTCCGCAATACGACCCATTTCTAGCCGAGCAGCATCACCGTGCCAAAAAGGATGCCCCTTCGGGAACTGCGCTCAACCTTAAGGCTATTCTGGCTTCGCACTTTCCTGACAAGGATCTCGCCATAGCCTGCACCCGGGCCGGATTCCTTCCCGGTAACCATCAGGTGGGTTTCGATTGCGAGGCGGATACGATCCAGCTGGAACATCGGGCCCGCAACCGACAGGGGTTTGCCGAGGGGGCGATCCTTGCGGCGCGTTGGATCGTCGGCAAAAAAGGGCTTTATGACTTTCACGCCGTTTTTGCCCAAATACTCGGGATCTGATTGAAAACCACGAGCCGTTGCGTGGTCTGATCTGCACCTAACATCAGTCAGGATTACTAATCAGTTCATAAACAGGTGGACATTTGATCAAGAAATGAGGATCTGGACGGTGGTCGTGTTCGCTTTGGGTGGCGATCATCGGTATCGGAATCGGGGTCGCAGTCGCAATCGCAGTCGCTATCGGCTTTTGCAGACCCACACAACCGATTACGATTGCGACTGCGATCCCGATTCCGACACCGACGGATATAGTGTTCTCCCTTCTTTTTGATACCGCCAAATGTCGACCTAGTTATGAACTGACTGGTGTTTAGCCGCGGCTAACCCAACTTCCGAATGTAAATTGCGATTTTGACCTATTTTTCGGTTTTCAGCGGTGGAAGTCCTTTGTTTACAGCATCCACTTACTTCGGGTTTAAAAAGTGACTAATTTGTTATC
>Ga0187878_1001623_pt1 | contig 21492 bp, 15 predicted proteins | sample June2016WEW_17_1_FD_132979 | JGI IMG/M metagenome (GOLD analysis project Ga0187878, IMG submission 132979) | Peatland microbial communities from SPRUCE experiment site at the Marcell Experimental Forest, Minnesota, USA - June2016WEW_17_150 | ecosystem: Environmental > Terrestrial > Soil >...
ATCGAGCTTCTGGCGCGATAGGTCCAATCCGGCGTATAACATTTCATGGGCCTCCTGGTGATTGGTTCCGTTGAGAACCCACGGTTTCACCAGCGGGGCCCTCTGCATAGCAGTCATCGTGCCCGTCAAAAGCCGCTTTGAGTCAGCGCCGCCCCCTCCAAGCCCCAGACCGACTTGGACACCCTGCCGACCGAATGTCGAGCACTCCGCACCAGTGCCGCTCGCTGCTCTTCGCCGCGCTCCACCACCCCGGCTGCGCTCCAGGTTCCAGAGACGCCCCGGCCGTGTCAGACTGATCCCGAGGAGGACGTACCGGTGCCGCTGTTCGGATCGCCCAACATCGAGAAGCTCGAGGCCAAGGGAGACGTCCCGCGGCTGATCAAAGCACTGGGCGATCACAAGAGCGACGTGCGAATAGCTGCGGCCGAGGCGCTCGGCCACATCGGCGCTTCTGCCGCGGAGCTTCTCATCGCCGCCTTCAAAGACTGGGATGTGCGGGAGGCTGCTGTTGAGGCGCTCGGCCACATCGGCGCCCCCGCCCTCGAGCCCCTCATCGCCGCCCTCAAGGACGGAGACCAGGACGTTCGCAAATACGCCGCCGGAGCGCTCGGCCAGATCGGCGACGCCAGGGCCGTGCAGCCCCTCATCGCCGCCCTCCAAGACCAGGGCATGCTCGTGCGTGTAGCCGCCGCCGAGGCGCTCGTGCATATCGGCTTCCCCGCCGTGGAGCCCCTCATCGCCGCCCTCCAAGGCCAGGGCATGATCGTGCGTGTAGCCGCCGCCGAGGCGCTCGTGGATATCGGTGCCCCCGCCGTGGAGCCCCTCATCGGCGCCCTCCAAGACCAGAATGGGGACGTTCGCAAGTACGCCGCCGAGGCGCTCGTCCACATCGGCACCCCGGCCGTCGGGCCCCTCATCGCCGCGCTCAGCGAACGAGACCAGGACGTTCGCAGGTACGCGACCGAGGCGCTCGTCAAGATCGGTGTCCCCGCCGTGGAACCCCTCATCGCCGCCCTCAAAGACTGGGATGTGCGCATAGCTGTCGCCGAGGCGCTCGACAGACTCGGCTGGAGGCCAGATCGCGCGGAGGCCGGAGCCGCCTACTGGGCGGCCAAGGGCGAGTGGGACGAGTGTGTGCGCATCGGCGCCCCTGCCGTGGAGCCTCTTATGGTCGCCCTCAAAGATGGAGACCAGGACGTTGGTAGGCACGCGACCGAGGCGCTCGTCAAGATCGGCGCCTCCGCCGTGGAGCCCCTCATCGCTGCCTTCAAAGACCAGGACGGACGCAAGTGCGCCGCGAGTGCGCTTGTCCACATCGGTATCCCTGCCGTCGAGCCCCTGATGGCCGCCCTCAAAGATGGAGACCAGGGCGTGCTCGTCCGCACATCTGCCGCCGAGGCGCTCGGCCAGATCGGTGCCCCTGCCGTGGAGCCGCTGATCGCCGCCTTGAAAGACCATGGCGTTCGCAGGTACGCGGCCGAGGCGCTCATCCACATCGGCGCCCCTGCCGTGGAGCCGCTGATCGCCGCCTTGAAAGACCATGGCGTTCGCAGGTACGCGGCCGAGGCGCTCGTCAAGATCGGCGCCCCCGCCGTGAAGCCGCTCGTGGCGGCCTTCAAAGATGGCGACCGAGACCTTCGCAGGTACGCCGCGAGGGCGCTCGGCCGGATAGGCGACCCGCGTGCCGTGGAGCCGCTGATGGCCGCCTTGAAAGACCATGGCGTTCGCAGGTATGCGATCGAGGCGCTCGTCAAGATCGGCGCACCTGCCGTGGAGCCACTGATCGCCGCCTCCAAAGACCAGGGCGTTCGCAGGTACGCCGCCGAGGCGCTCGTCAAGATCGGCGCACCTGCCGTGGAGCCGCTGATTGCCGCCTCCAAAGACCAGGGCGTTCGCAGGTACGCGATCGAGGCGCTGATCCACATCGGCGCCCCCGCCGTGGAGCCCCTCGTGGCGGCCTTCAGAGATGGAGACCAGGGCGTTCGCAGGTACGCGGCCGAGGCGCTCGGCCGGATAGGCGACCCGCGTGCTCGCAAGCTCCTTCGGGCCGCCAAGTCAGACCCGGATCAGTCCGTCCGCAAGGTCGCAACAGAAGGCCTTGCCGGTCAGGCGCTGGCCGACAAGCTGCTCCGCGTCCGTATCGGGATGACGGCGAAGGCGTTGACTGGTCTGGTCGGACGGCCCGCCGTCACGAGAAGCGGAGCCGCTCCGAGGGGCGGGTCGAGCATGGTCGTCGTGGCTGTCTCGGAGGAGGCGCTTGAGCTGGAGCGCTGGCTTTTCCAGACGGAGTTCGGCCCCTTCCTAGTGGTGATGCGGCGCGGGCTAGTAGCCGAGATACTCACTGGAGGGCTGCTGGACCGCCTTAGGCCCGCCTGGAGAACGCGAAACACGTAATAAGGCGCGCCCCAGCCGAACGCTCAGCATGCCGGCGACATGCTCACGCTGCTGGCCGTGTGAGGCGCAGTTCGTCGAAGAATGTGGATCAAGTCGTCTCCCCTGCGCCGCTCGACCGGACACACATCAAGCCATCGTGACGGGGTGACGGCGGGCTTCAGGTGAGTGGCTCCCGCAAGTCTCGCTATCGCCCCCGGCACCGCTGGTCGCAGACGATCCCGGGCGCAAACCGGCCAGTCGAGCGACTGCGTCGGGGGCTTCCTAGATTTCAGCCGCGGTAACCGAAAGGCTCATCGATCCCTGCGGTCGGGGAGCGGGTTTGCTCGCCTATCTCGGTGACTCGCTCCTACCAGAGATGCAGCTCCTGGCCAATCAGGAACACGGTAAGCCCGATCACCCATGCGAACAGGATCACGGTGATCCACTCGACGGACCGCTCAATTGGCTTGCTGTCCTCGTGGTGAACCGGGTGCGGCGGGCGTGGAGGTGGCGCGTTGTGGTGATAGACCTTGGCCAGAGGCTGGTGCATCTCGCAGAACCACGAGCCCTCCAACCTCTCGTCATCGCAGCCACGCCCAAGGCAGTGCTCACGCATTTCTTGGCCTCGACCACCGTCCAGTGCGTAGCGACCATCCACCCCTGAGGCGGTGTGGGCCTCCCAGGGGCATCGCTGCCCTCGGGCTACAGTCGGTCGGCCAATGAACATAGCACGCTGCACCCGGAATGCGGCAGAACTTGCCCACCATCGTACGGTGAACCCAACAGCGGACGTCAGGTAAGTGGCTCCCGCTCGTCTCGCCCCGACTCCCTCCCGCTGATGGTCGCCGACGATCCCGGCGCAGTCCGGCTAGTCCGAGCGGTTGACTCGGGGCCGGGTAAGGCCAGCCGCCCGGAGAACCCGGGCGGCTTGCAGGTTGCGGGGTGCTGTTCAGGCTACGGAAGTAGTGGCTTCGGCTTCAGATTGAGCCTGTCACGGCGGGCGTCGGCGCGCACGGCGGGAGCGACCGCTATCTCCGGCGCGAGCAATTGCGTGCAGCCAATCACCGTGTCGCCCGTGCCCTGGTCGAGGACCGTGTCGTCACCATGGTTTCATCGTGACGGTCCGTGCCCACGCCGAGACCCCGCGCTAACTGCTAATCCGGCTTTGGGGTCCCAGTCTGCCTGGCCGCCAGCCGAGCGCCGCAAGAGCTTCGGCTGCCGCGTCACGAACACCCGCATCGCGGTCGTGGAGCGCGGTTTCAAGGTTCTGAACGGCGCTGACGTCGCCGATCTGGCCCAGGGCTCTGGCGGCGTCGCGGCGCAGCCAGCCGTCTTGAGGATCTCGGAGCGCGGCCGATAGGGGCCCGACGGCGCGGCCGTCGCCGATCCGGCCGAGGGCTCTCGCGGCAGTCCGACGTACATCCCAGCTTTGAGCCTGCAGGGCGACTAGAAGCGGCTCCACAGCTGGAGCGCCGATCCTGACCAGGGCCTCGGCGGCGGCCTCGCGCACGCCCAAGTCCGCATCTAGAACGGCATAGCCTAGAGGCTCGACCGCGCCGGCATCGCCGAGCTGGCCAAGAGCTTTGGCGGCAGCCCCACGCACTCCCCAACTGTCGTCTTGGAGTGCGCTGACGAGTGGCTGCACGGCACCAATGTCGCCGATATGGCCCAGAGCGAGTGCGGCGGCCTTTCGCACTTCCTCGCTTCCGTCTTCTAGCGCGACCATGAACGGTCCGAGCGCGCGACTGGCTTGGATTTGGCCCAGAGCCTGCACGGCGGCCTTGCGCACGCTCCAGCTCTCGTCCTTTGTGGCGGTCATGAGGAACTCGATGGAGCCGGTGTCCCCGCACGAGCCGAGCGCCTCTGCGGCATCCCGCCGAACACGAGCGTCCCTCCGGTATCCGAGGGCTTTGATCAGACCCTGAGCGTCTCCGTCTGCCCGGAGCTTCTCGACGTCGGGCGGTCGGAACGACGGCACGAGTTCTTTCTCCCTGGATCGATCTAGAGGACGACGATTGCCCTTCCTATCCGGCTTCCCGCCGGTTCGGGTTCTCGTCTATCGCCTGCCTGGCTGGGTATTGGCTGAGATGGGTGCTTGGAGCGGCGAGCGTAGCGTGTCCAGTTATCGTGTCGTGCGAGGAACCCTGCCACGCGCACATGGGCTAGCCCCAGTCAGGGGGATCGACCAATCCTCGTCGTTTGGGGCTTGCGGAGGTCGAGGACTGGAAGCGTGTTGAGCGGGTCGTGTTCCGCGCCCGGTCGATCCAACGATGTCTTCGTGGCTCGGGCCATGTGTCGGACGGTCAGACCTCAGGCAGGATGTTCTAGTTCGAACGAAAGACCTCGTCCGGCAACGACAGGGCGTTATCGTAGAAGCGCCGCGGCCACTGGTGGCCGAGGCCATCCGACCAGGTCACTGACCCGGGCGTGCGGTTTGTGGGAGCGCTCGTTCAGGGAGGAACGACAAGATGGGCATCATCAGCTGGGTCGGGCTCGGGGCCATTGCAGGGTTTCTCGCGAACATGATCGTGGGCGGACGAGAAGGGCTGATCGGCACGATCATCCTGGGCATCGTCGGGGCGGTCGTAGGCGGGTACATCGCCGCTTCGGTCTTCCACAAGGGCGACGTGACCGGGGTCAATATCGAGAGCATCGCTATCTCCGTGCTCGGGGCGATCCTGGTCCTGTTCGTCTGGCGCGCCCTCACCAGGAACCGGTCTTCGAGGTGACCAACTACTTCAGCTGAGAACGCCGCGCCAAGACGAGCAAGTCACTCCGGTCCAGTCGGGCGCCGATATCAATTGCTTGGTGCTCGCATCTCAGCCCGACTGAAAGGACTTCGCGGTCAGGGCTGTGGGCCCAAGCATTCTTGGACTGTTCGTGGGTGGGCTCCCTTCTCGACCCGCCATGCATTATCGGGAGGCGTCGAGAAGCTCGCGCACGACGCGGGCGACCGTGCCGGCGTTGAACGGCTTGGGCAGGAAGGCGACGCCCTCCGCGGGAAGGTCTGAGCGGCCAAAGTAGTTCTCCGCGAAGCCCGACACGTAAAGCACCGGCAGCCCGGGCCGCTCGGAGCGGAGCCGCGCGGCGAGCTCTGGTCCGTTCATCGAGGGCATGGCGACATCGGTCATGAGCAGGTCCATTCGCGCTCCCGGTTGGGCCGCGAGCGCGAGCGCCTCCGCGCCGTTCGCTGCCTCCACCACCGTGTATCCGTGAGCGCTGAGCGCGCGCCGGGCGAAGTCACGTACGGCCGGGTTGTCTTCGGCGAGGAGGATCGTCTCAGTGCCCGAACGGGTCGGCATCTCACTGGGCAGGTCATCGGCTGTCAAGGGCTCGTCCACCCTTGGGAAGTAGATACGGAAGGTGGTACCCCGGCCAGGCTCGCTCGAGACGTAGATGTAGCCACCGGACTGCTTGACGATGCCGTACACCGTGGCGAGGCCCATGCCGGTTCCCCTGCCCGGTTCCTTCGTGGTATAGAAAGGTTCAAAGGCGCGGGCCTGTGTTTCTGCGTCCATGCCGCTCCCGGTGTCGGAAACCGCGAGCAGCACGTAGCGGCCGGGCATGACTTCGGGATGGGCGGCCGCATACTCAGGGCCGAGCTCGACGTCGGCGGCCTCCATTGTTAGCTGGCCGCCCTGAGGCATGGCATCGCGGGCGTTGACCGCGAGATTGACGATGATCTGCTCGAGCTGACCCGGATCGACCCTGACGTGCCCGAGGCCACGCGTTCCGTCGGCCTCAAGAACGATGTGTTCACCGAGCAGTCGCTGCAACATCGGTGTGAGCCGCTCCACGGCCTCGCCGACGTCGAGAACCTGCGGCTGGAGAACCTGGCGGCGGCTGAAGGCGAGCAGCTGGTGCGTAAGGGCGGCGGCTCGGTCTGCGGCCAAGAGCACCTGGTCAACGTCATCCGCGGCTGGGTCGCCTGCGGGGAGTGCCGCGTGTGCCAGCTCGGCGTATCCGCGGATGGCGGTGAGGAGATTGTTGAAGTCGTGGGCGATGCCGCCCGCCAGCCGGCCAATGCTCTCCAACTTCAGGGCCTGGCGCAGCTCGAGTTCGAGACGCGTTCGTTCGCTCGTGTCAACGATCGTGGCAAAGAAGCGGCGTCCGGCGGGCGTGTCGATGGGGGTGAGGCTGATCTCGACTGGAAACGTCGAGCCGTCCCTGCGCCGGCCGAGGAGATCGACGCCGATGCCGAGGGGCCGCGGCCTCGGGCCGGCCACGTATGCCGCGCGCAGCCGTTCATGGTTCTCGCGGAACCCATCGGGGACCAGGAGATCCACCGACATCCCGTTGAGTTCCGCTGTCGAATAGCCGAAGGTCTGAGCGGCGCTCGGATTGACGTAGACGAGGAGCCCGCCATCGTCGATCGCGACGATGGCGTTCGGGCTCTGCTCCAGGACGGCACGGAACGTGAGCTCAGTGCGTAGGAGGTTGCTCTCCGCGCGTCGTCGATCCTCGAGGTCCTGCCGAGCCTGCAACTCAGCCGATCGGCGCTCCAGCACGACGGCCGCGAGCCCGAGACCGGTGAGAGTGAGGGCCCCGATGAAGAGGGCCAAGGTCGTGGTCGCCATCACTGGACTGGCGAAGAGGAACGGGCCCTGTCCCGCGGCCATGTTGCCCACGGCGAGAGCGGCGTCGAGTGCGATCAACCAGGCCGCCCCGGCCGGCCCGAACCGCACTGCCACATACGCGAGAACGGGAAAAACTCCGTAGGCCCTTGGACCGGCGACATCACTGCCGAGCGGTCCTCCGCCGAACGTTACGATGCCTACGGCGAGCCCGATCCCACCGAGCAGCGCCGCCTCCACTGTCCGCCAGGAGAGGCGCCAGGGGCCAGCCAGTCGGCTCGGCAGCGCAAGCAGTACCGGGGCCACGACTAGGATTCCGAGTCCATCGCCGATCCACCAGATCAGGGTTGCCTGGGGCAGCTGCGCCACCGACACAATGCCGGCGATGACGAACGCCGCCAGGCCGACAGACACGCTCAGGAGCGGCGTCGTGGCGGCGGCGACATCGAAGGCGACGACTGCGCGGAGTCGATCAAGACGCACCGGCGTTCCGACCATCCGGCGCAGCATTGCCGCCGCGACGACGGCTTCGGCGCCGCCGCCCAGGCCCACAAAAGCGGCTATGGGCACGGGGGTTCCGGCAAGGACGGCGCTTACGAAATCGCCGAGGATCGGCGCTGGCCACAATCGAGGCCGTCGGGCGAGGACAGCAACCGACAGGCCCGCTGCCGGCCAGATCGGTGAAACGTTTCCGCGGATCGTCCCGAGTCGGTAGGAGAGCCACGCCAGCACGACATATCCTGCGGCCACCGCCACTGTCCATCCGACCCCCTCAAGGCTGGGCCGGGCAGGTGCTAGCGATCCCCAATACGGGCCGAAGATGTCCCGTTTCTTGAGGATCTGTCTCAGCATTCCGGGTCGGGCCTCGTTCTGAGCCGCGCGTGTAGACAACAGTCTGCCACGTGACCGCGGGCTCTTCCCGTTGCTCGTGTCTTCGTGGGCGGGGCCCGCGAAATACCCGCATGGAGCCTGACACCCTTCCGCTGCGCGTGTGATCTGACCGGTGGCCGTGGCCAGGTCCGACATCGTCGAGGCGCTCAAACGTTTGTACTCGGCTTTGGGAAATCGGAAACCGGGGGCCGTGCGGCGACCCGCATCTTCGCTTGGGGCAGCACCGCCATGGGGTCGCGGGTCAACGCGTCAACGTCGAGCTTGAGCGTGTCGCCGATGCCTGAACTACCGGCGATAGCGAACTGCGACCCACCATGGGCGTTGACGGCCTGGAGGACGACGGCATCAACATCCGGGCCGCCTCCGGGCAACCACCCGAACGCCGCCGTTTCGCCTTCAGCGAGCAGGCGCCTATTGCGTGGACCCGCGGCCGCCGCGGCCGCATTCTGGATCTCGTCGGGCCCTACCAATTGATAAAGTGCATCAAGACACTTAGGCTTTTCCCTGCAGCCCGGCTCCCTGTTGCTAGCACCGGGCAGCTCTCTTACTCGCGCTGGCCGTCGTGCCGATCAGGAGACCCAGTGCAACCCGGACCGGCGACACTCACTTCCGAGCCTTCGAGCCTCTCCGCCCGACCTTCGGCGCTCCCGCCGTACACGAGAAGGCTGCTCCTCTGGAGCTTCGCGATCGGTGTCCTCCCGCCCCTCGTGTTGATCGTCGCCGTAGCAAGCAAGAGCCTTTACCTGCTGACCTTCATCCACGTGATCAGCGGTGGAACCTGGAGCGGGTTCGACATCTTCATGGGCGTGATTATGTCAAGGGTCCTGCGCACGCTCGACGTGCCGGCCCGCGTGGAGGTGGCCAAGCGGTTGACGCCCACCACCTTCTTCATCCTGCCGTCCCTGGCGGCCGTGGCTGTGACCGCCGGCATCTACCTCGCGCAAACCGAGAACAAGTTCGACCTCAGCTCGCCCTGGATCATCGCCGCCCTGGTCGTCGTGCTGATCCTGACCGCCCAGGGCTTCGGGATCTTCATGCCCAACGGCGTACGGATCTTCATCGAGCTCGCGAAGGTCAAGCCCGACACGCGGCTGATCGCCAGGCTCAACATGAGGAACGTCCGCCTCTCGGGGGTCCAGGCCCTGCTCCAGGTTCTCATTCTCCTGATCATGGCCCACCTTGCGGTGTACTGAACTTCTCGAGGCAAGTCCATGCACGTAAACCTTGCCGCTCTGCTGGCCATCCTCGCGTTCGCCGGCTTGATGCTGGCGATCTTCGCGGTCCTCTACGCCGGCGCTGTGCGCAGCTATCGGCGGGGGGAGCTGGATTTCGAGGGAATCCGGATCCTTCGCTGGACCCTGCTCGGTCAGTTCTCGATCTACGTGCTGCTAGCGGTCACAGCGTTCCTCACCTGAGCGAACGGAAGGTCTCCCCCCTGACCGGCAGGACCGTCGCCGAGCCCTGATCGCTCTCACGGCCACAGTCACCGCGGCAACCTCCACTTCAACCGCCCCTGCTGGCTGGTCGGCCAACCTGCGAGCCCCCTGTGACGGACAAGTCCAATAGCCGTCTACGAGCATGACGATGCTCGCGGCCACTCACGATCGGTCTCTTCTCGATCGCCTCCCTCGCCTCGAGCGGGAGTGCGGCACGCTCACGCATCGGATCGAAGCCCTCGTCGAGGGTCATCCGCCCTTGGGGCTGCCAGGCGCCGGACCGATCACCGTCGCCCGGCTCATCGCCGAGGCCGGCGACATGCGGCGCTTCCGTACCCCCGACGCCTTCGCGGCCCTGGCCGGTGTGGCGCCGATCCCGGCCAGTTCGGGACAGGTCCAGCGGATGCGTCTCAACCGAGGCGGCAACCGCCAGCTCAACCGCGCCCTGCACGTCATCGCGGTGACCCAATCGCGATTCCATTCTCCGGCGAAGGCTTATGTCACCCGCCGCATCGAGACTGACGGAAAGACCTGGCGGGAGGCGATCGGGCCCTCAAGCGCCAGCTTGTCAGGCCGGTGTTCAAGCTTCTCGTCAAGGGCGCAGAGGTCCGCCTGGAGCCTGCTTGACAGATAGGAGCTTGCAGATCGTCGTCTTGATTTCCAGTCGGCCGATCCAGCGGCCCGCTTCGGCGAGCTCCGGCGGACAGGAGCTCGTGGCCCAGCGCTATCCGAGCCGCAACCGGGGTGTCGTCCCGTCCTGACTTGCCGGCCGCGGTCTCAGGCGCTTACATCGGTCGTCTCAGCATGTCCCCGAGTCGAACCGCGGGGTGATGGTAGCGTCGCGAGCTTGCCCATCTATCGCGATGATGGCTTGCTGCTTGCGCCAGATTGGTTCCAGCTATTGCCCAGATCCACGGATGGCCGCCTAACCTCAGTGCTCGCCGTGGACGGGAGCTAGGACCGCCAGAGCTACGGAGTTCCACGGCCGGCGGCGTCGGCCGCCCGACCGACCGCCCGGTTTAGGGCCTCCACGTTGAACGGCTTGGGGAGGATCGCGCCTGGGACGCTAAGTTCGGGGCCTCGACCGAGATCGTCCTCTGCGTAGCCGCTCATGAACACCACGCCGATGCCGGGCCGCTGCGCGAGGATTAGGGCCGCCAACTCGGGCCCGTGGACGCCGGGCATGGCGACGTCTGTGAGCAGCACGTCGATCGCCCCGCCCCGGCCCTCGCTTGCCCGCAGGGCCTCATCACCCCCGGCCACGGCGAGAACCGTATAGCCAACGGCTTCGAGACTTCGGCGCGCGAACTCTCGCACCGTGGGATCGTTCTCGACCAGCAGGACAACGCCCGATCCGCTGGGTGTTGCTTCGGCGGAGGGCTGGGGGCCAGGCAACACGGCGGTCCCCAGACGCGGCAGATCGACGTGGAAGGTCGAGCCCTCACCGGGAGCGGTCTCGACCCCGATCTGTCCACCGGACTGGGTCACGATGCCGAACACCGTCGAGAGCCCCAGACCGGTGCCCTTGCCCGGTCCCTTTGTGGTGTAGAAGGGATCGAAGATCTTCGCCCTCGTTGCTTCATCCATCCCCGTCCCCGTGTCGGAAACGCTGATCCGAACGAACGGTCCTGCGCTGAGATCGGGGTCGGGTCGGTTGGGGTCGATCGACCGGAGGTCGTGGACCGCAATGGTCATGGTCCCACCGGTCGGCATCGCATCGCGAGCGTTGACCGCGAGATTGATGACGACCTGTTCGAGCTGAGTTGGATCGACCCGAATCCAGCCGTGTTCCGCCTCGACCTCCACCGCGACGGCGATGGCGTCGCCCAGCAGCGGCCTCAGCATCGGGACCAGATCGGCGATGACCTGGGCCGGATCGATGTCGACCGGCACCAGGATCTGCCGATGAGTGAACGCGAGGAGCTTGCGAGTGATGGCGCTCGCCCGTGCGGCGCTGGCGAGCACCTGGTCAAGGTCTTTGCGGCTCGGGTCGCCTTCGGGCAGGTTCGCGCGGGCCAATTCGGTGAAGCCCTGGATCGCCGTGAGCAGATTGTTGAAGTCGTGGACAATCCCGCCGGCGAACTGGCCGATGGCCTCTAGGCGCTGGTTCTGCACTATCTGCGCGTCGATGCTGCGCTTGCCGGTCACGTCGCTGACATTCAGCATCGTCCCGACGAAGACGCCCTCGTCCGTGGTGATCGGGCTCCCGGCGACAATGCCGAACAGATCGCTCCCGTCAAGCCGGCGAAGCCGGAGCTCCATCCGCTCGCCAGCCTGGTTTCGTTGACGCGCCAGGAAGCCCTTGACCTCAAGCCACAGGGCCTAATCGAGGAAGTCGGAGATCGGGCGCCCGCGCATCTCCTTCGGTGTCGATCCCAAGAGCCCGGCCATTGCCGCATTCGCATAGGTCGTTCGACCGCTGGAGGCCACGAGCCAGACACCGTCGAACATGCCGTCGAAGATTGAGCGCAGCCGATCCATCGGCACCTGGCCGACGGAGGTGCTCATGAGTTGCTCGTCCGGCGTCTCTGCGTCCACGAACGCTTCCGGGCTGCGTGCCCTAGCCGCAACTGGAGTGCTGGCGCACTCACGCCGTGTAAGTCTAGCCCCCAAACGCCGGATGACAGCGAGCAATCAAACTATCGTGTACCCGATGCACCGCCAGGCCTTGACCTGAACTTCGCCGACACCTGCGGACGGTAACGAGCGGCGAGGGCGAGCTTGCCGTCAAGCACGAACGGTCTGCATCAGTTTCGCGGGCAACAATAGGCCACGACGCAGCCATCGTGGCTAGGTGGCGGCGGACCTCAGCTTGACGCTTTCTCATCAGCCCCGCTCCGCGGGTAGCCCACGTCCGTGACAGCTCGGCCCGGCCGCGTCGGGAACTTCACCATAGCGGTGTACCTGAAAACACCGGCTTGTGAGAGCAGTCCGTCGCCAAGATCCTGGGCGCTTACGCGGCGCAGGTCTGAGATGAGTGCCCGCCGCCCACTGCCTCGCCTTTGCGGATCTGGCGTCCGGCGCGGCCTTGCGTGCTGCTCATGACGTCTCACCACGCAGGCCTGCGTGATCACCAGGCAAGCCAGTTGGGGGGGAGCTGCTGATCCGCTTGAAAAAGGTGCAGATTCGGTCTGACAGATGGAGGCGCAGGGAGACTCTCCCTTGAAGCGCGGCGTCCCACACGGTCGCCTAGACCGTCGCGCTGAGCCACTGGCGAGACCGATCCGTCTCGACAGGCGTCCTTGTGACCGGTCGCCGCCCTGCTCTATCGGGCGATCCTAACCACCACCCACAGCAAGCTCTGCAACCAGCAAGCCGCTCGGGCTCACCGGGCGGCTTGCCTTACCGGTCGTGTGGCGCGCACGCCACAAGCCGTGCACAAGCGTCTAGCAGCGTCCCAAGGAGCCGTGAATGTTCCGCCCCAACTACTCGCTCGAGCATGCCACCGCCGCCGCGGAGGACGCGCGGCGGGAACGGCGTCTCGAGCATATCCGCGGGCTGCGGCTTAACGTCGTGTCGGAAACCGACTTGGGGTGGGATCTAGCCCGCCGGGCGTGGAATCTCGCCGCCGACCAGCGTCCCCGGCACGTCGCCTTCCCCGAGACGGCCGACGAAGTCGTCAAGCTCGTGACGTTCGCCGGCGGCGAAGGACTGCGGGTGGCACCCCAGGGGACGGGACATGGAGCGGGGGCACTGGGCGCGATCGAGGATGCCGTGCTGATGAGACCGTCCCGGATGCGCGACGTCGCGATCGACCCGGGCCGGCGCCGCGCCCGCGTCGGGGCCGGGGTGACGTGGGGTGAGGTCCAGGCGGCCGCTGCCGCACACGGCCTCGCGGGCCTGGCGGGCACCTCACCCGAGATCGGGGTGGTGGGCTACACCCTGGGCGGTGGGCTGGGCTGGCTCGCCCGGCGCTACGGCCTGGCCTGCAACAGCGTCCTCGCCATCGACGTCGTGACCGCCAATGGTCTGCTGCTCCGTGTCGACCGCGAGCATGAGCCCGACCTCTTCTGGGCGCTCCGCGGGGGCGGGGGCAGCTTCGGCATCGTCACCGCGCTCGAGTTCGCCTTGTATCCCGTGCGCGAGCTGTACGCGGGCGCGCTGTTCTGGCCGCAGGAGCGCGCCGCCGAGATCCTGGAGGCCTGGCAGGCGTGGACCGCCGGCGTCCCCGACTCCGTCACGTCGGTCGGCCGCCTCCTCAACCTGCCGCCCCTCCCGGAGGTCCCCGAAGGGCTGCGGGGCCGCTCGTTCGTGCTCGTCGAGGCGGCATGCCTGGCGACGGAGGACGAGGGCATCGAGCTGCTGCGCCCGCTCCGGGAGCGCGGGCCTGAGATCGACACTTTCGCCATGTTGCCGCCGACCGCGCTCGGCGCGCTGCACATGGACCCGGTCGACCCGGTGCCGGTCTCCATCGACGGGTGGCTCCTCGCGGACCTGCCGTCGGCGGCCATCGATGCCCTTGTCGAAGCGGCGGGCCCTGAGTCGGGATCGCCGCTGTTGTCGGTCGAGCTGCGCCACCTGGGAGGTGCGCTGCTCGACGCTGCGCCGGAACACGGGGCGCTGGCCTCGCTCGACGCCCGGTTCGCGACCGCCACGATCAGCCTGGTACCGAACGCGGACATGGCTGCCGCCGTGGAGCGTCATTCTGCCATCGTGCGGGCCGCGCTGGCACCGTGGGAGGCGGAGCGGAACTACCCCAACTTCGCCGAGCGATCCTTCAGTGTGTCGGATTTCCACTCGCCCGCGACCTGCGAACGGCTCGGCCGCGTCAAGGCCCAGTACGACCCGCGAGACCTCATTCGATCGACGCATCCGATCCCGACGGCGTGACGCCCGCCTGTGCGGCGCAAGACCGGCGTGGTCGTCTCAACTCAGCATATCCCGGCTGCTCTTGTGGTCTACGGTCGCTCTCGGTGCCGGCGGTACTCTCTCGATCACCTTCGTCGCGCCGAACAACGGACCCACCGCCCACGCCATCTTCGATGTGACCGGCTACTTCGTGCCAGCAGGGGGGTGAGACCGCTCACTACGCTGCCGTAGTGTCGGAGGTCGGGGCGCATTGTGGCCAACGGCGTCGATCGCGTCGTGGCAGGCTTCTAGGACGGCTCGCTCGCGGTGTCGGGCGTGCCTTCCACCGCTTGTGCCAGCCATGCGAGCAGCGCATGCTCGCTGGCTTCTTCACTGGGGCCGAGGGCCCGGCGAGACGCCCTCGCGGCAAGAAACATGCCCACTGACAGTGCGATCGCGCCTATGAAGATCGGTCGCCCTGACGGGTTCATGACTCCAAGCACTGTGAGCACCACCAGCATCGGCGGGACCACGTACCGGTTGAGGAGTTTCTCCCGCTCAGTGGGATAGCGAGGGCGGATCTGGCCCGAAATCACAGTACCGTTCTCGTTTCGCGCCAGTTGCGCGGATAGGTTGGGTCGCGTTGCGAGTCTCCGGCGGCCGTCGGGCGCCATCGCGATTCCCACGATGGTCGCCTCGAAAGAGTCGGCCGCCCCGTTGCCGAGCACATGCCAGCCTTGGGAGGTCGGCTTGAGACTCCCGATCGGGCCCTCGACGGCCTGCATCAACCGCACCTTGCAATCATCGCTGGGCAGAGGCGACCGGATCGTGAATTGCATGTCTCGCGTCTCCGGTACTCAGCGGCTGGTCGATGACGATCCGAAAGATACCGGCCGCGAGTGCCATCGCGCCGGCTCCCGGCGCAGGAGGGATGGTGGCCGCTGCGCCTTCCTGCTCGCTGCCCAGGCCGTCGACGCGGAGCTAGAGAGTGCATCCCCAACAGCTGCCCGAACTACCAGCGATCGCGAACGCCGATCCGCCGTGGGTGTTGATGGCTTGAAGGACGACGGCGTCGACATCCGGGCCGAACCCTGGGAGCCATCCAAAGGCCGTTGTTTCGCCTACACCCAGTACAAATGAGAAGGAGCCGGCCGAGGCCGGAGCACTGCTCAGCAGCACCAGAAACCCTATCGGGATCGTGTCCCCGTCCACCAGGCATGCTGCGCTCCGCATCGACGCGCTCGGAATGTGCAGGCATGTCGTGACGGCGTAGACGCGGATGGTGACGCCGGTCGGATTGGCCTCCAGCCACGTCACGCGGAGCGACTCGCATGACTCGTTGGGGTTCATCGAGATGCATGCGGCGGTGGGGAAGTCGAGTCGTGAGCCTGTGGGGATTGCAGGCGCACCCGAAGCGGGCAGAGCCAGGGACGGTTGCGGGGCTGGCACATAGGTGGGCCCGGGGAACGGCGATGGTGCCGGGCTCGCCGTTGCCATTGGCGGGGTTGGGGCCGGAGTCGCCGAAGTCGCTGGCGCAGAAGAAGGAGTGGGCGACGGCCCGGGGCTAGCGAAATATGACCCGGGAACCGGAGTCGCCGGCGCAGTCGCCAGACCACCTGACCCGCATGCTGCAAGCATCGTAGCCGCACCCAATGCCACGACCAAGGCCATCGCCCTTCGGTTCATTCCGCCCCTTCATCGCTGCCCGGCGAGAACCCCAGGCCAGCTTTGTGGAGGACGGCGATTTCGGCCCGGCTGTGATGCCTGGCCGTGCTTGCCAACAAGCCAGCCGGCTCCGAGTCGCTGGACGATCGTCTGAGCACCCAGGCCGCGACCGAAGAGGCTGTGCACGGCTGCGACCGGTCGCCTTGCTACCAAGGCGTCAAGCAGAACAGACCGCCTCCACGGCCCGACATCAGGAAGATGCCGAGGAGCCGGCGGATGCAGGTAGTGGTGGAGTGGACACCCGCATGCTCTCGACCAGCTGGCGTACCTGCCCTCGGGCGACTTCGACGTTTGGCGCCGCGTAGTCCGCCGTCGTGCGAGGCTGGCGGCCTCTGACTCGTCACTAACACCCGATCGTGGGGATGGTCGGGTGAGAGGAGTCGGGCGGAGACTGTGCGGGTGGCGGTGCGGAGCGGGTCATCGGCGTGGACAGGCGCCCATAAGTCGGCCTGACAGGACACTCTCTTGCTCCCGGCAGGACAATCTGCGTAGACACGGGAGGCTCTGAACCGCGGGCCACACCCGGCCGGGGAGTCACTCGTGGAAGCGGCGCGGCGAACGCATGGCAGGAGCGACGTCGGTACCAGCGGCTGAGGGCGCGGTCACGCTTCGCGACGGCCGATCGCTCGCATATGCCGAGTGGGGCGACCTGACCGGAACGCCGGTGATCCTGTTCCACGGCATGCCCAATTCGCGCCTGCTATGCCCGGATGAGGAAGCGACTCGGGCTGCCTGTGTGCGGCTCATCACCATGGATCGACCCGGATACGGCCAGTCGGACCCCAAGCCCAACCGCACGCTGCTCGACTGGGTCGACGACTTCGCCGAGTTCTCCGACCTGCTCGAACTGCCACCCTGTCCGGTGGTTGGCTGGTCGAGCGGCGGACCCTACGCCATGGCCTGCGGCGCCCGCCTTCCTGGTCGCGTCAAGATGATCGGTCTGGCTGCCAGCGACGGGCCCCTCGATGAGGTTCCAGGAGCCTGGGATGAGCTGTCGCCCGAAGTTCGGGGCCTCATCGAGTTACTTCGCCGAGACCGGCCCTCTGCAGTCGGGGCCATCACGAAACGGTGCGGGTGGTACGCGGACGATCCCGCGTACGTCCCAGATTCGCTGCGGGGCCAGGACAACCCGGACTGGGTGCTCTTCGGGCAACAACCGGCCATCTTCGAGGCCTGGAAGCACGGCAGGCGTGAGGGCGCCCGCCAGGGCGTGGTCGGGTATGTCGCCGACTGGATCGCGGAGTTCCTGCCCTGGGGTTTCTCGGTCGCCGACGTCGGCTGCCCGGCTCACGTCTGGTGGGGGCAGGCAGACATGCTCGTGTCCCGCGCTGAGACGGAGTACCTGGCCCGCACCATTCCGAGGTCCACCCTGGTGACGTACCCCAATGAGGCGCACCTGGTTCCCTTCACGCACTGGGCGGAGATTCTCGCGCCGCTGCTGTGAGCCGCCGGGGGCGTCCGCCACACCCCAAAGTGCCGCCGCTCCGCACCGTTGCGGTCACTGCTCGGCGCGGGCCGAGTGCAGGGTCAATCGAACGATGGCGTCGAACGCCCGGGAAGTTGGGCGCGGGATCTCGTGGCCCAACCCCTCGAGGATGGTCGGCGTCGATACGTAGCCGGCGGCGATGAGGGCCTCGTCCAGGAAAGCAGCACCATGACCACGCGTAGTGTGGACGCGTCGGGCGCCGGTTTCGGATGGTGAGCCGAGTCGGCGGCCGGATTGACAGGCCCGGCGGCCTCGTCAACATGGCGCCGAGGAGAGCCGGACGACCCAGACGGCCTAGCAGGGAGCCTGTCTGCCCGGACGACGTCCCGAGGTCAGTCGTATGGCTAAGCCTTCCGTGACGAGCGATCCGGCTCCTGACGTCGATCCGGTAGGCGCTGTCCAAGCCCAACCGACCGTACCGTCCCCCCGCCGGTTCCGGCGCCGCTGGCTCGTGGCGCTCGTCGGGCTGCTCGCGATCGTGGCTGTGGTCGCTGTCGAGCTTCCCCAATTCTTGTTTCCCGCCCAGGGGGAGACGGTCTGGCAGACCATCACCGGTGGAATCACAAACGGCGTCGTACCCAAGCAGACCGCGCTCGAAGCCTTTGCGTATCTCTACCAGGTCGACATCCCGGGCGTGACCGTGCCACAGGGCGTCGAGGGTGGCGACGAACCGTCCGACGGCAGCGGCGCGCTCAGCTGGGTCCAGGCGAACTGGAGCGCGCTCACGCCCTACCAGCAAGCCATCATCAACCGCTACCTGCAGCCCGGCCCAAACGATCAGACGGTCCCGCCAAACGCCTCGCCGACCGCCTCGGCGGTCGGAAACGGTTCGGACCCGCGATTCGAACTGACCGGGGAGCGCAACACTGCCATCGATGTACTGGCTGCCCCCGACGCTCCGGCCGACCTTACGAGCGCGATCCTGAAGGAGTTCGAGGCCGATATCGCCCATATCGGGCCCAAGCTGGGCATGCCCGTGATCACGCCGGGAACGATTGCGTTTCCGAACATCGAGCTGACTATGAGCGACACGAGCGGCGGTGGCACCCTCATGCAGACGGTCGCGGAGGAGAACGCACTCCACTACGAACCCTGCCACCTCACCGTCTTCAAGAATGCCTGGCAGAGCGAGACGGTCACAGGCAGCGGCGGCGTCTCCTCAAGGCTCCACGTCCTAATGACTCATGAGGTTGTCCACTGCTACCAGAACGTGGTCTGGGGCAGCAACGCGGTCCACTTCGCCATCCCACCTTGGATCATCGAGGGAACCGCTCTCTACCTGGCGGCAGACGACACGCACATCGCCGAGCCCATGATCCCGTCGATGTGGACGCACGGCTGGTTCATCCCCGAGACCCCTCTGACGAACCGCAGTTACGACTCCTTCGGCTACTACACACTGCTGGACCTCGCGGGGCGGAACCTGTGGAACCTGATGCTGCCGGCATGGGGCGCGGCGGCCAAGAACACCTCCTCGCCCTCGGACGCTTTTATAGCCGTGCTGCAAGGCGACGCCCCGAACATCCGCGACAACTGGGCCGAGTCCTACCTGCGCATGACCGCCTGGGGAAACCCGTGGGTGACGTCTGGCTTCGACCTGCCGGATACGACCCAGGTCGACCAGCACCCTGCCCAGGCAATACCGGCGCCCGGCTGGACCGGCTCTTTGCAAAGCAGGTCGAACACGGTGCTCAAGGTTGAGTCAAGTTCAGGCGAAGTCGTAACGGTTTCCACAGACGGACTCGCGAGCGTTCACGACGACTCCGGCCACAGCCTCATCGCCTTCATCGACCACAGATTCTGCGTCGTCGCCAGCTGTGTCTGCCCCAAGGGAACGAAACTCGCCGGTGAGGACATGGCCTCCGATCAGATGAACATCCCGTTCGTTGCCGCCTTCAACGCACCCGAGGCGGGATCGACGTACAGCATCATCTCGCAGACCCTGGCCGAGCTGTGCGGACAGGCCACGCCTCCCCCGACGACCGGCCAGGGTCCGTGTGGACCCACCTGCAGCAGCTCCAACGGCGACCCGCACATGCGAACGGTGAACCAGTACATCTACGATTTCCAGGCCGCCGGTGAGTTCACGCTCCTTCGTTCAGCGGACGGCAGCGTCGACATCCAGGCGCGCCAGGAGCCCTACGCATCAGTCATCCAGACGGGCTGGGCGATCAGCACGGCCATCGCCGCCAAGGTGGGCAATCACCGCGTCGGGGTGTACATGACGGGGGACGCCCTGCAGGCCCACTTGGACGGCCAGATCGTTGACCTCAGCACGAGACCGATCGACCTGGGCGGGGGTGCGAGTATCTCCTCCTTCAAGAACGGCTTCGAGGTCAACTTCCCCGACGGCACGAGGTTGTGGACGATGTCGGAGGGGTACGGGATCTTCGTCCAGATCAAGCCTTCGGCCACACTCGAGGCGAGCGGCTCCGGACTTCTCGGACCAATAGTGCCGGGCGGCATGGGCGTTCCTGCCCTGCCCGACGGGTCGCGGCTGCCGGCCGCCACGAGCGTCACCCAGCGCGGCGACATCCTGTACGGCCAGTACGCCGACGCCTGGCGCGTGACCGACTCGACGACCCTCTTCGATTACGAGACCGGCAAGTCCACCGCTTCCTACACCATCAAGCCATACCCGGTCGCCGGCAAGGTCGTGACACTGCCCGACCTGTCTGCCTCTCAGACGGCAGCTGGCAACTCCGCATGCTCGGCCATCACCGATTCGACGCTCCACGACGATTGCGTCTTCGACGTTGGCGTCACCGGCCAGATCGGGTTCGCGAGCAGCTACCAAGCGGTGCAGTCGTTCTACGACAGCGGCATCATCGCCGCGCCGCAGTCGATCGCCCCGGTGAGCTTCCCGCCCGTATCGGCCGCCCCCGGCTCCCCGCCGCCCACCGTCATCAGCGGTGCCGCCACCGTGACGAAGGGCACGGCGATCGGCGGGTATGCGGTCGGCCCGGACGACACCGTCTACCTCTCGGTCCAGACGGCAAAGAGCTCGTACAGCTTGATCTCGTTCGATCCAAGAGCCGGAAAGGTGATCCAGCAAGTGGCCGTTCCGGCTTCGACCGAGGTCCACTACGCGGCCGGATCGCTGTGGCTCCCCGGCCTGAAGGACACCATGGTCGGCAGCTGCAGCGTGACCCGCGTCGACGCATCGACGCTGACCGAACAGGCGACGATCCCGATTCCCTGCGCCAGCGTCACCGGACCGCTGATCGCCAGCGACGGCAGTGCGATCTGGTTCGAGAACACGACCAGCTACCACCCCGCCACGAAGAAAGGCGCGGTGGCAACACGGATAGACCCGTCGACCAATAAGCCAGGCACGACCGTGCCGATGCCCTCGGCCGGCGGCTACCTCATCGACTCGCAGGGCGCGGTCTTCTACGACGACACGAACACCCACGCTTACTACGTGCTGACGGACGGCTCAGCCGCGTTCGTCTCGCTTGGCAAGTTCGCAAACGTGGCCGTTCCGTCTGGCTCCGGGCTGTGGGTCCAGAACGGCACGGGCAAGCCGGCCGAGCACTTCACGACGGCGGGCAGCCCCGACCACACGGTCCAGATCAAAGGAACCCTCGTCGCCGGCGACGCGTCGGCTGTCTATGCCGAGGCCCAGGTGGCAACGTCGAATGGGGGCACGCAGCCGGCGCTATTGCGCTACCCGATCGGTGGCTCCAGCTTCACCAGGATCGCCCTTCCGCCCAAGGTCAACGGAAATCCGCAAGGCTATACGGGCAATCCGGCTCCAACGGTCAACCCGGACGGCTTCGTCACGCTCTGGGCGGTCCAGAGCGACAGCCCGCAGGCATCGATCCTGCTGCAGTGGATCCCGCTCCACTGAGGGCCATCGGTACCGGTCCATAGCAGCCAAAGGCGCGGCGCCACGCAGCGGCCCAGCTTCGCACGCTATGCGCGGTTAGTGTCGCGACGGTTGAGAGCCTCGCCTATCGGCGAAGTCAGAGCATGCTGCGCATTCGCCACGGCCGCCCGCGGCCCGCACACGATGAGCACATCGTGCGAATTGGTGGGGCGACCGCGATGCTGCGGTTAGTTGATCCAGACGGCCGTCAGCCAGTGGCTCGACGCTTTAGCCCGGATCCACCGAGCCACTTCGGCTGACGGCCCGGCGACGGTCGTGGGGAGTCGATCGACTCCGTCTCGGCTCATGACCGAGCCCTGAGCTGGGCGAAAGTGGGCCGCACGGCGG
>Ga0187878_1001625_pt1 | contig 21485 bp, 18 predicted proteins | sample June2016WEW_17_1_FD_132979 | JGI IMG/M metagenome (GOLD analysis project Ga0187878, IMG submission 132979) | Peatland microbial communities from SPRUCE experiment site at the Marcell Experimental Forest, Minnesota, USA - June2016WEW_17_150 | ecosystem: Environmental > Terrestrial > Soil >...
CATGCAGGAATCGCCCGCCTGCGAGTGGGTCATGCCGGAGCTGGGCAACGGCGAGTTGGTGCACAGCGCCTACAACAGCGCTTCGCTGCTGGTGACGGGGTCTCTTCCGCCTTTTGCCGACATTCGCACCCTCCCCGTCGCCGAGGGTCGCTTCTACAATTGGGAGGACGATGCGCTGGGCCGCCGCGTCGCCTTCCTCGGCAGCGACGCCAAGAAGCAGTTGTTCGCCACGCGCGCCGCCCTGGGACAGACCATTTCCGTGGGCGGCGTGCCCTACACCATCATCGGCGTGATGCAGCAGAAGGAGCAGGATTCCAGCTACGACGGCCGCGACATCAGCAAGGTCTTCATCCCGTTCTCCAGCGTGCTGCGTGATTTCCCCAACAAGCCGCCCCAGAAGGCCCGGTCGGTGGACCGGCTGCTGGTCACACCCAAGTCCCTGGACGAGCACGAAGCCTGCAAGTTTCAGGTGCGCCGCGCCCTGGGCCGCGTCCACAATTTCGACCCGCACGACGAAGAAGCCGCCAAGATCTGGGACACCGTCGAGAACGCCAAGGCTTTCCGGACCATGACCGATGGCATGAAGTACTTCCTGGGCGCGGTGGGCATCATCAGCCTGTTCCTGGGAGGCATCGGCGTCATGAACGTGATGCTGGTGGCGGTGCGCGAGCGCACCCGGGAGATCGGCGTGCGCAAGGCCGTCGGCGCCACCGAGCACGGGATTCTGTGGCAGTTCTTCATTGAGACGGTCATCATTGTGTTCCTCAGCGGCGGCGCCGGTATGACCATTGCCTACGGCCTGTGCGCGGCGGTGAATTCGCTCCCCATGCCGCAGTACTTCGCCGGGCTGATCGCCTCCTGGGATGCAGGCCTCGCGGCCTTCGTGTTGCTGGGAACGGTGGCCCTGCTGTCGGCGCTCTACCCGGCCCGCCGCGCCGCATCGATCGATCCCATTGAAGCCTTGCGCTACGAGGCCGGAGGATGACCCATGCTGGCTGAAATCCTGCGGCAAGCCTGGGTGGCATTGCGGCGCAACCCGTTGCGCAGCTTCCTCACGATGCTGGGCATCGTTTGGGGCATCGTGGCCGTCGCCGTGCTGATCGCTTACGGCAACAGCTTTCGCGGCGTGCTGGTGAACGCCTTCGACGCCTTCGGCAAGAGCGCCGTCGTGTGTTGGCCGGGGCAGACCAGCGAGCAGGCCGGCGGCGAGCGCGCGGGGCGCCGCGTCCGTTTCGAGAAGGAGGACATGGACCTGGTGCGCGCCGAGGCCACGCTAGTCAAGAACGTCAGCCTCGAAACCGTGCGCTGGCTCGGCATCTCCTACGGCGACCGCATCGCCAACACCGCCATCCGCGGCGTCTATCCCGAGTACGACCTCATCCGCAACGAAGTCCCCGCCGAGGGCCGCTGGATCAGCTCCGAGGATTTCCTCGAGCGGCGCCGCGTGGTTTTCCTGGGCGGCCTGCTCCGGCAGCAGCTTTTCAGCGGCAGGCCGGCGGTGGGGGAAACCGTCTTGATCCGCGGCGTGCGCTTCACCGTGATCGGCACGATGGACCGCAAGATCCAGATGAGCAACTACTTCACCAGCGACGACGAGTCCTGCTGGATCCCCTACAGCGCCGCCAGCGATATGTGGGACACGCGCTACGCCAACGTGCTGGTCTTCTCCCCCATGACGCCCCGCTTCGAGCGCGACGCCCAGCAACAGGTGCGCGAGGCGGTCGGCAAGCGCCAGCGTTTTTCCCCCACCGACAAGCGCGCCATTCAGATGTTCGGCCGCGAGGAGTTCCGTCCCATCATCGACGGCATCACCATCGGCTTGCAGGTTCTGCTGGCGTTCATCGGCACCCTGACGCTCGGCATCGGCGGCGTGGGCGTGATGAACATCATGCTGGTGTCTGTCGACGAGCGCGTTCGGGAGATCGGCCTGCGCCGCGCCCTGGGCGCCCGCCGTTGGCACATCCGCGCGCAGTTCCTTTCCGAGGCGCTGGTGCTCACGCTGGCCGGCGGCGCGCTCGGCATCGGTGTGGCGACGCTGCTCATCGCCGTCTCGGGAACCCTTCCGATGCTTGGCCCGCTGTTCAAGGACACTTCCGGAAAGGGCGACATCCACCTGGCGCTCTCGCTCGCCACCGTCGGCGTCTCGATCACCATCCTGACGCTGGTGGGTGTGCTCAGCGGCCTCGCCCCGGCCCTGCGTGCCTCCCGCCTGGACCCCTCCGACGCCCTGCGCTACGAGTGACCTCTCCCTTTCCGTTTCCCGGCGGCGCAGCCTCTCAGCGGAACCCACTGCCCGGGATTCACCGGCACGCCGTTCACGTACAGCGCCCAATGGAGGTGCGCGCCGGTGGATCGCCCCGTGGAACCGATGTATCCGACGATGTCGCCCTTCTTCACCACGGCGCCCTCGCTGGCCGCGAATCCGGACAAGTGAAGGTAAATCGATTCCAATCCCTGTCCATGATCGATCGCCACCGTGCCGCCGCGAAGAATGAACTTCCGAACGATCCTGACCACGCCTCCCGCCACCGCACGCACCGGCCGCCCAGCCGGCGAGCGCTGATCGACTCCCCCGTGATACTCCCCGGTCGGCTTTCCGTTGTGCAGCCGCTTCACGCCGAAAGGCGAAATCATGCAGCCGGGAACCGGGGCTGCCAGCGGTTCCACCCACCGCCGCGTCTCGCTGACGGTTTCCCGGAACTCCGCAACGGTCTCCGTTTCGCCCGGGGACGGCTGTAGTTCCTGGATCGCCCTCCCCATCACGACATTCTGCGTTCGAAACCGCGCATCCCGCACCGTGATGGTCGCGGCATGGAGCACACTGCCGTCATCCCCGAGGAACTCGAGTTGGTAGCGGCCCGGCGCAGTACCGGCAGGCACCGGCATCAGCCCCAGCCGCCCGCCCTCGGCTTGCGGGAACAGCCGTACCGTCCGGCTGTTCATGCGCGCCGACGTGGCCGCGCCCGCGTCGCGAACCCGGATCGTTTCCCCTTGCCGGACCGCGGCCGGGGCCGCCTCAAACGCCTGCCCCCAGCCAACCGCCGCCACCAACACCACGAGCCAGCGCATCCCTTCAGAATAACCTTACGGTGTAGGATGGAGCTTTCCATCCCGGCGATCGGGACCGGGGAGGGACCAATGCGAACCCCACGACGTGGTTTTCTGAAGACTGTTGCGCTGGCCGGCGGCGCCGCGGCGCAAGCCTCCAACCCCGCGCCACAGAGCGCCACCTCAACCCCGCCCGCGAAATCCAAACCGCAGGCGCAGCCGGCCTTCAAGTACCCGCGAATCTTCACCGGGCGCCAGCTTGCCATGGTCGCCTTCCCGCTCGGAGGCGTCGCCTCGGGCAGCCTGAGCCTGGGTGGGCGCGGCCAATTACGCGATTGGGAGATCTTCAACCGCCCGAACAAAGGCTACGCCCCCGACTACGCCTTCCCGGGAATCTGGGTGCGCAGCGGCGGCCGTAAGCCGGTGGCGCGCGTGCTCGAGGCCCGCATCCTGCCTCCCTACGAGGGAGCGCACGGGCTCGGTTCGCACAACGCGCCGGGCCTGTCGCGGCTCCAGGGCGCCGTGTTCACCGGCGAGTATCCCTTGGCGACGGTTGCCTTCCGCGATTCGCGGCTGCCTGTTACGATCACGCTCGAAGCGTTCACCCCGTTTGTTCCGCTGGATGCCGAGGACTCCGGCTTGCCGGTGGCCGTGCTGCGCTACCGGGTGCGCAATCCGGGCCAAGAGAAGGCCGAGGTATCGATCGCTTTTGCGCTCGACAACCCGGTGGGCAGCGGCGACAAGCGCGAGAACGAGTACCGGAAAGAAGCGGACTTCGCGGGCCTCTTCATGCGAAATCCCGGCCTGGAGGGCACGGACCCGATGTTTGGCTCGCTCGCGCTCGCGGTGTTCGGCGCCGGCGGAAAAGTAACCTGCTTGCGGGGCTGGCCGCGCGCGAAGTGGTGGGCCGGCCCGCAGCTTTACTGGGACGACTTCTCCTCCGATGGCGAACTGGGCCCGGAAGTGGACGCACGCGCCAAGGTAGGGGCGCTCTGCCTGAAGCGGGAGATCGCGCCGGGCGCCGAGGCCGGGTATACCTTCCTGCTGAGCTGGCACTTCCCCAACCGCACGCCGCAGTGGTGCGGCTGGCACGCGCCCAAGGGGCACGAACAGGACATCATTGGGAACCACTACACGCAGCGCTTCGCCGACGCGTGGCAGGCGGCTCAATACGCTGCGGCAAATCTCCCGCGCCTGGAAGCGCAAACGCGCCGCTTCGCCGCCGCCATGCGCGAAAGCACCCTGCCCCCCGCCGTGAAGGACGCGGCCATGTCGAACCTCTCCACGCTGGCAACGCCCGTGTGCTTCCGCACGGCCGACGGCGAGTTTCACGGTTTCGAAGGCGGCAACGACAAGAGCGGCTGCTGCTACGGCAGTTGCACCCATGTCTGGAACTACGAGGCTGCCACCCAGCATCTGTTCCCCACCCTGGCCCGCTCCCTGCGCCAGGCTGCCTTCGGCTTCTCGATGGACGACCAGGGCGCCATGCACTTCCGCGAAGTGCTGCCCGCGGGCATCGAGCGCTCCGGGTTCCCCGCCGCCGATGGCCAGATGGGACAGATCATCAAGGCCTACCTGGACTGGCGGCTCTCCGGCGACACCGAGTGGCTCCGCCGGATTTGGCCGCGCGTGAAACGCGGCCTGGAGTTCGCCTGGATTCCCGGCGGCTGGGATGCCGACCGCGATGGCGTGCTCGAGGGCGTTCAGCACAACACCTACGACGTCGAGTTCTTCGGCCCCAACCCCATGTGCGGCATCTATTACCTCGGCGCCCTGCGAGCCGGCGAAGAGATGGCCCGCGCGCTCGGCGATTCGCACTCGGCGGCCGAGTACCGGCGGCTGTTCGACAACGGCAGCCAGTGGATCGACGCCAACCTCTTCAACGGCGAGTACTACATCCAGCAGGTTCGCGGCTATCCCCTGGACCAGATCGCCAAAGTGCTCGTCTCGAAGGGCGGCGCGGAAGACACCGAACATCCCGACTTTCAGCTCGGCGAGGGCTGCCTGGTCGATCAACTGGTGGGTCAGTACCTCGCCGAAGTGGCGGGATTGGGAAGCCTGGTCGATGCGGAGAAGGTCCGCCAGACGCTGGCCTCCATCTACAGGTACAACTACAAGCGTGTGCTGTTCGAACACGACTGCGTCCAGCGGACTTTCGCGCTGAACGACGAGGCGGCCCTGGTGATCTGCGACTATGGGCGCACCCAGCGCCCGAAGGTCCCCTTTTCGTACTACGCGGAAGTCATGACCGGGTTCGAATACTCGGCCGTGGTGCTGATGCTCTACGCGGGGATGATCCGCGAGGGCCTCGAGTGCATCGAGAACATCCGGCGGCGGTACGACGGTGAGCGCCGCAATCCGTACGACGAGGCCGAGTGCGGCCACCACTACGCGCGTGCCATGGCGGCCTGGAGCGCGGTCCTCGCGCTGAGCGGCTTCCGTTATCACGGCTTCGAGAAGAGCGTGGTCGCCGCCCCGCGCATTCATCCGGCGGATTTCCGTTCCATCTGGTCGACGGCGACTGCCTGGGGGACATTCTCGCACTCCCTTCAAGAGGGCAAGCTGCACTTCACGCTCGCCGTCGCGGCCGGCCGCCTGGCCTGCCGGTCGGTGGAACTGGCGCACGCGGCCGGCGGACAATCCTCGGCCAAGCTGGCGAAGATCGAGCTGCCGCACGAGACCCGGGGCCGCGCGATCGTGTTCCCGCGGGAGGTGCTCCTGAAGGAAGGCGACGAACTGGAGCTGAGCTTGTAAACACTGTATCATTGCGTTCATCAAGGTCCATCTCTATTACATCGGCAAGCCGCGCGACCCCCGCGCCAACCAGATGGCCGAGGAATACGTCCGGCGCACCACCCGCTACCTCCACTGCGAGATGCGCGAGATCCGGCCGGACCGCTTCGACCCCTGGGCACGCCATCCCGCCGCCATGAAGATCCTGCTCGACGCCGCCGGCCGCGCCCTGGATTCCGCGGCCTTCACCGCCTTGGTGGCTCGCGCCGAGAGGGAGGCTCGCGATCTGGTCTTCCTGGTCGGCGGCGCCGACGGCCTTCCCCCGGCCTGGCAGCCTCGCGCCGATCTCCTGCTCTCGCTGTCCCCGATGACCTTCCCGCACGAGTTCGCCCGCGTGATGCTCGCTGAGCAGATCTACCGCGCCGCCACCACCCTCCGCGGCCACCCCTACCCTCGCTGAGAGCTGCGATAGCCTAGTTGACCACTCCCTTGCGGTTGTGGCTCCGTAACTGCCTGCGAACACGAAGGATCTTTACCGAGCCGCGACCGTCAGGGAGCGGTCCATTGCCGATTGTTACGCTGGACAGGACACTGACGCCCTGCTCTCGGTCGCGTGTCCCCCCACTGAAGGACTGAGCGGCAACCTGCTAGAATCATCAGGAGTCTGGAGGGTTTATGCGAATCTCGTTCGGAGTTTCCCGCGTTGTGATTTGCGCTGCCTGCTTGCTTCTGTTGGCCGGCATCGTCTCGGCCGGAGAGAAGAAGCTCATGCACTGCTTCTATTTCACCGTGACCGAGGGCGCCAGCGACGCCGACTGGCAGGCGTTCTTCAAGGCCACCGACGAATTGCCCGGCAAGATTCCCGGTCTGAGCCACGTCTGGTACGGCAAGTTGACGCGTCCGCTGCGGGTTGGGGAACAGGTGCGCCAATGGGGCGTCTGCATGGAGATGGCCGACGAGGCCGCGCTCCAGGCCTACGGCGCGCACCCGTACCACAAGGAGTGGGAAGCCGCGTATTTCAAGGTGCGGCAGCCCGGAACCACGACCGTCAACTTCGCGGGCAAGTAGCGCTCCGAAGAGCACTGCACCTGCGTGCCGGTGCACTACTGGTATCCCAACCGCCCAACGGCTCCAAGTCGAGCACTTGGTGCTATACTTTTGTGCAACCGGGGGTCCGGAAGGGACGTCCTTGGCAGAAGGCTCAGGTTTCAGAATGCGGCCGATATTTCCGCTCTTCTTCCTGCTTGGGGCAGTGACGGGTGCGCAGCAGCCCGGCGCCTCCCAGGCCGGCCAGCCGGCTGCACCGGTCGGGCGGGACACCGCGGAAATGAGCTCCCGCGACCTGCCCGCCGTGTTTCACCAGAATGTCAATCTGGTGATGGTTCCGGTGGTTGTCCGGGACCGTCAGGGGCGCTGCATCGGGAATCTGCACCGTGAGGATTTCCAGCTCTTCGACCAGGGCAAGCCGCAGGTGATCGCCAGATTTTCGGTCGAGAAGCGGGGAGAGCGTCCCGCGGCGAAGAAAGAGAGTCCGGGCGAAGGGGTAGAGACGAACCCGCAGGAAGCAGGCCCGCCGGTGGTGGCTCCGGAGCGCTTCGTGGCGTATCTCTTCGACGATGTGCACCTGGAGTTCGGCAATCTGGCGCAGGCTCGCGTCGCCGCGATCAAGCACCTGGCAACGTCGCTCCAGCCGACGGACCGCGCCGCGGTCTTCTCGACGTCCGGCCAGACTGTGCTGGACTTCACGGACGACCGCAAAGCTCTCACCGACACGCTGCTGCGGCTCAGGCCCAGTGGAGAGTTGAACAAGACCGCGAACGAGTGCCCGAATCTCAGCTACTATGTCGCCGACCTGATTCGGAACAAGAACGATCGCCAGGCATTGGACGCCGCAACGCTCGAAGCGATGGGCTGCCTGGGGCTGGATCCTTCCATGCCGGGGGCGCAGAGCACAGCGGCCGGCCTCGTGGAGGGGCAGGCCGCGCGCGTGTTGGCAGCCGGGGATTACCAGACGCGGCTGGCGCTGAACGTCGTCAAAGACTGTGTTCGCCGGCTCGCGGCGATGCCCGGGCAGCGAACCGTGATCCTGGTTTCCCCGGGCTTCCTTCTGGCCGAGAATCGGTTTGAGGAAACCGAGATCCTGGACCGCGCGATCCGCTCCAAGGTGGTCATCAGCTCGCTGGATGCGCGCGGCCTGTACACGATGGTCGTGGGCGCGGATTCCGACGATCGTTTCTTCAGCCAGCAATGGTACAACCTGAGAACCCAGTACTACATGGCTTCGGCTTCCGCTCAGGCGGACGTGCTGGCGGAACTGGCGGCGGGCACGGGCGGCACTTTCTTTCAAAACAATAACGACCTGTTTGCGGGTTTCGAGCGGGTGGCCGCGGCTCCGGAATACACGTACATCCTGGGATTTTCGCCGCAGAACCTGAAGCTGGATGGCAAGTATCACGCCCTGAAGGTCAAGCTGCCGGAGTCGGCCAAGCTGACCTTGACGGCCCGCCGCGGCTATTTTGCCCCGCGGCGCCTGGGAGACTCCGCCGAACAGGCCAAGCTCGAGATCCAAGAGGCGCTGTTCTCGCGCGACGAGTTGCGCGAGCTTCCCATGGAGTTGCACACGCAGTTCTTCAAGTCGAGCGACACCAGCGCACGGCTCACCGTGATTGCCCGGGTGGACCTGCGGCCACTGAAATACAGAAAAGCGGACGGCCGGAACCGGAACGAGCTCACGCTGGTGACCGGCCTGTTCGACGGGAACGGCATTTTCATCAGCGGGATCGAGAAGATCCTGGAGTTGCGTCTGCTGGATGAGACGCTCACCAGCCGCCTGCGAGGGCCGGTCACGCTCCGGACCAGCTTTGACGTGAAGCCGGGCACATACCTGGTCCGGCTGGTGGCGCGGGACGCGGAAGGACAACAGATCTCTTCGGAGAACGGCGCCGTCGAGATTCCGTACTAAGGAGGTGGAGCATGAAGATTCGTGGTGGGATGGTGCTGGCGGGGATCGCCCTGGAGTGCGCGCTGGCTCAGACGCAGCCCGCCGCCTACCCGTCGTCGGGGCCCGTGATCAAGACCGAGTCGCGCCTGGTGCTGGTGGACACAGTGGTCACCGACAAGAAGGGCAAGTACGTACGCGATCTGACCGCCAAGGATATCCGCGTCTGGGAGGATAACAAGGAACAAGCCATCAAGAGCTTCTCGTTTGAAGCGGAAGCCACCGCGCCCGCCGGAAAACACGCGCGTTACCTCGTGCTGTTCTTCGACAACTCGACGATCAGCCTGCCCAATCAGGTGTACGCTCGCCGGGCGGCCGTGAAATTCATCGAGGACAACGCCGGGCCGGACCGGCTGATGGCGGTCGTCAATTTTGGCGGAACTCTTCAAGTCACGCAGAACTTCACCGCCGGTGTGGAGCGGCTGAAACAGGCGGCCAGCGGGGTTCGGTTCTCGTCCGTGAATCCCAACGCCGAGGCCGAGGTCGCCAGCATTGGCGCGCCCAGTCTGGCCCGATCGCAGAGCGCGTTCGGCGTCCGGAGCGTGCTCCTGGCTCTCCGGATGCTGGCCAAGGACCTGGCGGCGATTCCGGGCCGCAAAAGCCTGATCTTCCTGACGGAAGGTTTCCCGCTAGGCGACGACGACAGGCCGGAACTCACTGCGGTAATCGATGCCTGCAACAAGGCCAACGTGGCGATTTACCCGATTGATGTTCGCGGCTTGGTTGCTCCGGCGGTGGGCGCCAGCTCGGGTTTCTCCGGTGCGGGGAACTCGTTTCTGAGACTGGCATCGTTTACGCCTTCGACCTCGCTGGCCTTCTGGCAGCGGCCCGGTGGCGGAGGTACGACGGGCGGAGGTACGACGGGCGGCGGGACGACATCGCCGGGCTCCGGGAGTCGAGGCGGCGTTGTCGGCGGCGTGACGACGCGCCCGGGCGGCGTCGGCACCGGCAATCCTGGCTCGGTGAATGCCGGCGGCGCGAGAGGCGGCTCGATCGGTAGCGGTGGCGGCACCACGGGCGGCCGGTACGGCGGCAGTTCGGTGAATCAGAACACTCTGGGCGTCAACGCCTCGCGACAACCCCGTGTGATCGTTCCGACCTTCCCGCCATCGTCCTCGGCGAATCAGGACGTGATGTATGCGCTGGCCGCGGGCACGGGCGGATTCGTCATCTCCAACACGAACGGTCTGCTGGAAGGCTTGCAGAAGATCGGGAACGAACAGAACGAGTACTACATGGTCTCGTACACCCCCCTGGAGTCGGCGGAAGGGAGTTGCCACACCCTGAAGGTGAAGGTGGATCGTCCCGGCGTAACGGTTCGCGCGCGCAGCGGGTACTGCAACACCAAGCCGGTGGACTGGCTGGCTGGCAAGCCCATGGAAAAGGAATTGGAGGCCCTGGTGGCCGGCTCGGCGCCGGGCAGCGCGACGGCGTCGATCTCGCTTCCCTATTTCTACACGTCGGCGAATACCGCGCGCGTGAGCGTAGCCATGGAGATTCCCGGGAATGCCTTCAATTTCGAGAAAGTGAAGGGCAAGCAGCACTCCGAGATGAATCTTCTCGGAATTGCGTATAAACCGGACGGCTCGCTGGCGGCCCGCTTCAGCGATACGGTGAAGCTGGATTTCGAGAACAAGAAGGAAGTCGAGGAGTTCCACGGCAAGCCGTTCCACTACGAAAACCAGTTCGAGATCGCTGCCGGGCAGTACACGCTGAAGGTAGGGTTCACTTCGGGCCGGCAAAGCGTTGGGAAGGTGGCGGCGCCGCTCGCCGTCGATCCGTTCGACGCCCGCCAGCTCGCCATCAGCACACTGGCGGTCGGCAAGAAAGTCGTTCGCGTGGACCAGATCGGAATGGGAATGGACGCGGCGTTGCTGGAGGATCGAACGCCGCTGGTGGTGAAGGGGCTTCAGATCACTCCTTCCGGCGCCAGCCGCTTCAAAACTACCGATCCGACGGTGCTTTATCTGGAGTTGTACGAGCCGCTTCTCTCCGGGCAGAACCCGCCTACCATCGGGCTTCAAGTGCGGGTTGTCGACCGGAAGACCGGCAGCGTGGTGCAGGACACGGGCCTGGTTTCCGTGGCGGATCACATCATGGCCGGCCACCCGGTAGTTCCTATCGGGCTGAAGCTGTACTCGCCTCCTCTGGCAGCCGGCTCCTACCGGACCGAGGTGAGCGCGAAGGATTCAGCGGGCCGCTCGACGGCAATCCGCTCGGTCGATTACGAACTGGAGTGAGATCTGGGGCGCCTGGGCAGGCATCGCGAAGCCGCCGCGCGGGAAAGGGGCGGTGCGGCACTTCAGGGAATTGGCCATTGCGTGTACTGTCGCGAGTTTTTGGGGTGGGTGACGGGATTCGAACCCGCGACGTTCGGAACCACAATCCGACGCTCTACCAAGCTGAGCTACACCCACCGCAGCGGTAGGGGATCAAGGCTAGTTTAACACAGGCCGGATTCCTTCCAGAGCTCGTCGACGCGGGCGCGGACCTCGGGGGTCATCCGGATCACGTCGGGCCAGGGCCGGGTGAAGCCCTCCTGCGGCCACTTGCGGGTGGCGTCGACGCCCATCTTCGAGCCGTAGTTTGGGAGGCGGCTGGAGTGGTCGAGCGAATCCACCGGTCCCAGGACGAACTCGATGTCGCGCTGGGGGTCGATGTGGTTGAGCGCTTTCCAGGCCACCTCGCGCGGGTCCTGGACGTTCACCTCCTCATCCACCACCACAATGCACTTCGAGAACATCGCCTGGCCCATCCCCCAGATGGCGTGCATCACTTTCCGTGCGTGGCCCGGGTAGGACTTGCGCATGGCCACCAGCATCAGGTTGTGAAACACCCCCTCGGCGGGCATCGAGATGTCGCGGATCTCGGGCAGTTGCAGGCGCATCAGGGGCAGGAAGATGCGCTCGATCGCCTGGCCCATGTAGAAATCCTCCATCGGCGGAGGCCCCACGATGGTGGTCGCGTACACCGGTTTCTTCCGCTGGGTGACGCAGGTGAGATGGAACACCGGGTAGTCGTCTTCGAGGGAGTAGAAGCCGGTGTGATCGCCGAAGGGGCCCTCGCGCCGCAACTCGCCCGGTTCGAGGTAGCCCTCGAGCACGATCTCGGCCTCGGCTGGCACCTCGAGGTCCGAGGTCTCGCACTTCACCATCTCGACCGGCTTGGAGCGCAGGAAGCCCGCGAACAGCATTTCGTCGACATCCGGCGGCAGCGGCAGCACCGCGGAGAAGATGGTCGCGGGATCGGCGCCCACGGCCACGGCCACGTCCATGCGCCTGGCGCGTCCGTCTTTCAGCAGCCTGCGGTAATGCTCGGCGCCCTGCTTGTGCGTCTGCCAGTGCATGCCGGTAGTGCGCTCGTCGTAAACCTGCATGCGGTACATGCCGCAGTTGCGTTTGCCGGTGTCCGGGTTCTTCGTGAATACCAGCGGCAAGGTGATGAAGCGCCCGCCGTCCTGGGGCCAGCATTGAAGGATGGGGTACTCGAACAAAGAGAAGGCGTCGCGCCGCACCACCTCCTTGCAGGGCCCGTCGGAGACGTCTTTCGGAAAGAACGACCCCAGCTCGGCCAGTTTCGGCAGCATCTTCAGCTTGCCGATCAGCCCCTCGGGCTTCTGCATTTCGAGGAAACCGGAGATGCGCGCCGCCACCTCTTCGACCGACGAGACCTCGAGCGCCAGCTCCATCCGCCGCCGGCTGGCGAAGGCGTTGATCAGCACGGGGATATCCGAACCCTTGGGCTTCTCGAAAAGCAATGCCGGGCCGCCCTGCTTGACGGCGCGGTCGGCGAACTCGGTGATTTCGAGCACCGGGTCGACCTCGACGGAAACCCGCCGCAGCTCGCCCTCCTTCTCCAGCCGGTCCATGAACTCGCGCAAGTCGGTGTATGGCATAAAATGGAACGAATGACTAATCGTACCGCTTTTGTCACCGGCGCCAGCCGCGGGATCGGCCGCGCGATCGCGCTGGCCCTCGGCAAGGCCGGCGCCAGGATTGTGGTGGCTTCGAACGAACCGGAGAACAACGAGAAGGTAGCGGCGGAGATCCGCGAGGCGGGCGGCGAGGCCGTCACCGTATACCTCGACCTCACCTCGCCGGATTCCGTTAAGGAGGCGTTCGGGACGGCCCTCGAGCAGTTCCGCCACATCGACATTCTGGTCAACAACGCCGGCGTCACCAAGGACGGCCTGGCGGTCCGCATGAAGCAGGGCGACTGGGACCTGGTGCTCAACATCAACCTCCGCGGTGCGTTCCTGGCCGCCCAGCAGGCGCTGCCCGGCATGATGAAGGAGCGCTGGGGCCGCATCATCAACATCGCCTCGGTGGTGGGCCAGTCGGGCAATCCCGGCCAGGCCAACTACGTCGCATCGAAGGCCGGCATCATCGGCCTGACCAAGGCGCTGGCCCAGGAAGTGGGCAGCCGCAACATCACGGTGAACGCCATCGCGCCCGGCTTCATCGAAACCGACATGACCGCCAAGCTGACTCCGGAGCAACGCCAGGGCATGCTGGCGAGAGTGCCGCTGAAGCGCGGCGGGCAGCCCGAGGACGTCGCGGCGGCAGTGAAGTTCCTGGCCAGCGACGATGCCGCCTACATCACCGGCCACGTGCTGGCGGTCAACGGCGGCATGTACATGTGACCAACGCTGCGGTGGAACCGCGCGGAGAGTTCGAGCCCGCCTACCTGCGCCTGCATGAGAGCGGCGAACTCGACCACCGCGCCCGCGAACTCTACGAGGTCTTCCGCGATTGCCGTCTCTGCCCGCGCGCGTGCGGCGTCAACCGGCTCAAAGGCGAGCTGGGCGACTGCGGGTCCATTTCCCGCGTCAAGGTCTGCTCCGCCCACGCGCACTTCGGCGAGGAGCCTCCGCTGGTCGGCCGGCACGGCTCCGGCACTATTTTCTTCAGCCACTGCAACCTGCGCTGCCTGTTCTGCCAGAACGCCGAGATCGCCCACGAGGGCGAAGGAGGCCTCGTCAGCGACGAAGCCCTGGCGCGGCTGATGATCGAGCTCCAGCAGCAGGGCTGCCACAACATCAACCTGGTCACGCCTACGCACGTTGTGCCCAACATCGTCCAGGCGCTCCGCGTCGCGATCCGGCTGGGCCTGCGCGTCCCGCTGGTCTACAACTGCGGAGGCTACGAATCGGTCGAGATCCTCAAGCTCCTGGACGGCATCGTCGACATCTACCTCCCGGATTTCAAGTACACCGACGGCGCCATGGCGGAGAAGTACTCGGCGGGCGCGAAGGACTATCCGGAAGTTGCCGCGGCTGCCCTCGAGGAAATGCATCGGCAGGTGGGAGAGCTGGTGGTGGACGAGCGCGGCGTGGCGCTGCGCGGGTTGATGATCCGCCACCTGGTGCTGCCGTCGAACCTCGCGGGCACGGACAAGTTCGTTCAGTTCGTGGCGGCAAAGCTGACCCGCTCGACCTACGTCAACATCATGGCGCAGTACCGTCCCGCGCACTACGCCTGGAGCTACCCCGAGCTTTCGCGACGCATCACGCCGGCCGAGTACCGCCAGGCCATCGCCTGGGCGCGCGAGGCGGGTCTCACCCGGGTAAACAACGAGTGAGCCGGAAATGAAAGAATCACTATTATGACCCCGATGACGGACTCGACGTTTCGAGTGGGCCTGGTGCAGATGGCCTGCTCGCTGGATCCGAACCAGAATCTGGCCAAGGCCGAATGGCGGGTGCGCGAGGCGGCGGGCCGCGGCGCGCAGGTGGTCTGCCTCCAGGAACTGTTCCGCTCGCAGTATTTCTGCCGCGAGGAAGATGCCGATCTGTTCGCGCTGGCGGAGCCGGTTCCCGGCCCCACCACCGAGCGGCTGTGCCGCCTGGCCCGCGAGCTCAAGGTGGTCCTGATCGCCCCGCTGTTCGAGCGCCGGGCGCCAGGCCTGTACCACAACACCGCCGCCGTGATTGGCCGCAAGGGCGATCTGCTCGGCATCTACCGCAAGATGCACATCCCCGACGATCCGCTGTACCACGAGAAGTTCTACTTCGCGCCGGGCGACCTGGGCTTCCCGGCGTTCTCGACGCCTTACGGCCGCATCTCGGTGCTGATCTGCTGGGACCAGTGGTATCCGGAAGCGGCCCGCGCCGCCGCCCTGCGCGGGGCCACAGTCCTGTTCTACCCTACCGCGATCGGCTGGCACCCGGCGGAGAAGCAGCAGCGCGGAGCGGCCCAGCTCGACGCCTGGCGCACCATCCAACGCTCCCACGCCATCGCCAACGGCGTCTACGTCGCGGTGGCCAACCGCGTGGGTCACGAAGGGCCGGCGGAGCGCCGCATCGAGTTTTGGGGCTCCTCGTTCATCGCCGATCCCTTCGGCCAGGTGATCGCCGAGGCGAACGAAAGCGACGAGGCGACCCTGGTTGCCGACTGCGACCCGCGCCGCATCGAGGAGGTCCGCCACAACTGGCCCTTCCTCCGCGACCGCCGCATCGACGCCTATGCGCCGTTGATGGAGCGCTGGGTGGGTTAGCGGAGGTCGCGCGAATGGCGAAAGAAACCAAGACCGAGGCCATCCGGCGGGCACTCGCGGAGCGCAAGGCACGCTTGCAGGTGCGCCGGTCGGGCACCTCCAAGCGCGCCCGGCTCGAGGCCCTGCTGAGGAGCAGGATCTGGCCGGCGATTCCCCGCGAGATTCTCGGGACCACGATCACCCGGGACGAGGAAGCGAGAATCCTGGGCTACGGCCCCGGCGGCTATTGATTCGGGAGGCTTGCCGTGATCCTGGATTGCCCGCAGGCGGCCGGGGTTGGCGCCCCGACGCTGGTCGAAGCGGCGATCGTCCTTTCCAGCCGCCTGGGTAAAGATGCCCGGCCGATGCTGAACGAATTCCTTCGGGAGGCGGAGATCGAAGTGATTCCGCTCACCGGCGATCACTTCCACGCGGCGCTGGACGCATTCCTGCGCTACGGCAAAGGCAGGCATCCCGCAGGGCTGAATTTCGGCGATTGTCTCGCCTACGCGGCTGCCAGCCTGGCCGGCCTCCCGCTCTTGTACGCGGGGAACGATTTCACCGCCACCGATATCACCCCAGCCTAGCAGGCCACCCCGGAGGTACGCCCACGCACTCTCAAGCTGGCGCCCCTGGCAGCTTGACCCTGGCCGGCTCCATTGGGCCACTCGAATCCGACGTCTCACGGGATCGCGCGACCTTCGGGGCGTTCGCCGCCCCACCCTGCCACGACGGGACGGAAGGGGCGCCGAACTGATGGGATGGATTTCGCAACAGCTATCTGAACACCGCGAGGGGTCCACCTAACGCCAGCCTTGAGGCGCGCTCCCAAGCGTCGCCTCGAAGGCTTGGTCGGCCATTCTATGGTCTGCTCATCGTCTCCACAATATCCTGGAGGTAAGGACACTTCCCATTCTGAGGTCGGCAACCGATACACGGCTTGAGATAATCGGTACCGGCCCGTACCAGTTCACGGAAGATGGCGGCCGCGGAACCTCCGAAACACGGGATTGGGTACGTCTTGACCTTGGCTCTTCGCTCATTGTTTATGGCTTCGATTGCCTGATACTCCTCGCGTGTGCCCTCGGACCCGCCGATCAGCACCAACCACTCCTGTTTCTCCAGGTAGCTCTTTCTGAACCTCATCAAATGCTCTTGCCATTTGGATTCTGCCCGGGTGGACTTCAGCCCCTTGGGTCTTAGCATGCGATCGACCGGATACAGCCCGCCTATTTCGTAGTCCACGCGACCACTGCCAAATGGCTCTCGCTTTGCAAGAGAAGCAACAAAAACCTCAGCAGTGTTGAGAGCCACTTTGCCAACCGGCCTGACCTGGGGACATGCGGCAATACTGAAGCCTGATTTCATGAGGCACTCGGTAAAATTCTTTACGAAGGCACGCATGTAAACCTTTCGTTTCCGCGAAATCGCAGGTCGCTTTCGGGGTACATTTCCGGCAATGAAGACCCATCGTCTTGCCGCAAGTGACATCAATCCGCCAAGGAGGTGGTGTTGGCTGGCAAACATGTCGTCGATCTTCTGGACCATCTCCTGGCAAGCCTCCCCGAGGTGATCCTTTGCAACGTGACGCAGCAAATCCTGTAACTCCTTTGAGTTATATAGCTTGTAGTGGTAGAGGTCGAGGGGGTCCGGCATGGATCGGATGTCGGCATCGCTGACGCTCTGAACCATGGTGCAATAGCAATTGCCCCCAAGGGCGGCAGCGGCTCCCGCCTCAAACAGGACCCAGGACCGACTCAACGACTCCTTGGTGCAGATGAGAACGAACGAATCACTTTTCCTAATCCCATCGTCGAGAATCCTCCTCTGCCATCGAGCCGGTGTGTTTGCAGGAACCACTTTCGGGGCATAGTACGAGGGCAACCCCGCGTGAGAAAGAACCCGTTGAAGCATCTCCGCCAACGGGCGGTCAGGCTCTGCAAAACTGATGAATGCTGCGAACTCTCTGGGGGACGGTCTTGTTTCGGTCATTGCCCCCTCCGCGTGTTTCATCTTCATGTTTCGTCGCTCCTTGTGCTCCAGTTCCTATTTGTATGATTCATCGAACGTCATTAGCGTCGGCATCTGACGGGCTACGGGAATTAGACCACATCTCAACCGTCCGGGCAACGCCACGGATGGCTGTCGGGAATACGTTAGCCCTTCCCGCCAGCGATCAGGCTGGCGGTCTGCCAAGAGCGTTCCGAGACACAGATCCCCTGGAGTGCGCGTCCACGAAACAGGCCGGTGTTTGGGCGGTTGGCGCCGCGGAGCGTGCGCGATGGGGCGTTTCCGGAGTTGTTGCCAGGGCTCATGAATTCGCGAGCGAATTGGCGAGACGGCTGGGGCGGTCCAGGCCAACGTGGCCGATCAGACACGCTGAGAGGCGTCGCCTGCATCGACGGCTCTTCGCCGCGGATGGAGCGCTGGGTGGGTTGACGGCGGGAACTGATCGCCGGTCCCCGGTGTCCATTGGATTGTGATCCGGCTGTGGTACTCCCTGTTGGTCCTTTGTTTCCTCGCGGCGGCCGAGCCACCGCGGACGTTTCGGTTCGAACTGTACGCCAACGCGATCTGGTTCGCCGGGCGCGTGAACGGGTCGGCTCCGCTGCACATCCTGTTCGACACTGCCGCGGCCGGATGCGTGCTCAACCGCTCGAAGCTCGACGCGCTGAAGCTGCCGGCACTGAGTGAATGGGATCAAGCCAACGCCGGCGCCGGGGACAACCCGACCCGGATCACCCTCATTCCCAGCGTGCGGATCGAGTTCGGCGGCATCACGCTCCAGCCCGCCCACACGGTGGCCGTTCCGCTCGACGACGTCGCGGACAGATACGGCACCGCGATGGATGGCATCGTGGGCTTCGAGCCGCTGGAGCGCTACGTGGTTCGGATCGACTACGACGCACGAACCCTGACGCTCTACGATCCGAAGGAGTACCGCTACGACGGAGGGGGCGCGGCACGACCTGCGGGCGCTGGCGCGTTCGCGCGCAGCGACATCGCCGGCATTCTCGGCGGCGAATTGCTGCGGCGGGGCGGGGAAACCCTCCGCGTGGTTCTCAGAACGCGGCAGCTCCTGTAACCGCGCTCACTCGAGCAGCACTTTCAGCGCGCCCTTCTCGGCGGCCCGGGCGAAGGCGCGCGGAGCTTCGGCCAGCGGGAAGCGGTCCGAGATCATCTCCCGAAGCGGCAGCGCGCCGCTCTGTAGCAATTCGAGGGCCGGTTCGAAGCGCCCGCAGCGCGAGCCGATGAGCGTGATTTCGTTGACCACGGCCGCCGCGGCGTCGAAGGCCACCTCTCCGTGCACCGTCGACTTCATGATCACCGTGCCGCGTGGTCGGGCCATCGCGATTGCCTGCCGCAGCCCCTCGGCCGCCCCCGTAGCTTCAACGACCCAATCATAGGCCGCGCGCGGAAGCTGGCAAGCCACCTCGACCGCCACGCCGGCCGCCGCGGCGATCCGCAGCTTCTCCGGATGCCGCCCGAACAGCCGCACCGCCGCGCCATGCGCCGCGAGCACCAGCGCGACCAGCAGCCCGAGCTTCCCGTCGCCCAGCACCGCCACTTCCGCGCCCCGCGGTATCTCGACCTGGTCGAGAATCTCGCAGGCCGCTGCGAGCGGCTCTGTGAACACCGCGTCCTCGGTTGCGATCCCCTCCGGCAGCACGTGCAGGTTGCGCTCGGGCAGCGTAAAGAACTCGCTGAACGCCCCCGGATGCTTCACGATCCCGAGCACGGTGCGATGGGGGCAGTGGCGACCCAGCCCGCGGCGGCACCAGTCGCACTCGCCGCAATCCAGGTTAATCTCGCCCACCACGCGCCGGCCGAGCAGGCTCTCGTTGTCCGCTTCGACCACCTGGCCCACGAACTCGTGCCCCGGCGTCCCCGAGAACCCGTAGTAGCCCCGCTGAAGCTCGAGATCGGTGTTGCAGATGCCGCCGCAGATCAGCCGGATCAGCGCGAACCCGCGCGGCCGCTCCGGCAGCGGCGCATCGCGCACCTCCACGACTCCGTTTTCGATGTGAACGGCCAGCATACGACACCCAGTATAATCAGGGTTCATGCTCGCTGAATTGGTGTGCTTTGAACCGCAGTGCCGCGCGCGGTACCCGGTTACCGAGGTCCTCTATAACTGCCCGCGATGCGGTGGGCTGCTGGAGGCCGGCTACTCGGGGTGGGAGCAGGACGCCGGTACGCTCAAGGAACTGTGGCGCGAGCGCCGGCTTAACAACAGCCCGCTCGATCAGAGCGGCGTCTGGCGCTACCGCGAGTGCATCCCGTTCCTGGACTCGTACGACCGCGTGGTTTCGCTGAGGGAAGGGAACACGCCGTTGCTGGACGCCCCGCGCGCCGCGGCCTACGGCGGCCTCGATCGCCTGCTGTTCAAGCACCAGGGCTTCAACCCCAGCGGGTCGTTCAAAGACAACGGCATGACCTGCGGCGTGGCCCAGGCCCTGCGCCTCGGCATGACGCGGGTCGCCTGCGTCTCCACCGGCAACACTTCGGCCTCTATGGCCGCTTACGCCAGCGCCGCGGGCTTGCAGCCGATCATCTTCATCCCGCATGGCAACATCTCCTACGGAAAGCTGGCCCAAGCGCTCGAGTACGGCGCGCGGACGCTGCAGGTCGAAGCCAATTTCGATCAGATCCTGGCCCTGGTCCGGGCTCTCGCCGAGCGGCTGGGCATCTACCTGCTCAATTCCATCAACCCCTTCCGCATCGAGGGGCAGAAGACCATCATGGTCGAGATGATGGACCAGCGCGACTGGAATCCACCCGACTGGATCGTGCTGCCGGGCGGCAATCTCGGCAACACGTCGGCGTTCGGCAAAGCGCTGCGCGAGATGGTCGAAATGGGCCTGATCCCCGGAAGCCCGCGCCTGGCAGTCGTTCAGGCCGAAGGCTCCGCACCGTTCTATGAGCTTGCGAACTCCGCCGATCAGAGCGCGCTCCGGCCCGTCACCAAGCCCGAGACGCTGGCCACGGCCATCCGCATCGGCGACCCGGTGTCCTGGCCCAAGGCGGTTTACGAGGTGCGCTCATCGGGCGGCGTGGTGGAGAAAGTCAGCGAGCAGGAGATCGCCGACGCCAAAGCCCAGATCGGCCTGTGCGGCATCGGTTGCGAGCCGGCATCCGCGGCGACGCTGGCGGGCATCCGCAAGCTCACCGCGGCGGGCGTGATCCGTCGCAGCGACGACGTGGTCGCCGTCCTCACCGGCAACCTGCTCAAGGACCCCGACTACATCTACCGCTACCACACCGGGGCGCTCACCGCCCCGAGCGGCAGCAAGATCCAGCCGACCTACGGCAACCACCCCATCGTCGTGCCCAACGACCCGGAGCGGATCGCGGCGCTGCTGGCGTGATCAACGAGGTTGACGTCGCGCCCGATTCGCGCTATTTCTGATGGGGAAGAAGCCTTCGGTCCGGGAGGGCAATATGATTAAAGCAGACCGTGCCGCAGTCGCCTGGGATCCGCACAAGAAGGCCTGGCGCGTCCGCATCCAGATCGGGGAGGAAGTCATCAAGCGCCCGGCATCCGGCCACAAGGTCTCCCGCGAGGCGGCCGACGACATGCTGCGCGGGCTGGCCGTCGCCACCGCCCGCGACGACGGCTACGAGCTGGACCCCGCTGCGGTGAGCATCGCCCGCTGAGCGCTGTTTGAGCTCGGCCCCGTGCAGGTAAGCGGTGAGATCCGCCATCTCCGTGCCCGCAAACCGCGGCCACGCGAGCCTCTGCTGCCGCATCCGGTCGAGCATCGCCGGCCCGTGCTTCCACAGCGCGGCCACCATGTCGAAGGAAGTCATTCTTCCCACCAGAGCCGATCGCGGGGGCGCGCCGCTGGAGGGGTCGTCGTGACAGACGCCGCAGCGCTTCGCCGCAAAGACCCTCCTGCCCCGCTCCAGGTCTCCCCGTTCCTCGAAGAACTGCGTGGAAACCAGAAAGCCCATCAGGCGGCGCATCTCCTCGTAGCTCAGCTCCGGCGGGTTGTGCGCAATCCGGAACGGATGATTCCACATGGCGGCGAAATCGATCAGGCTGTAGCGGGTGGGGCGAGCCTCCAGTGCGTGCGGTCCTCGATGGCACGCTGCGCACCCCTTTGACCTAAACCGAAGTTCCATCCCGCAGCGGCGAGTATCTGACTGAGGGTGCGGGTGATGGCCCTGGAGGCAGGTTCCAGTTTCTGGCTACACGCCGAGCAGTTCGAAGGCCCGCGCCTGTAGCGGA
>Ga0187878_1001626_pt1 | contig 21461 bp, 27 predicted proteins | sample June2016WEW_17_1_FD_132979 | JGI IMG/M metagenome (GOLD analysis project Ga0187878, IMG submission 132979) | Peatland microbial communities from SPRUCE experiment site at the Marcell Experimental Forest, Minnesota, USA - June2016WEW_17_150 | ecosystem: Environmental > Terrestrial > Soil >...
AGGCTGGGCAGATAGTAATAATATCCTTGTGCTTCTTTTCCAGATGGTCAATGCGTACTTCCACCATGGCCGTTCCCAGTATGGTCGCCTGCGCTTCGCAGATCTCCTCCAACAGGGCATTTGAATCCTGTTGATCCTTAGGCTTCAGTTTCAGGAACCAGTTCTTAATGTTCGGACGCGAATCCAGCTTGCGGACATCCAGATACACCCGCACGCCCTTCCCTCCATATTTATTATACAAGGTCAGGGCATACCTTCCCAGGTCAATGATTCTTAGCCATCCGTTGCCTATCGTGCAGGGCGTAAGCAACTGCACGGCGTCGGGCAGGCAGGCCCTCGTTTCACAGACAGCGTCGAAAAAGTCGCCTTCTGGCAAGTGGTTCAACGCATGGTCCACCATAAAACCGCCGACCAGGAGACCTGGCGCTAAATAGCCATGGAAGGATTTAACAAGATTCTTATACTCTTCTAATGTGTAGGGACCGATATTCATAAACTGGATACCTCGAGGTCATCGTTATATGTGTCATTCTGTTCCCAGATATCTTCGATACAGGTGCGGCGCCTGAAGGAAAGTTCCTTAAGGCGAAACTGCAACAGCCACCGTGGAACGATCCTGCCCTGAACAATGGGCAGAAGCTCGTCTCCCAACTGGGTTGCCTCCGATATATCATGGGTGACATGGATTATAGGGATGCAAAGTTCTCCCTTCAATTGCTTGATCTCCTTCCGGAGATTCTTGCGGGTGACGGCGTCTAGGGCGGAAAACGGTTCATCCATGAGAAGTACGCGAGGTTTCCGGGCCAGGTTCTGACAGATGGCTGAGCGCTGGCGCTCCCCCCCGGAGATCATAGCCACCTTCGTATTACGGAGATGCCAAATATCGAAACGTTTCATAAGCCTTTCCACGCAAGTATCGTCATGCGCGGCAAAGGCGACGTTTTTCTGCACATTAAGATGGGGAAAAAGAGGATAATCCTGAAACACATATCCCAGTCGGCGCTTCTGCGGGGGCACGAAAATGCCTTTCTTCGTGTCCAGCCAGGTCTCTCCATCGAAGGTAATGGTCCCTTCGTCCGGTTTGTCCAGGCCGGCGAGCATCCTGATGATGGTCGTCTTTCCGGCGCCGGACGGCCCGATGAGCACTAACAACTTATCCGGTGAACAGGAAAAGGCGACATCCAGTTCAAACGACGGGAGTCGTTTTTTGACCGACATTTTCAGTTCCATACGCCACGTCTCCGGGTAATCAGATTAAGAAGGAGCAGAAAAGAATAACTGATCGGTATCAGAATCAGGCACATCAACCCGGCCTCCCTATAAGCGAGGGATTCAACCGCTTCATAGATCGCGATAGATGCCACCTTTGTCTCACCGGGGATACTGCCGCCGACCATGAGGAGAATACCGAAAGCGCCGATACTGTGTATGAAGACGAGAATGGCCGCCGCAGCGAGGCCACTGATGCTGTTGGGAATAATGACCCGGAAAAACGTGGCCAGCGGGGATAACCCAAGAACATATGCGCTTTCCAGCATGCTGCGATCAATCTTCTCGAAGGCGGCCTTCATGGGCTGAATTGCAAAAGGCAGACAGTAAATGAGAAGGGCAACAATAATACCCTGAAATGTGAACACGAGGGGAGAGCCGGTGATGGTCTCCCAGAAGCGGCCGAGGAAGCCCTTCGGCCCCATGATGACAAGAAGGTAAAAGCCTAACACAGTGGGCGGCAAAGCCATCGGAAGATTGATCAGTGCTTCCAGAAAGGCCTTACCCATGAAACGGGCAAGGGTGAGAACATAGGCAAGAGGCGCCGCCAGGACAATGAGAAGAACGGTGCTGACCGCGGCAAGTTTCAAGGAAAGAAAGAGGGGTTGCCAATCCATAATTTATTTATAACCGTATTTCTTTTTTATGGAATTCGCCTCCGGGGCATTGAGGAAATCCACAAATTTTTTCACTGCTTCACTATTCTTTGCCCTAATCAGCACACATGCTCCCTGCACTATGGGAGGTGCTTCCGCGACCTCAAAGTAACAGCCTTTCTTTCCCTGTTCGGATAATGCCGAAGAAAGGGCGCAGAAGGCGGCATCTACACTTTCCGTCATCGCATATTGAAAGGCCTGGGCGATGTTTCCCGGATAGACAAATTTTTGCCGCAACGTATCCCGGAGGCGGCTCTGTCCTAAAGCGGTCATTGCAGCGGCACCGTAGGGCTCGACAGACGGCGCCGCAATGGCAATTCTTTTGACAGAGTGATGCATAACAACCGCCTGCCAGCCTGATGAGCCGCAGAGCTCCCGCTTTGCCGACCAGAGGACCACCTGGCCCCGGGCGTAAACAAAGGGCTTCTCGGCAAGGCCTTTTTGGAAGAGCGCCGCAGGCCGTTCCTCATCTGCCGACAGGAAGATATCATAAGGGGCGCCATGTATGATCTGACCGGTGAGATAGCCGGAGGAGGCGAAGGTGGCGCTTATGGAAACCGGATTCTTGGATTCAAATGACTTCGCAATCTCCTTGAACGGCTGCATGAAATTCGCAGCAACGGCGATATTCAGCGACCCCGCGGCCACAGCGGGGGACGAATAAATCAACAGAAAAAGTGCAAGAAGGAAAAGGGTATACCGTCTCATAATTTCAATTTATTGTGTTATATTTAACATAAAGGGAAACAAAAAAAAAGGGGATACCTGGTCAGTCTTTATTCTGCTATCATAAAGGTTTGGCGTCTCGCCCGACACTTTCTGTTATTTTAAAGACAAAAAAAAGAGCGTTGCCCCGCGACGGACAGCGCTCTTTTACCTCATCCTAAATATTAAAATCAGTGTGCCTTCTTTTCCTCACCGGAAACTACGAGCGTGCCTTCCTCTTCCATCTCCTTCAACCACTTGGGATGCTGCTTCTTGAGCCAGGCCCTCGTAACCCAGCCAGTGAACATTGCCGGTGCGGAGCCGGGAGAGCCGATAGTCCCAAGGTAAAGATGAACAAAGAAGAACGCAAAGATCACCACGAACCCGAGGGCATGAAAGGTGAAAAGCCACCTCACGAACCATGAAGGGAACATCAGCGGAAACCACATGATGAGCCCCGTAATGACCATGACCAAACCGAAGATGGCCACAGCCAGGAAGAACATTTTCTGTCCCGGATTGTATTTCCCCACCTCAGGAACTTGATCCACATGCCAGAGGTAGCCCCCGGCAACCTTTATCCACTCCAGATCTTCCGGCATGGAAAAAACGCCCGCTTCTTGCCACCACATCTTAATGGCCAAAAGAAGCGCCAAGGCGAAGAGGAGACCTGTGAAGTTATGCAGATACTTCGTGACCGTAAGTCCGCCCATTAGATTCGCGATAGAGTTGAGTGAATGAAACATCATGGCCAGTCCCGTGAGACACAGGAACAGGCAGGAAAGCGCCAGCATCCAGTGGACTAATCTCTCATACCAATCTGTTGCCTGAATCAACCCTTTCTTCATGATTATTCACCCCCTTCCGTTTTGTTCGCACCATCTTCATCCGGGGTCTTGGGCCCGTGGATGATGTAGTGCAGGAATGATCCCGCGAGAACGCCGCCTGCCGCAAGCAGGGTGAACGGTTTCAGCACGTCCTTCCACAGCACGATGGAGAGCGGCACGGAGGGATTCGTCGGAAGAGCAGAGTATAGTGCAGGCTTTTCCTGAAGCACATATACCAGATGTGTGCCGTTTACAAACTTGTCTCCGTATACCTTGGCATCGCCGCCTAAGTCCTTCGCCCTCTTGTAGGCCGCTTTCATCAGTTTATCCTTGTCTCCCCAGACAAGCGCTCCCGTCGGACAGGCCTTGGCGCAGGCAGGTTCCATATTATTGCCGATCCTGCTTTCGCACATATCGCACTTATATACCTTGTCGGTGTTGTCATCGTATTTGGGGATGTCAAAGGGACAGGCCGTGACACATTCCTTGCAGGCGATGCATATTGCCCGATTCAGTCCGACGGTTTTCATGTCCGTGTAGTAAAGAGCACCCGACGGGCACACCTTCACGCATGCCGCATCAGTACAATGCATGCAGGCATGATGCCGGAAAAACCACTTGACCCCTGCTTTGGGATCCTCCATCTCCTGAAATCTCATGACAAGGTAGGTGTTCGGCTGGAGGTCAGGGGGATTCTGATAGGTTCCCGTATTTCTCGTCTGCTTTGCCGCCAGTTGATTCCACTGCTTGCAGGCCAGTTGACAACTGCGGCAGCCGGTACATTTCGATGTATCAAAGAGTTTAATTTTCTCTGTCATTTATCTCACCCCCTCTTCACGACATTGACCATGAAGGCCTTGCTCTCAGGTATCATGGTATTGGCATCACCAATCGTCGGCGTCAGCAGATTGGCCGCATCGCCGTAAGTAAACACCTGGGGCTTCTTGTCCAGAGGACCGTACTTCTTTTTCGGACGTGCCTGGGTGATCCAGCCAAAATGCCAGGGAATGCCCACTTCGTGAATGATGTTGCCGTCGATATTGAAAGGCTTGAACCTCGGTGTGACTATGGCCGTAGCCTCAACCTCACCTCGGGCAGATTTCACGATTACTTTCTCACCATTCTTAATGCCTCGTTCCTTGGCCAGCTCCACGCTCATCTCCACGAACATGCCTGGCTGCATCTCCGCGAGCCACGGGCACCATCTGGTGAGCACACCCGTCTGCCAGTGTTCACTGACCCTGTAAGTGCTGCAAATGAAGGGGAACCGCGGGTCACAACCCTCAACACCGGAGTAAACATCCATCTCGGAGCCGACGTCGGCTTTGTCAAAGCGGCGGATGGCGGGGTTGTGCTTCTGTGGAGAAAGGAGGTTCTTCTCCACGGGGCACTCGAGAGGTTCGTAATGCTCGGGGAAAGGACCATCTACCAGACCGGGCCCAAAGAGACTGGCCACGCCGTCAGGCTTCATGATGAAAGGCGGTCTTCCCGAACCGGGATCACCGACACCGTCCGGCACATCGCCTACCCACTTCTCGCCATTCCATGCGATGACGGGGCGTTTGGGATCCCATGGCTTACCATTCAGATCTACGGAGGCGCCGTTATAAATTATCCTGCGGTTGACCGGCCAGGACCAGGCCCATTCCGAAAAGAGACCGATACCGGAGGCGTCTTTTGTGCCGCGGCGCGCCGCCATATTTCCTTTATCGGCATAGGAGCCGCAGTAGACCCAGCTTCCCGATGATGTCGAACCATCATCCTGAAGCCAGGCGAATGTGGGGACAGGATCGCCCTTCTTGAATTCTTTGAAGTCGCCCTTCTTGGTGGGATTCTCGACCTTCTTATCTGCAAGGAAGAATCCATTGATCTCTTTGGCCACCATATGGGGGTCATAGTGGAAATGGCCGTCCAGCGTCTTCTTGCCATAGGGCCAGGTGAGCTTCGTCAGGGTTTCCTTCTCCGGGCCGCCCTGTTTTTCGTAAAGTTCCTTGACCTTGAAATAGAGCTCACTCATGATGTCGCCGTCGGGCTTGGCCACTCCGGGGGGTTCCACCGCCTTATAGCGCCACTGCATCAACCGGCTGCTGTTGGCAAGGCTCCCTTCCTTCTCGATGGAAGAAGCGCATGGCAGCATGAAGACCTCGGTTTTAATCTTGGTCGGGTCTATTCCCGGACCTCTCCAGAAAGAGCCAGTCTCATTGTCAAAGAGATTGACATTAACCATCCAGTCCAGTTTTCCCATGGCCTGTCTGACTTTATTCGCGTGCGCCCCGCTGCATGCCGGGTTCATGCCCCAGGCGAAGAAGCCCGTAAACTTACCCTTATACATCTGGTCGAAGATCATGAGCCACGAATAATTGACGCCGTCATCGAGTTTGGGCATCAAGCCATAGGCCTCTTCGAGGGTGGCATTCGTCCCATACATCGACCGGAGGAAACTTGCCGAGTACTTCGGAAAATTTTTCCACCAGTTCAGGCTGTTTTTCTCCTTTGTCGTGGGCGTTCTTTTTTCGTTGAACTCCTTCAGTGTCTTTAAAGATGCCGTGGGAGCCCCGATATATCCCGGCCAGATGTGGAACAAGAGGCCGTGATCCGTCGAGCCCTGGACATTGGACTCACCACGCATGGCTGCAACACCGCCGCCGGCGATGCCCATATTCCCCAGAAGGAGCTGGACCATGCACATGGTGCGGATCATCTGCGTGCCGACTGTATGCTGTGTCCAGCCCATGGCGTAAAGCTCGACACCGGCCCTGTCCGGCTTGCCCGTCGATGCATATTCTTTGTAGATTTCCAAAAGCTTTTCTTGGGGCGTCCCGCAGATCTTGGAAACGAGTTCAGGGGTATAACGGGAATAATGCTTTTTCAAAAGCTGGAACACGCAGTTGGGGTCCTGAAGGTTCATATCCTTCTTAATCACCCCGCCAGCGCCCGTCTGATAGGCCCAGGTATCCTTGTTGTACTTATTGCCTTCCAATCCTGAATATACGCCATTGTTATCGCCGGGAAGTTTGAAGGCAGGACTAACCAGAAAGGAGGCATTGGTGTAATTCTTCACATACTCCGCGAAGTGAAGGTTGTTATCGATGATGTACTTTATCATACCGCCAAGAAAGGCGATATCCGTCCCCGATCGCAGGGGGGCATAGACGTGGGCCTTTGCAGAGGACTGCGTGAACCTCGGGTCCACACTGAGCACCCTTGCTCCTCTCTTGTCCATGGCCTCCTGTATCCATTTGAAGGAAACGGGGTGGTTGGAAGCGGGGTTGCTTCCCATGATAAGAATCACATCACTGTTCTTAAAGTCAACCCAGTGATTTGTCATTGCGCCGCGTCCGAACGACTCTGCCAGAGCCGGTACAGTTGGGCTGTGTCAGATACGGGCCTGGTGTTCGATATAGACCAGACCCAACCCCCTCAAGAATTTCTGATACGTGTAGCACTCTTCGAGATCCATGGCGGCGCTTCCTACAGAGGCGATACCTTCCGTCCGGTTTACGGTCTCGCCTTTATCGTTCTTCGACTTGAAGCTCGCGTCACGGCTCTTCTTGATATTATCTGCAATCCTATTCAGCGCATCTTCCCATTCCATTTCCTTCCATTCCGTGGCATAAGGCGCTCTGTAGAGAGGTTTTCCGAGACGGTTCTCGTTGACGGACATCTGGTAGATGGACCCGCCCTTGCTGCACAGTGAGCCTTTGTTAATAGGGCTGTCCGGATCACCTTCCGTGTTGATGACCTTACCCTCCCGCGTGGCAACAATGATGCTGCATCCGACGGAGCAGTAAGGACAGACCGTTGTGGTCTCTTTAGTATACTTGATCTTCAGTGGCTGGGCATGGGCGGATACGGGCTTCAAGCTTATGCCGATTCCGCTCGTAGCCAGGACAGCGCCGGAGATCTTCAAGAAACCTCTTCTGCTAACATCCATAAAAAGCTCCTTTCTGAGAATTACATGAGAAAATATTCATCGGTATATTTTCCTATTCTCCTTTCCAAACACGGGAGGCAGGACCGTTTCCAGTCATACCCATTGTCCGCCCTTCATGGAATAATCTTTAGAAGAAGCAGATCGGAGAAGCTTTCGCACATATCAGGCAGGTTAGAATTTCTTGTATACACGTCCATGATTCTGTAATAAGGATTGAAAAACCGATCAGATGTGTCTGCCACGGTCCAAAAGGCGGATTTTCTATATACTTTATTCCTCTCGATGTCAAGTTTTTTTGGCAAAAATCCGGAGTTATTTCAATGACATATGTTATTTATGACATACGTTCACTGCGCCGACTTTACGCTGGCAAAAGAGACGTATTTGTGGTAGATGAATTAGTGAAACTGTATCCGGGAAGACCAAAATGAAAATCAGACATAAGATATGGCTGGAAAGAAATGAAAAGACGATATTCGGCAAGGGCCGCGAGGCACTGCTGCGATCCATCGATGAACTGCACAGCCTTTACGCCGCTGCGAAGAAATTGAACATGTCATACCGGGCCGCCTGGGGAAGGCTGAAGGCGTCAGAGGCAAGACTCGGTTTAAAATTGACCTGTTCTGATGGACAGGGCAAAGGACTGCATTTGACACCGGAGGCAAAAGATCTTCTGGAAAAATTCGATAGATTGGAACATGATGTAGAATCGTTCCTTGATGATTACGCCGGCATTTTTTCCGTAGGCAAAACGAAGGTAAGAACTGCCGCAGAAAACAAAAACTTCAAAGACATTAAGGTTCTGAAATTATGTCTACTGGCTTTCCTCGTACTTGCAGAGGACTTTAATGTTATGACCTTTGTGGATGCATGTTCGACGGCTCTGTAGAGGTGCGCAGTTGAATCAAAACCTCAGCGCCATTCCAGCGAGATAAGTAATATCTGCCTCGGCTTTGTTCAAACCTGCCTTGACGCCGAAATCGATGTCCACATTTTCTCTTATGGTATAGATAAACCCGCCTAATATAAATGCCGGATTAGTATCAGACGACTTGTCGGTATTTCGCTCCGCACCGATGTCGGCAACCAATTTCAAATTTTTCATAACTTTATATTCGCCAGCCAGAGACGCATGCCAGATATCTTCTCTCTCATCTACCGTATTTTCATTTCTCTTATAGCCAAGGTTCAAGTGAAACGCCCACGCGTCAATTTCCTTTGTGGTAATAAAATACAGCGTGCCTGTCGTCCTTCCCGTTCCAAGATCCTTGTCCTTGTCGCCCGCGGGGAGCGTTATCCCCGGCTTAACGGCAAGGCTCAAGCCGTCTTTTTCGAAGAAACGCCACTTGACCTCCATGGATATGTCCGCAATACCGCTTACGTCAGACACAGTCGCATCGCTTACCTCCGTCTTCTTCCACTGGTAGGGCATAGTCAAGATAACATCAACATTGTCAATAATGCCATAGGTGAGGGCCGCTCTCAATTCGGTTTCTCTCTCCCTTGCCGTCATATTGGCACCGGTCCCTTCGCCTGACCTCTCTGTTTCACTACTCGTTTGACCATTCAACTCGAAAAGATATTTTCCTTTCCCCTGTGTACCTGTATCGTCAGTAATGAGGGGATGTGCCGCATAACTCAGAGTCAAAAAAACGTGGGTCACAATTATAATGCAAGATATCGTTCTTAATAATTTCATAATCAACTATCCACACCATCGGGCTTCCGGTCATGACGGTGAAACAGGTAGTGAGAGTGGATATGGATGTGGGCATGATTCCCGTGGTAATGAACATGCTCGTGGATGAGATTGACTCTCAACAGCAGGTCCTCATCCTGTAATATCTCATCGGCAGTCCCGATTTTTTCAATGCCGTGATCTTCAGAAAGGACGGCAACACGGCACCTGAGCTCACTGATAAGAGACAAGTCGTGGGTGGCAATGACGAGGGTTTTTCCTGCTTCATTGAGAAGAATCATCAATTCTATAAGGAAGCTTTTTGTTCTCGGATCGAGACCGTTCATCGGTTCATCAAGCAGGAGGAGACGGGGGTTCATGGTAAGAATAGAACCGATGGCGACCCTCTTTTTTTCACCTCCCGATAACATGTAGGAGGGACGATCCTTGAGATGAGATATCTCTAACATCCCCATAATCTCCCTGACCCGCACGGAAGCCTCCTCCTGAGAAAGACCCAACTGGAGCGGACCAAAGAGGAGTTCATCGAAAACGGTTGGGCAGAAAAGATGAACGTCGGAATCCTGAAATACGTAGCCCACGCTGCTCCGGAAATATTTCAGAAACGTCCTGTCCCGGAGCGAGTCCTCGGAAACCTTATTTCCCTGAAAATACACCCTGCCTGAGCGGGGATAAATCAGTCCGTTCATGATGTGCAGGAGCGTCGACTTACCGCACCCGTTAGAGCCGATAACCGCAAATATTTCACCTTCAGAAATACTCATGCTCACCTGTGATAAAGCGGGGATATTATCATGGTAGGCATAGCTTACATCATCAATTTGAATAATATCTGCCATCTTATCCTCACATCCATAAAAGGAAGATCCCGGCAAGCAAGAAGAAGCAACCGGAAAGCCGGTCCATCGCAGTCAGCTCGCCAATATCGGACAGCCTCACCTCTTGGGCAAAGCCTCTCGCTACCATTGCTCTGAATACTTCCTCATACCGGGACATGGACTTTCTGAACATGTGAGCAATTCTCCCGGCCACCCAGATCCTCGCTTCGTCGTCTCTTGCCATTCCCACAAGCCTGCTTTTTCTCGCAAGGTACATGCTCTCTACTGTTTTTGCAAAAATAAAAATGTACTTGTAAGAAAGAGTAATAACGAGGAGTAGCGCTTGAGGAACACGGAAAACTTGCAGCGCCTTGATGATCCTGTGAAACGGCGTGGTATAGACTACTAAAAGAGAAATGGCAAGAGAGTTCATCATTCTCAGACAGAGCATCATCACGCAATCAAGCCCCTGCCTTGTGAGGCCTACCTCTTCGGGAATATGGTAGACCAGGAATTCATAAGGATGTGACAAATGGATGACAGGCAGAATCATTTCTCCCGGCGTCACCACATTAAAGGCGGACGGGAAGACAACCAGAAATCCAAAAAGAAACGTCAAGCCGGCTATTTTTTTGTAGAATTGCGCGAGGTTTATCCGTGATGAGACGACGAGAAGAAAGGTAAGGAGGGTGATTGCCGCTTCGGATAATATATCCGTCTTCAGGCTGACAATGACAACAAAGAAGATGAGAAAAATAACCTTCACCCTTGGATCAAGCTTCTGGAAAAACCCTTTGCCTGATTCCTGACCTGCGTTTAAATACCCCGTCCTGATCATCTCCGACAGATGTCTAATCCCCTTCTCGATATACGATGGCCTTAATGTACGCCTTTCGCCTGCATCATGTGCCTGTGCGGGTGTACACAGAAGAAAGTCCGGAATCTTATTTCTCATGTTTGAACAGCAGCCTCGATATTATTAATACTATGACCCAGGCAAGGACGATGCCGATGAAAGCGGACACAATATAGGAAACAATTCTTGTCGAGAGTACCGCGCCTTCTCCACCGAAGCTGTAATCCCGTATGGGGGCAGTCCAGATGTCCGCCGTTTTCTTTAAGCCCCCGGGAATATAGCCCAGAAGCTTTTCGAGCGTGTCTGCGCCCCACTCTCCCCAGGCTCCTTCAGCACCGAATTTTTCCGGCAGGATAATTCCCAGGGGAGACAAGACGGCCATCACGAAAAGCCACAGCCACAGTTTTTTCTCAAGCCGCTTCACGGGAAGCCTCTCTCATTGCATAAATGAGTGTTGACTCATTCTTCAGGAAATATTTCAAAAGCACAACGGTCATGACGCCTTCAACAATGCTGAAAAGGAGCAGGTGTTCAATAGCCATAGCAGGAATGGCAATGGAAAGGGGATACGGTGCATACAGCGGCATGCCGTCAGGACCGGAAGCAATGACAGGCTGGATGCCGAACATGAAAGCAGCCGAGAAGGCGGCGGCGGCAAGTCCGACATAACCTGAAAGGAAAGCAGCTACGAGGACCCTTACTCTATTCTGCGAGAATCCTTTGATCACATTAAATGTCCAGTAGGCAACAAAAGGCATGACAATGGCCATATTAAAACAGTTGGCGCCTATGGCCGTGATGCCGCCATCACCGAAGACAAACGCCTGTATAATCAGGACCACGGAGACGGCAATGACCGCCGTCCAGGGACCCAGGAGCAGGGCGATGATACCCGCACCGACGGCATGACCTGATGTCCCTCCGGGAACAGGGATATTGAACATCTGAACGAGAAAGGAGAATGCGGCGGCCATGGCCAGGTAAGGAACATGTTTGGCTGAGAGCTCCTCCTTAATCTTTTTCAGGGCTATTCCCCAGACTGCAATTGACACACCATAAAGGGGAATATATGTCTGGGGACTGAGATAACCATCGGGAATATGCATACCAACCACCAAAGTTTAATTGTGCTATGAACCTGCATTTCGTGCCACGCATGCACAAAAAAATAATACGGACTGCCTTATGCTTCTCTTTCGGGACTTGATATGGAGAGTGCCATGGCGCCTGCAACTCTCTGCCCTTCGTGCAACTATCTTTGCATCAGCTCCCGCTCTTATCATATCCCGCAATGCTTCGGGGCATTGGCATATTTTCTCGCCCGATGAGTGCGGCGAATTTATTGAGGAGATACTTTTCTGAGGACACGGTGAATCTCAATAGCTCTGACGCCGACTGCTGCCGTGTTATCTTTTCATTTTTTGTAGCACAGCTCGATGCGTTTGTCAAGATAAGAATTTTACAAAAGCGGGGGCTTGGGGAATGCTTGCTTCTTGCCTTACCCGCCCATATAAGGCCATATGGGGACAGGCTGCTGGAAACCATGCAGGATCATGTCGCAGGCGTGCTCCGGTATTTATTTCAACTTTTCCAGTTCCTTTACTAGATCTTCCAGTGGGGGTCTCTTATTAATATCGTGAACGTCTATATAACGTATGATTCCTTTCTTATCTATGACGATCAGCGCTCGCTCCGCTACCCCGTCGGCACGCAATACTCCATACATTGATGCAACCTTTCCATGCGGCCAGAAATCGGAGAGCACCGGAAACCACAAATCGCCCATCTGCTTCGTCCAGGAAAACAAAGTGGGGATGTTATCCACGGAGATGCCGAGCAGTATGGCATCATGTTTATCAAATATGTCTTTCACTATGTTGTAGCCCGGCCATTGATCTGAGCAGACGGGAGTCCATGCTGCGGGTACAAACGAGATGACCACATTCTTCTTACCCCGATACTGTCTCAAGGACACCGTCTCCCCCGATACAGCTTTCAGCGTAAAATTAGGGGCCCTGTCTCCTGCCTTCAGCTTCAAGACACTGTCCGTGGGCTTGAGCAGGCCCGGGTTGTAGATATTATTTTTAAACGCTTCAGAAATACCGAATGCCGCCTGAGACGCCGGAGTATGAATGAAAATCAGAATACTCATTCCTGTTAGCAAGACAAAGAGAAAATGCCGGCCATGTTTCTTCATATCAGCCCTCCTATTGTAGTTCGGACAATTTAATCAATGCTGAGAGAAAGTCATCAACTCCGCCGATGGCGCCGAGTTTGGAATAGATAACCCGATTAGTGCCGTCAGGACTTATTTTCACTGCAATGAAGTACGGCGTCCTCACTTCCCCGACTATTTTATGAATGACATAATCTCCATCGGCAAAGAGGGGAAAAGGCACGTTGTATTTCTTCTTGAAGGTTCCAACTTCATAGGACGTATTTCCCGCACCTATACCAATGATCTTGATCTTGCCCTTGAGAGACGGATTATCGTCAATTTTTGCATACAACTGATTCACGTTTGGCGCTTCCCCCTGGCAATAGGGGCAGTACATGCTGAAGATCTCGATAATAACCAATTTGGCCTTGATCTCCGGAATCTTGAAAGTACCGAATTCGAAGAAGCCAAGATCAAGATAGTTTTTTTCCGCAGAATCTTTTGGTACGGGGAGCGTTATGTCCGGCAGTGTTCCGCCCACCGCCGGCGGAGAACTTGCCGCTCTCGCGGCACTTGCTACCCAAAGAAGAGTCATGATAACTGCAAGCACGTACACGATGATCTTTTTCATCTATTTCCTCCATTTTTCCCTTAATAGCCGGTCCCGATCTATTTCTATATAAGTACTTTACCCATGCACATCTGTCAAAGAAAAATTTCTCTCTGGAATGTCAACGTGTTGACAACTAATCGCCTAAGATGGTAGAGAATACAATCTACACGAAAACAACCATTATTACGGCGGCAGATTATGACGGAGCTTTCATCAAAACTGGAATCCTTGGAAAAGATGCTCGCTGATATGCAGAGCGTCCTCATTGCCTATTCCGGGGGTACGGACAGCACCTTCCTGCTCAAGGTTGCGGCAAAAGTTTTGGGTGACAAGGCCATAGCAGTGACTGCGAGTTCGGAAACATACACGCCACAGGAACTCCGGGAGGCCAAGAAGAACGCGGAAATAATCGGCGCACAGCACATTGTAGTGTACACAAATGAACTGGACGACCCGAATTTCTCGTCCAATCCCCCGGATAGATGCTACTATTGCAAGAAGGAGCTTTTTACCAAACTTACAGACCTGGCAAAGCGGCACCGTCTGAACACTATTGTAGATGGCTCAACATGTGACGACGAAATGGATTTCCGTCCGGGAATGAGAGCGGTTGCGGAGTTCGGCGTCAAGAGCCCGCTTAAGGAAGCAGGCTTCACAAAAGAAGACATCAGAAAACTATCGAAGGAGATGAATCTCCCTACGTGGGACAAGCCGCCGCTGCCCTGTCTATCAACGAGATTTCCATACGGTACCCAAATCACGAAAGAGAAGGTCTTGCGCGTCGGTCGTGCGGAAGAGTTCCTGGCAGGTTTTGGAATCCGTCAATTAAGAGTCAGGGACCACGGCGACATTGCCAGGATAGAGGTGCACCGCACGGACATGCTTATATTTCTCGACGAGGAGATATCAAAACTGATTGTGGAAAAATTCAAACTCCTCGGATATGTATATGTCGCTCTGGATATTCAGGGTTACAGGATGGGCAGCATGAATGAACCCTTGAGAGACGAGGAATAACGATGGACAGAGAAAAGATCAGGAAGCTTTTGGAAAACGTAAGTGCCGGAAAAACGGGGATCGATGACGCACTGAGGGCCTTGCGATCTTTTCCCTATCAGGATTTGGGCGATGCCAAGATCGATACCCACAGGGATTTGCGGAGAGGTTTTCCGGAAGTGATATTGTGCCGGGGAAAAACCATCGAACAAATCACGAGAATTGTTGAAAGCCTCTCACCGGAGACGAAATTCATCATGGCAACCAAAGCCGACAAGGCGGTTTTTAAAGCCATCAGGAAAATAAGAAAGGATGCCGTCTACTATGAAACGGCCAAAATCGTCCTGGCAGGAAAGAAAAGGAAGAAGAAATCCGCCAAGTCGATCCTTGTAGTCACCGCGGGAACATCTGATGTGCCTATCGCTGAGGAGGCGGCAGTTACGGCAGAGATCATGGGGAATGACGTCGATAGGGTCTACGACATCGGGGTTGCCGGCGTGCACAGACTTTTCGACAGCAGGGAGAAACTGTTCAATGCGAACGTCATAGTAGTGGTGGCCGGCATGGAGGGGGCCCTGGCAAGCATAATTGGTGGACTTGTCGATAGTCCTGTGATTTCCGTCCCGACCAGTGTGGGCTACGGCGCCAGTTTCGAAGGCCTGGCAGCATTGCTGTCTATGCTGAACTGTTGCTCACCGGGCTCGGTGACTGTGAATATTGATAACGGATTTGGCGCTGGATACTTTGCAAGTCTTATAAACCATATGGGTGAGGAAAAATGAGGATAGCCTATTTCGACTGTTTCTCAGGCGTCAGCGGAGATATGATACTGGGAGCGCTGATTGATGCCGGAGCTGATTTGCATAAGCTTGAATCAGAACTGAGCAAACTTAAGATATCCGGATTCACCCTGAAGGCCGAAAAAACAACCAGGGGAGGGCTCTCAGGAACCAGATTCTTTGTGGATGCAGATGACAGCCACGCCGAGAGGCATCTTGCAGACATTGAAAAGATCATGGATAAGAGTGACCTTGGCGATGAAATCAAGGCGAAAGCCAAGGCAATCTTTCGCGACCTCGCTCACGTCGAGGCAAAGATCCACAATGCCAACCCCGAAGACGTTCATTTTCATGAGATCGGCGGACTGGATTCCATTGTTGACGTTGTTGGGTGCCTCATAGTCATGAAGATGCTGGGCATCGAAACTATGTACGCCTCCAGGATTCCCGTGGGGACAGGATTCGTTGAATGCAACCATGGCGCCCTGCCTCTTCCCGCACCCGCCACCCTCGAGTTGCTTAAGGGCATACCAATATATGCGAGCAGTGTCGAGAAAGAGCTTGTCACACCGACGGGGATTGCGATTCTCAAACATGTGGTGCAAAGCTTCGGCACCATACCAGAGATGAAAATTGAACGCATCGGCTACGGTGCCGGGAGCAGAGATTTGAAAACACCAAACCTGCTCCGGGTCTGGATAGGTGAGACCGATGTAAAGCAGAAATACGAGGAAGACGAGGTCATCCTCATCGAAACCAATATCGACAACATGAATCCGGAGATTCTCGGCTACGTGCTGGAAAAACTCTTGGAAAGAGGCTCCCTCGATGTCTTCATGACGCCCATCTTCATGAAGAAGAACAGGCCGGGGACGCTGCTCAGCATTTTGATTACACCGGATAAACTGGATGAGGCCCTCTCCGTAGTATTCGCGGAAACGACTTCCCTCGGGGTCAGATTCCGGCGCTTGGAAAGAAGAAAACTCCCGAGAGATCTGATCACTGTGGAGACTTCATTCGGACCAGTAAGGGTAAAGGTCAGCCATACGGGCACAGAGAAAAGGATTATATCGCCGGAATACGAAGACTGCCGGGAAATCGCCGCAAGATTGGGCATTCCCCTGAGGAAGGTATACGAGGAGGCTAGGGCAGCAGCAGAAAAAATATTAGCTGGCGAATCGTAGACAACCATCCGGCAGAGGCGCGAATCGAAGCCCGCCGAGTCATGACCTGCCGCGAAAAACATGTTTTCACCACCCATGGCTTCACCCCACAGCCGGTGTGATTTTTCTACAGTAGGATATTGGAAAAAACTGTCTGTTTGATGTGAGGAAAATCCTGACAAAGTCAAGATTTACTATAGACGATGAATTGCAGAAATGTTTTATCCAAATTGCTCAAATACTTGTCTTTTCGATAAGCAAAATAAAAGGTCCGTTGAAGATCAATCCCTGAAATACGCAGTGCTCTGATCACGCCAAGATGCTCTTCGCGCGATACAGTTGCCTTTGACACAATGGAGACACCCAGACCTGCCTCCACGGCTTTCTTTACGGCCTCTGTGTTGCCAAACTCCATCGTATTCTTCAAGGCAATGCCCATCTGGCCCAGCCTTTCTTCAATGACGGCCCTTGTTCCTGAACCGCGCCCGGAAAAAATAAACGGAAAACCCAACAAGTCATGCGGCTCCACTCTGTCAAGCGCAGCCCATTCATGATTGCCGGGAACGATCAAAACCAGTTCATCCCTGAACAAAGGTTCCAACTTAAACCTATCATCATTCACAGGGGCACCGAGAAAACCGAAATCTATGGAATTATCGAGCAACATCTCTGCGACCTGTTGGTTCAAGGCTATATTCAGGTGCACGTCTATTTTCGGATACATGGATCTGAACCTCCCCAGAAGCCCTGGCAAAATGTAAATGCCTGTTGTAATGCTGGCGCCGATATTCAATGTGCCACGGCTCAGACCCTGCAACTCATTAATCTCCGCCTTTACTTGGTCAATCATGTTGAATATGATTTCTGTCCTCTCGTATAAAATTTCTCCTGCTTGAGTGAGAACGACCTTCTTCCCCAGCCTGTCAAAAAGACGGGTCCCATAATATTCTTCCAGTTCCTTGATGTGTTTGCTGATTCCCGGCTGCGTCAGAAATAAGGCTTCGGCAGCGCGCGTAAAGCTCTGCACTTTTGCCGCTACGTGAAAAACTCTTAATTGATTGAGATTCACATTCATCACCCACAGTTATGCTTGTCATAAAAACAATTCATTTGATTTATATAATATAAAAATGAATGATATCAATAAAAAAAAGAGGTGTGTCATGAACAAAGTTAAAAAGACATTGGATTTACATAGAAACGGCGGACTGTCTTGCTCACAAGCTCTGCTGACCGTTTACGGAGAAACGTACGGTATCGATCCGGAAAAGGCCATGTTGCTCGGTAGGCCATTGGCTGGCGGGATTGGAGGACAGGGAGAGACCTGCGGATATATCGCGGCGGCGATTTTGATCCTCGCCTATGCATATAACGATAAAGATGAGGCCGACGCCAGGAAGAATACCCACCCCGTCGTTACGAATCTCTTTCGACGCTTTAAAGAGCGGCATGGAACTACCATGTGCAAAGAGCTTTTGGGTGCAGACATGAGTTCAGAGGAGGGTAGAAAGAAGATCAGGGAAGAAAAGCTGGTGGCCAAACGTTGCCATTGTGATGGCGGGATAGGCCAGGATGTCGCCGAGATACTGGAGGCATTAATATCAATCTCTGTATGAAGGTCATGATTTAAAAGCGGCAGAGCAAACAGTTTTTCAAGTCAGGCGATTTTCATCGAGCGAAGCCAGAGTATCGAAAGCGAAAACACTGTGACTGAGCCGAAATTTATGTTGCTGGAGGAGGGTAATATGTAGATTCAGAATGGTTCTTTTGTCGGTTGTTGCAGTATGTTTTGCGGATATTGCATTGTTCGAGAAGGTGGCATAGCAGAGGCTGCAAATAGCTTGCTGCAAAAGGTGAAGCGTGAGGAATTTAAAACAATCGTTAGGGGATTCCCAAAGGTCATACCTCCTTTATGATTATGAGGGGAAGTATGCATAAGGGCGACGATATGAAAATCCTTTAACTGATCGGGGATTGTCAGGAATTTTATTTTAAAATTAATCCGGGGAGGGATTTTATGGAAACAACGGACATCAAAAAGATTGAAAATATCATCCACGACAGGAAGGATGCTCATAAATTCTTTTCGGAACGGTCAAAGGCGTACGGCGCTTTTTTGAATTTTGTGAAAAATGCCTTTGCTGATGGAGAAGTGGACAGAAAAACAAAATAACTGATAGCTGCCGGTATATCAGTGGCCATCAATTGCGAATCATGCATGGAGTGGCATATAAGCGAAGCGCGCAGGCTGGGTGCATCTGAACAGCAGATAATCGAAACGATTGATGTTGCCGCAGAAATGGGCGGGGGACCGGCAACTGTCGCCGCAAGATTCGCTTTAAAAGTTCTTGAATATTACAATTTGAAAAGCAAGGGCAAATAGCCTATACCGAGGTGCCATCATGTCATTGAGGGGAGTAAGGCGACATGGCATGAGATTACTTCACTTCTTGTTCGCAAAGACCATATGGCGTAAGAAGCGTCATGAACGCAACTTGGTATTACCATACACCGGGAAGAGAAATATGAAAGATTATGACCGCATGGCCAGGAAGATCACGAGTGTGTTGTTTCTATCTCAGAGCCTTAGTTCGGCCGGGTTCATTGCTGCCTTCACCGTCAACGCCCTGGTTGCCGTTGACTTGACCGGGCAAACCGCTATGGCCGGTGTGCCCGGTGCCCTCTACGTCCTGGGGCAGGCCTGCGGCGCTATGGTCTGGGGCTTCAGCATGGAGCGGATCGGCCGCCGTTGGGGCATTGCTCTCGGACAGGTTATGGGGGTGATTGGATCAGTAATTGCTATAGTCGCAGTGGTTGACCGTTCCTTTCTATTCTTTCTTATTGGTCTTGTCCTGGTCGGGATTGCCAGGTCGGCTGTGGACCTTGGTCGCTTTGCCGCGGCGGAGATCCACCTGCCGGCGAAGCGGGGGCGGGCGATCTCCAACGTGGTTCTGGGAAGTACGGTGGGTGCCGTGTTCGGTCCTCTTTTGGTGGGCCCCACAGGGCGGCTGGCGATAGAGGCAGGGTTTCCAGAACTGGCGGGCCCTTATGGCTTAGGGTTCGCTGTCCTGGTTCTGGCGGCTATACTGATCTTCACGGGGCTGAGGCCCGATCCCCGCGACATCGGACGGGAACTCGCCCGCATCTATCCGGAATCTGCACCCCTGCATGGGACCCGCTCCCTTGTGGAGATTGTGCGACAGTCCGGTGTCGTCGCAGCCATGGTAAGCATGGTCTTCGCTCAGATGGTAATGATGGTGCCCATGTCTATTACGTCCGTTCACATGATGGCCTGCCGGCACCCTCTGACTGCAGTGTCACTGGTGATCTCCGCCCACACCCTAGGGATGTATGCCTTCTCCATCTTCTCCGGGAGGATGACGGACCGGTGGGGCCGGGGACCGGTGATCATGTTGGGATCAATCGTGATGATTCTCTCTTGTCTCATGGCAGCACCTTCTGTCGGTCTTCTGCCACTGATAGTCGCCCTTTTTCTCCTTGGGCTGGGTTGGAACTTTGCTTACGTGGCGGGCTCCACTCTGCTGGCCGATCAGCTTTCACCTAAGGAGAGGGCTAAAACACAGGGGTTCAATGATCTACTGCTGAACCTGGCTTCGGCGGCCAGCCAGGTCGGGAGCGGGGTGGTCTATGCGATCGGCGGCTTTGGGCTTATGGGGATGGCAGCGGCAATAATGGCGGCAGTGCCTCTGATCGTGGTCGTATGGTGGCAGGTTACCGCGGCCCATAAACAATAAATGATGCATGGGAAAAATATCTAGCTTTATAATTACCGGAATATTGTAAGTCGAAAAGCAAGGGCAAACAAATCGTTTGTCAAGGAGATACCGCATGAGTCATGTTGAGATCCAATTTCTCGGCAGTGGTGACGCTTTTGGGAGCGGAGGCAGGCTTCAAAGCTGCATTTTCGTTAAATGCAGCCATGGTCAATTCTTGATCGACTGCGGGGCTTCCTGCCTCATTGGGATGAATCGGTATGGCGTTGATCCGAATGATATAAAGATGATTTTTGTTTCCCATCTGCATGGAGACCATTGCGGAGGAATTCCATTTCTAATGCTTGCATCAGAGCTCATATATAAGCGTACACAGCCTCTTACGATCATAGGTCCTCCGGGGATCAAGAAATGGCTTTTTCAGGCGATGGAAATATTATTTCCCGGCTCTTCCCGGGTGCTAAGGAAGTTCGCGGTGGAAATCATTGAATTCAAGGATCGCTGCCCTGAGATTGTGGGAGATGTTGCAGCCAGTCCTTATTTAAACTTACATCAAGGCGATTCGTCATTCTCCCTCCGAATAGAATGTGATGGAAAGGTTATTGCATATTCGAGCGATACGGAATGGACAGACGTGCTTTGCGAAGCGGCCAGGAATGCTGACATCTTAATTGCGGAGGCCTACTTTTATGAAAAGAAAATCAAGGGTCACATGGATTATATGACGCTGATCAGCAATTATGAGAAAATCCGAGCCAAGCGCCTGATGCTGATCCACATGCATACGGACATGTTGGCTATGTTAGATAGAATAGCATTCGAATATACTGAAGATGGAAAGATCGTGAAGATCTAAAATTGTTCCTTCTCCCCGCAAGAAGCGGCAGGTTGCCGACCTTCACGTCGTCTGGTAACTGCCGCTATAATAGCTGCTGAAGTGACTGGGTATTCTATTTTTGCCCCACCGGACAGGATTTCATACAGTTCCAGCAGAAATATTGGAAGCCTATGAACCCGGCCTGATACATACGCCAGAACTCCACGTCTTTGACCATCTTCTTCTTTTCCTCAGCTGTGCAATCAGCGAACTTTGACCAGAAGCGGATACTGTTGCCGATCCCGTAGGGCTGCGAGCTGCGGAGGCATTTTCCCACATCCGTCCTGTTCTCTTCATTAAGTGCCCCGGCGGGACATTGCTCGACACAGATATCGCAATGAACACATAGCTCCTCTGTACACGGTGCATCGGATGCA